>Ga0208960_1000675_pt1 | contig 19010 bp, 17 predicted proteins | sample GreLakmeON33MSRF_FD_187703 | JGI IMG/M metagenome (GOLD analysis project Ga0208960, IMG submission 187703) | Freshwater lentic microbial communities from great Laurentian Lakes, MI, USA - Great Lakes metaG ON33MSRF (SPAdes) | ecosystem: Environmental > Aquatic > Freshwater > Lake | place: Great...
GACGCGTTTCAGCGAGGATTAACCGAGCAAGGTGTCAATGTAATTAATTTGGGTCTAGCAAGCACCGACATGCTTTATTTTGCATCAGGAAAACTCGATGCACCAGGGGCAATGTTTACGGCATCGCATAATCCTGCTCAGTACAACGGCATCAAATGTTGTTTATCTGGTGCGCGTTCAATTGGCATCGATAATGGTCTGCGTGAAATGAAGGCGATTGCTCAAGATGTATTAGATGGCAAAGGTCTTGCTGTCGCCGCGTCAACCGGCGAGGTAACACGCAAAAATATGCTTGCAGAGTTTGTTGATCATGTCGTTGGATTCATAGACACAAAGTCATTGCGAAAGTTGCGCATTGTGGCTGACACGGCAAATGGTATGGGCGGGCTGGTTGCTCCAGCAGTTTTTGATCGTCTAGGAGAATTTGACCTCGAAGTTATGTATGGCGAACTTGACGGCACTTTTCCTAATCATCCTGCTGATCCAATTCAGCCGGCAAATCAGCGCGATCTTCAAGCGCGTGTGATCTCGGGCAAGTTTGACGTTGGTTTGGCTTTTGACGGTGATGCCGACCGCGTTTTTTTGGTTGACGAAAACGGAAAGAGCGTCTCTGGCAGCACAACAACCGCATTGCTGGCTTCGGTATTTTTGCGTACGAATCCGAAATCAACAATTCTTTACAACTTGATTTGTTCGCGAGTCGTGCCCGAAACAATTACCAGCCACGGCGGCACGCCAATTCGCACGAAAAATGGTCATAGTTATATGAAGCAAGTAATGGCACAGACTGGCGCCGTGTTTGCTGGCGAGCATTCTGGTCATTATTACTTTGCCGATAACTATCGTGCCGATAGCGGGCTAATTGCGACAATGGTTGTGCTTGGAGAGATGTGCCGAACCGGCAAGACATTGTCTGAATTACGAGCACCGTTCGAAAAATACTCCAGTAGCGGAGAGATCAATACGCAGGTTGAAGATATCTCGGTTGTGATTGATCGTGTCGCCAAGAAATTTTCGGCTTACCCACAAGATCACTTAGACGGGCTAACAGTTGATTGTGGTTCTTGGTGGTTTAATGTTCGAGCATCGAATACTGAACCACTTTTGCGACTCAATCTTGAGGCAGCAACTCGCGAAGAGTGTGACGAACATGTTGCAGAGTTATTGATGCTGATCACTGCCTAAGCAGTGCTTCAACCGTGATTATTCCGCGACTATTCTGCGACTATTCTGTGCAAGTGTTATCGTTGAAGCCATGGTTGTTGAACATTCGTCTTTGAATCCGTTGTTGCTTGAGATCTTGGCTTGCCCAAAAGATAAAGGCAGTTTGATCTACTTCGAAGATGAACAAATTCTCTACAACCCACGTTTGCAGATGTGTTACGAAATTCGTCAAGGCATCCCTGTGATGCTCATCGCCGAAGCCAAAAACCTTAACCAAATCGAGCATGAGCGACTTATAGGCAAGGCGTCACAACTTGGTCTCAAACCAACTTTTTAATTAAAGCCAGTTATTAAAAATAAACAATCAGGAGAAAAAATGTCATCGTCAAGTTTTGCCGCACGCAAGGATTACCGAGTTGCCGACCTTTCAATGGCACCGTTCGGCCGTAAAGAAATTCATCTCGCTGAGCACGAAATGCCAGGCTTGCGCGCGCTGCGCAAAGAGTTTGGTGCATCGCAACCACTCAAGGGTGCGCGCATTTCTGGTTCTCTTCACATGACGATTCAAACTGCGGTACTTATCGAAACTCTTGTTCAACTTGGTGCCGAGGTTCGTTGGGCTAGTTGTAATATTTTCTCGACACAAGATCACGCAGCCGCAGCCGTTGTAATTGGTCCGAATGGAACGGCAGAAAATCCTCAAGGCGTACCTGTTTATGCGTGGAAGGGCGAGACGCTTGAAGAATATTGGTGGGCTACAGATCAGATGATGACTTGGCCAGATGGTGATGGCCCAAACATGATTCTCGACGACGGTGGCGACGCCACGATGTTGTTACATAAAGGTGTCGAATATGAAAAAGCAGGAGCAGTTCCTGATCCAACAACGGCGTCGAATCCAGAATTAGCAATTGTGCTTGGGTTGTTGCAACGCGGTTTGAAAACTAATCCATCACGATGGACAAAAATGTCGAAAGGCGTCAAAGGTGTCACCGAAGAAACGACCACTGGCGTTAAACGTCTTTACAAAATGGCGCAAGACAAAGAACTTTTGTTTCCTGCGATCAACGTCAATGACAGCGTCACAAAAAGTAAGTTCGACAATCTTTACGGATGTCGTCACTCATTGATTGATGCATTGAATCGTGCGACCGACGTAATGATTGCTGGCAAGATGGCAGTCGTCTGCGGATACGGAGATGTTGGCAAAGGTTGTGCACAAAGTCTTCGTGGTCAAGGTGCACGAGTTGTCGTCACTGAAATTGATCCGATTAACGCATTGCAAGCAGCGATGGAGGGCTACATCGTTAACACGCTAGACAACGTTGTCAATGTCGCTGATATTTTTGTGACTGCTACTGGCAACGAAGCAATTGTTACTGCAGAGCACATGGCAAAAATGAAACACAATGCAATCGTGTGCAACATCGGCCACTTTGACAACGAAATTGATATGGCGGGCTTAGCCCGAAGTGGTGCAACTCGTGACGAACTTAAGGCCGGCACCGATCTCTGGACATTTGCTGACGGTCACGCAGTTATTGTGCTTGCCGAAGGACGTCTTGTGAATCTTGGTTGCGCAACTGGACACCCAAGCTTCGTGATGAGTTGTTCATTTACGAATCAAGTTATTGCGCAAATTGAGTTGTTTAATAACACAAAGAATTACCCGCTCGGCGTTTATGTGTTACCAAAACATCTAGACGAAAAAGTCGCATCATTGCATTTAGACGCACTCGGTGCGATTATTACAAAACTGTCTGATGAGCAATCCGAATACTTGGGCATCGAACCAAGCGGACCGTTCAAAGCAGAGCGATACCGCTACTAGTTTTCTAGTTTTTTTACCGCTAGTCGTGGTAAGAAAAATTGCACAAGTGGTCCAACACCAAAAGCGAATGCAAAAGTAGCAAATCCAACTTGACCACCTAGCCGCCAACCCGATACGAGAGCGATGACTTCGAGCGATGTGCGCCCGACGCGAATCGGAATCCCAAGTTTGGCAAGACCTGTCATTAAACCATCGCGCGGACCAGGCCCAAGTGCGCTGCCAAGATAGAAACCGGTGCCGATTGCCACGGTGGTGATTCCGACAGCAACCATTGCGACGCGAATAAACATGTTTGATGGTTCAGGAATTATTGCTAGAGCAATATCTGTGACCAACCCGATCTCAAGTGCATTTATAATCGTGCCAAGACCGGGCTTCTCTTTGAGTGGAATCCAAAGCAGGAGTAGCGCAAAACCAGTGATCACAATGATTTTTCCGATTGAGATGTCGGTTTGCTTGGCGACTCCTTGGTGAAATACATCCCAAGGCGGAGCGCCGATGTTGGCGTTCATCTGCAAGGAAAGGCCAATGGCAAAGAGGGATAAGCCAAATGTGCAACGAACTAAACGAACACCAAGACGATCCCGAAAGTCGAGATCTTCTGAACCGTGCATCCCTCGATACTACTCGTTACTTATCGCGTGACACCCCGCAGACATAATTAGTCACGATTATTCACGATTCAAACTTATGACAAAACCAGCTCTTGCAAATCTGACTTTCACAAATTTCAGTTTCACAAAAATAGTCAGCGCAATTTTCGGCACACCGTGCCCGGGTTGCATGCAAGTTACATCAGCGCCATGTAAGTCTTGTAATTTAAAAATATCTCTAATCACCAATTCACAAAGCACGCCAAAGTTTCATAACCAATACCTTGATAATTTTGGCAGCAATATTAACAGTGCAAATATTATTGTTGCATTTGGCTACAGCACAGTTATACGAAAAATGATTCTTGGTTTGAAATATCGCAACATGCGGTCTTCGCTCAATTTGTTTGCTGGGGCACTAGCAGAACGCATTGCGCATGAAACTTTAAATGCAAAGCAAGAAATTGATTTTATTACATGGGCGCCAACTACATCCCAGCGCAAATTAGAACGCGGTCATGACCATGCCGAATTAATAGCCCGCTTTGTCGCAAGAGAATTGCAAGTTCCATGCCGAAGTGTTTTACATCGGTTAACAAACCAACCACAGACTGGTCGCTCAAAACAAGAACGCCTAGTTGGGCCGCAGTTTTTGTCACGAGAATTAAAAAATCAATGTGTTGTAGTAATCGACGATGTTGTCACGACAGGGGCAACTCTTGAGGGCGCTTCTCAAGCACTTTACAAAGCGGGGGCGGGTCGGGTTATCTGTGCTGCGGTAGCATCTACTGTCTTATGGCAATCCTCGATCGAGTCCTGCGCGCCGGAGAAGGCAAGAAGGTCAAAGCCCTAGCGGCAATTTTGCCTGATATCAATGCCTTGGCCGCTCAAATGTCGGCGATGAGCGAGGCCGAACTGCGGGGCAAAACAGCCGAATTCAAATCTCGAATCGAACGTGGCGAAACTCTTGAAGATCTATTAATTGAGTCGTTTGCGGTCGTGCGTGAAGCGGCGACACGAGTAATCGGCCAGCGACATTATGACGTACAGCTAATGGGTGGCGCTGCGTTGCACGCTGGTTGGGTTGCCGAAATGAAAACCGGAGAGGGCAAGACTCTCGTGTCCACGTTGCCTGCATATCTCAATGGTCTTTCTGGCAGAGGTGTTCATCAAATTACGACCAATGATTATTTGGCACAACGTGACGCCGAATGGATGGGACAGATTCATCGTTGGCTTGGTTTGTCGGTAGGTCTAGTTATTTCTGGTCGTCGCTCGAGTCCGGCTGAGAAACGAGTTGACTATGCATCTGACATTACTTACGGAACAAATAACGAATTCGGTTTTGATTATTTGCGCGACAACATGGCCGGCACGCTTGATGAAAAAGTTCAACGAGGTTTCAATTTTGCAATTGTCGACGAAGTTGACTCAATTCTTATTGACGAAGCACGCACACCTTTAATTATCTCAGGTCGTGTTGCTGACGCCGCCAAGTTGTACTACCGATTTGCGTCAATTGTGCGGACGATGGAGCGCGACGTTGACTTTGACGTTGAAGAAGATAAGAGAATTGTTGTGCCAACCGAAACTGGTATCGAAAAAGTCGAACACCAACTCGGAATCGAAAACCTCTACGACGAAGTACAGCAAAATTTTGTTCACCAATTGCAAGTTGCGCTCAAAGCATCAGTGCTTTATCACCGAGATAAGGACTACATCGTTCAAGATGGCGAAATCAAGATCGTCGATGAGTTCACTGGTCGAATTCTTGAGGGTCGACGCTGGAGTGAAGGCATTCACCAGGCTGTTGAAGCCAAAGAAGGCGTAAAAATCAAAGAAGAAAATCAGACATTGGCAACTATTACTTTGCAGAATTACTTCAGAATGTACGAAAAACTTTCGGGCATGACAGGAACCGCGCAAACTGAAGCGGCCGAATTAATGAATACTTACAATTTGCAAGTTGTCCCGATTCCAACTAACCGCGACATGGTGCGTGAAGATCAAGCCGATTTAATTTTCAAGACTGAATCAGCAAAGTTTGAAGCAGTAGTCAAAGATCTCGAAGAGCGCCATGTCAAAGGTCAACCAGTACTTGTTGGCACGATTAGCGTTGAAAAAAGTGAGCAGTTATCCCATAAATTGCAACAGCGTGGCATTCCTCACGAAGTTCTAAACGCAAAGCAACATACACGCGAAGCTTTGGTCGTCACTCAGGCGGGTCGCCTCGGTGCAATTACCGTGGCTACAAACATGGCTGGTCGCGGTGTTGACATTTTGCTTGGTGGAAACCCTGAAGGTCTTGCGCGTCATGATGTACTTAAAGAAGGGCACACTCCAGAAACTTTGATGGACGAGTTTGCTTTGCCGACTTCTCTTGATTTGATGCCACCAGATTTCTTGACTGCCCGTGATAAGGCGCAACAGCGTTATCACGAACTTCTCGAAAAATATATTGAAAAATGCAAAATTGAAGGTGACAAAGTACGCGAGTTAGGTGGGCTTTATGTTCTTGGCACCGAGCGTCACGAAAGTCGTCGAATCGACAACCAGTTGCGCGGTCGTTCTGGGCGTCAAGGCGATCTTGGTGAAAGCCGCTTTTATCTAAGTTTGGATGACGAACTTATGCGGCTATTTGCAACCGGTGCATTGTCGTGGGTAATGGGTCGTGCGTTACCAGATGATGAGGCAATCGAAGCACCAATGGTCACAAAAGCAATTGAACGTGCGCAAAGCACCGTTGAGCAACGCAATGGTGAGGTTCGTAAGAATGTTCTTAAATACGACGAAGTAATGAATGAACAGCGCAAAGTTATTTATCAGCGTCGAGATCAAATTTTGCAGGGCCTAGATCTGAAATTGGCAGCGATGGATTATTTGGCAGAGGCCGTTGATGCATTGATCGAAGCGCATTGCGTAGCCGAAGTTGATGACGAATGGGATGTCACTGGTTTGGCTTTAGAGCTTGTTACTTTTTGGCCAACCAAAATTTCAGCGTCAAATCTTTCTGGTTGTGACTCAACAAACGAGATGTATGACCTCGTGATGGCCGACGCAAGTTCGTATTATGCGCAACGCGAACTCGAAATGGGCGAGTCTGTGATGCGTGAAGTTGAGCGTCAAGTAATGTTGCGAATTATTGACCAGCGTTGGCGCGAGCATCTAGAAGAGATGGATTATCTGCAAGAGGGCATCAATCTTCGAGCTGTTGGTCAAAAAGATCCATTGATCGAGTGGCAACGTGAAGGTTTTGAAATGTTCGGTACCTTAATGAAAGGTATTGCACAAGACTTCGTGAAATACGTGATGCATGTACAAGTAGTTAATGACAGCACCGCCTCAAGCACTTTGAGCAATATCCAGCAGACATCCGACGAAAATATTGATGACAAACCTGCATCGGTTACGAAAAACAGTTCGAGTGTTTTCGGCGCCCCAGATTGGTCAAAAACCCCAAGAAATGCTCAATGCCCATGTGGTTCAGGTAAAAAATACAAGATGTGTCACGGCCGCGTTAATTAAATAGTTTAGAAATAAGCCGACAACCAACTATCAACTTATGAAAGATTTTTCAACAGAGCTAAATGTGCTGCGCAAGCGCGTTGGCGAAGCAGCAGCATACTTAAACGTCGAAACATCTCGCGGTTTATTAGTCGAACTAGAAGTTGAGGTCGCAAAACCTGACTTATGGAACGACCAAGAGCACGCGAAAAAAATTAACTCACAATACGCAGCAGTTAAGTCTGATCTAGACGAGTTCAATCAGTTGTCAAATACAATTGACGACTTGTTCGTGTTGCATGAGCTTGCACGCGAAGCCGACGACGCCTCGCAAGAACCCGAACTCGATCGCGGGGTCGCTGCTTGCCGTTCGCAACTTGATTCACTTGAAATGCGCAGTATGTTCACTGGCGAGCACGATGACTGTGACGCGATTTTGCAAATCAACGCCAAAGATGGCGGTGTGGATGCTCAAGACTGGAGCGAAATGCTTTTGCGGATGTATCGTCGCTGGGCCGAACTTAAAAGTTTTGGATTTGAAATCGGTGACATTTCGATTGGCACTGAGGCTGGAATTCTTTCTGCAGACGTAACAATTCGCGGAAGGTACGTTTACGGACTACTGACTAGTGAGCGCGGCACTCATCGTCTTGTACGAATTAGTCCTTTTGACAATCAAGGGCGCCGGCAAACGAGTTTTGCACTCGTACAAATCTGGCCGATTTTAGACCAAGCCGAACTTGAAATAAATGAGAGCGATATCCGGATGGAAGTATTTCGTGCTTCTGGTGCTGGCGGTCAGCACGTCAACAAGACTTCATCTGCAGTGCGATTAGTTCATGAGCCAACCGGACTTGTTGCGTCATCGCAGCAAGAGCGAAGTCAATTACAAAATCGCGAGAGTGCATTGAAGCGACTTAAAGCGATGATCATCGCTCAAGACGAAGAAGAGCGTGCTAATGCGCTTGATCAAATTGCTGGCAAGCAAGCGCAAGTCGGATGGGGCAGTCAAATTCGTTCGTATGTTTTACAGCCTTATCAAATGGTCAAAGATCTTCGAACAAATATTGAAACCGGCAATGTCACTGCAGTTTTGGATGGGGAACTTGATCAATTCATGGAGGGCTACTTACGATGGCGTCGTTCTGATCAAGAGGCAACAAGTAATGAGCAATAGCCAGTCAACGCTGTTACCAGTCGAGCGCTGGTAAGTTTGTCGCAATGATTCGTCTTGAAAATGTGACGAAAATCTATGGCACCGAAACGGTTGCCGTACGAGATGCCTCTTTTGACATACCTAAAAGTCAGTTCGTGTTTTTGGTTGGGCCGTCGGGTTCAGGCAAGTCAACTTTGTTGCGACTGATAAATCGCCAAGAGCAACCAGAACGTGGAGACGTTTGGGTTGCAGGTCGAAATATCAACGAATTACCTGCATCTCGTGTGCCGTATTTGCGACGAAATATGGGCAACGTTTTTCAGGACTACAAGCTCTTGCTGAACAAAACAGTTTTCGAAAATGTGGCATTTGCTCTCGAAGTGATCGGTAAGCCACGACACGTGATTGAACGTCAGGTGCCGATGGTGCTTGATCTCGTTGGTTTAGCCGACAAGCAAGAACGATTTCCCGAACAACTTTCTGGTGGCGAACAACAGCGTGTATCAATTGCCCGGGCATTTGTTAATCGTCCGTTGATCATGCTTGCCGACGAGCCGACCGGCAACCTTGACCCAACAACTAGTGAAGGCATCATGAGTTTGTTGGATGAGATCAATCAAACGGGGACAACGGTCGTTATGGCTACGCATGACCATCGAGTTGTTAACGCAATGCGCCGTCGGGTAATTCAATTAGATCGCGGAGTAATCGTGCGCGATCAAGAGCGCGGAGTGTACGAGTAAATGTTTTCTCGCATCGGCTATGCACTGAGAGAAACTTGGGCAAGTTTCCGTCGCAATCTCACACTCACTGCTGCGGCAGTTCTTACTTCGGCGGTTTCGTTATTGCTTGTCGGTACTACATTTTTAATTCAGCGAGCGTTCGAGAATTTACTTGTGCAGTGGCGTGGCGACGTTGAGATGATCGTGTTCGTCCGCAGTGACGCTTCAGCCGAACAGGTGGCGTTGGTTGATTCTGTGTTGCGGGCTTCACCAACGATTATTGACGTAGACAATTTGCGTTATCTCAACAAAGCCGAAAGTTATGAAGAAGCCAAAAGAATTTTTGCAGGCGACCCGGTAACCCTGAGTCTGCTGACGCCTGAAAATATTCCTACACAATTTAAAGTTGTGCCACTTTCTGATGATCCGCTTCTTGTTCGCTCGTTGAGTGATCAATATCGCACGCTGCCTGGTGTCGAAGCAGTGGCGCTTGCCGAAGACGAGTTTCAGGTGATCTCGACATTGTCGAATTTTATTCGGGTTGTAACTCTTGTTATGTCGCTAGTGCTGTTGGTTGTTGCGATTGGTTTAATTTGGAACACGATTCGCACAGCGATGTTTGCTCGCCGTCGCGAAATTGAAGTGATGAAACTTGTGGGTGCGACAAACTGGTTCATTCGCATTCCGTTTATGTTGGAGGGCTTGCTGCAAGGTTTGCTTGGTGGAGTCGTCTCTTGCGGCGGTCTGTGGGTCTTAAATTCTGCGTGGACAAACGGAGTTGCAGGGTTTAAGCCAGGAACCGGCATCAGTTCGTTGATTGTGCCAAATAGTTATTTAACTTCAGTGATGTTGATCTTGTTGGCAATCGGCGCTTTAGTTGGGGCAGTTGGTTCGGCGATTGCTGCGACGCGTTTTCTTGACGTTTAATTAGATATATGACAGCAGACCAAGAGTTCACTCAAATCGGGTACAGCGTTAGCGATCACATCGCGACGATCACATTGAATCGTCCGGAGAAGTTAAACGCGTTCACGAACACAATGTTGCATGAAATTATTAGTGCATTCGATTTAACTGATGCCAATGACGATGTTCGTGCAGTCATTGTCACTGGTGCGGGTCGTGCTTTTTGTGCTGGAGCAGATCTTTCTGGGGGCGGCGCAACATTCAGTCGAGGTGGAAGCGACGTTCAAGGTGTTCGTGGCGTTCCGCGTGATGGTGGAGGACTCGTATCTTTGCGAATCTTTAATAGCAAGAAGCCTGTGATCGGCGCGATCAATGGCCCAGCAGTTGGCGTTGGCGTAACGATGACTTTGCCGATGGATATTCGGTTGGCGAGTAACACTTCAAAATTTGGTTTTGTGTTTACTCGTCGGGGCATCGTTACCGAGGCATGCTCGTCTTGGTTTTTGCCGCGAGTCGTCGGCATATCTAGGGCAACTGAATGGGTTTTCACTGGACGAATGGTTGGTCCAGACGAAGCAAAAGAGTCTGGTCTTGTGCGCAGTGTTCATGCGCCCGAAGATCTGCTGAGTAGTGCTCGCGCCATTGCTACCGAAATTGCTCTTAACACAGCGCCTGTCTCAGTTGCAATGTCTCGCCAGATGTTGTGGCGGATGCTGGGTGCAGCGCATCCGATGGAAGCACACCGTGCCGAATCGCGCGGCATTATGCAGCGCGGCAACTCTGCTGATGCGCGTGAAGGCGTGACTAGTTTTCTTGAAAAACGTTCAGCAAATTTCACGATGAATGTGTCGACTGATATGCCAGATATTTTTCCAGAATGGCAAGACCCTGAGTTTAAATAGTTCGCTGTTTGAGCGTGTCGGAGGGATGCCGTTCTTCGAACAACTAGTTGATCGTTTTTATGAAGGTGTCGTCGATGATCAAGTATTGATTGTTCTGTATACCGAGCCGAATAATTTAGAGAAGTCTCGACTGCACTTAAAGTGGTTTCTTGCGCAATATTGGGGTGGGCCGGCGATGTATAACGAAAATCGTGGTGACCCGAAGTTGCGGATGCGTCACATGCCGTTTCGAATCGGGCCAGTAGAACGTGACCATTGGTTGTTGCATATGTTGAAAGCAGTCAACGAATTATCGCAAGACGATTTAATTCGCACCGAATTGACTGATTATTTTGTCAAGGCAGCAGAGCACCTGCGCAACGACACAGGTTTGCCTATTTCGTCGGCCGATTATCCGCGTTAGCGCAACGCGTAACAGGCTATTGCTGCGGCTGCAGCAACATTGAGCGAGTCAATAGATTTATCAATCTCGATCCGTACTTGAAAATCGGCATTCTTGAGTGCTTCGTCACTGAGGCCTGCTCGTTCTGAGCCAAACACGAGTGCCCTTGGTTTTGTTTGCTCTAGTTTGATTTGTGAAAGATCAACCGCTTGTTTGCCAGGCGTTAGCGCGAGTATCGCAAATCCACGATTGCGCAATGTTTGCAAAGTTTCTGTGATGTTATTGCTTCTCGCAAATCGTAAATTGAAAGCCGTCCCCATTGAGACACGCAAACCACGTCGCGACAACGGGTCGGCACTCGTTGTATCGCAGATCAAACCATCCCAGCCCAGTCCTGCCGCGCAACGCACGATTGCTCCGATGTTGCTTGGATTATCGACTGCTTCGACAACGATCACTCGAGATGCATTTGCCAGCACATCATTTTCTGAAAGTGGAGTAGAGCGATAAAAGACCCCGATGGCACTGAGCGGAACGCCGAGCCCGGTTGCTTCACGACGAATTTCAATGTCGGCTGTTAAGCAGCTTCCACCAGCGGTTTCAATCTCACCAACAAATCGAGCTGCATGAGATTCATCGCATAAAACAACTTGAGGCTTGTAACCCGCCTGCAGAGCACGTGAAACCACAAGATCTCCTTCGGCGATAAATTTTCCTGCAGCCAAAGTTGATCGACGATCTGCAATTGTTGTGAGTTGTCTCTCACCTAATCGAAACGGATCTAAACGCGGATCTTGACTAGATAGAACTATTTCGATCATTATCGGTTTGACGCTGATCTAAAAATGCCAGGGAAATTCTGACCAATCAGGGTCGCGTTTTTCGAGAAACGAATCGCGACCCTCAGTTGCTTCGCTGGTCATGTATGCAAGTCGTGTCGCTTCTCCTGCAAATATTTGCTGACCGATCAGACCATCATCGATTGCATTGAATGCAAACTTGAGCATTCGCTGAGCCATCGGACTTTTAGAATTAATTTCGCTGGCCCATTCGAGCGCGACTCTTTCTAATTCAGCGTGAGGTACAACTTCGTTGACCATGCCCATTCGGTGCGCGTCGTCTGCAGAGTATTCGCGTCCCAAAAAGAAAATTTCGCGGGCGAACTTTTGACCAACTTGGCGAGCAAGATATGCCGAACCAAATCCGCCGTCGAAACTTGCGACATCAGCATCAGTTTGTTTAAACCGAGCATGTTCTTTGCTGGCCAAAGTCAAATCACAGACAACATGCAAACTGTGTCCGCCGCCGGCAGCCCAACCTGGCACCACACAGATAACAATTTTTGGCATAAATCGAATTAGCCGTTGAACTTCGAGAATATGTAAACGGCCAGTGCTGGCGCTGTTTTTGTTTTCGTCACCATCGTTATCTTGATATTTGTAACCGTCGGTTCCGCGAATTCGTTGATCGCCTCCGCTACAAAATGCCCAGCCACCATCTTTCGGCGACGGACCATTGCCGGTCAGTAATACGCAACCAACGTCTGTCGTTTGACGTGCGTGATCAAGGGCTCTGTACAACTCGTCAACAGTGCTCGGCCGAAATGCGTTGCGAACTTCTGGTCGATTAAATGCGACTCGCACAGTGCCATGAGCCTTTGCACGATGATAAGTAATATCGCGAAATGAAAACCCTTCAACTTGGGTCCATTGACTTGGGTCAAAAATTGTAGAAACGCTCACCGTTCTATTGTGGCAGCGCGAGACTCGAATTCGGGTCTCGCATCTAAAAATTGGCGTTCCCATTGCGCGCTAGCCCCGTCGGACTGGCGCTTAGTTTGAGGTGCCGGAACACTTTCGATGGGTGTATTGATGTGACCCATAATTCGGCGAATGGTTGCATCCATGTCTCGAGTTAATTGTTCGTAAGTTACGTGCATTGGGTTAATGGCATGTTGAGAAAAATATGCATCCCAACCTCTGTTTGCACTTGAAATTGTTTGTAACGCGTCGACAATTTGTTGCTCGTTATAGATCGGCTCTGTGGTTGACGACATGTTGCTGTTCCATTGATTTGACTGTTCGGCACGAACAAGCGAAATTGCTTGGCGCACTTCGTTGTCGCGAGAGATTCGCAACCATTTAATAGGGGCATTCCAATAATCAGCCGTTAGACCTCGTTGCAACATGTGTTCGTCATATTGATTGAAGTGCATTTTTATTCCGAAGACTCCGTTTGGGGTTGTATTTAATTCGGCCGCTCGATCTAGATAAGAACGCCAAGAAGAGTCTGAGAAATAATCAATATTGCGCCACGCATTTCGGCCAGTTAGTTTTCGCAAAGCGCCTACGGCACTGCCGCGTGCATTGAGTTTTGGCAGGTTATTCTCGTTACGAAAGTTTGTGAAGTTTTTGGTGTGGATATTTAGATATTCCATTGGCATGCCCGCCATGCCGGTGGCTCGCAAAATTGAGCACAACAGTGTCGAGCCGGTGCGGTGTACCGAAGCAATTGCCAACAGGCATGTTGTGGGCGTGAGGTTTTCTTGTGGTGCAGGCACTTTTATATTCTGACAGTTTGCACGACATCACAAGGTGTTTGCTTATAGTCAGTTAATTTCACGGCGAGATTGCCCTGAGCATTGATAGCTCAATCGCTCACTGGTAGCGTCGTTCGTTGCTGTATTTCAAAAGCCAGTATCTAAAAGCAAATAGAACGAGGAGACCAAATTATGACCGATCTGCTTAGCCGCGACGAGTGGACAAAGCGCTCAACTCAAAAAGTGGGTCGCACGCAGTTATTTATTGACGGCAAATTTGTGGATGCATTAAGCGGCAAAACTTTTGAATCCATAAATCCAAGAGACAACACTGTTGTTGCAAATGTCGCCGAGGGTGATTCAGCAGATATAGACCGCGCAGTCGCAGCAGCACGAAAGTCGTTTAGCTCTGGTGTTTGGAGCGAAATGGCGCCAGTTGATCGCAAAAATATTATGTTGCGTTGGGCTCAGTTGCTTCGCGACAACGTAAATGAACTTGCGTTACTCGAGACAATGGATGTTGGCAAGCCAATCGGTGATTCAGTAAATGTTGACATGGCGTCAGCTGCGAGCAACCTACAGTGGTTCGCCGAAACAATCGACAAGATGTATGGTCAGATTGCACCAGTACCTCGTGATGCGTTAGCGCTAATCGAAAGAGAGCCACTCGGTGTTGTTGGTGCTGTTGTGCCATGGAATTATCCATTAATTATTTCTTCATGGAAGGTTGGTGCTGCACTCGCTGGCGGAAACTCAGTTGTCTTGAAGCCGGCTGAACAATCGCCGTTGTCAGCGTTATTTTTTGCAGAACTTGGAGTTCAGGCCGGTTTGCCTAAGGGCGTATTCAATGTTGTGCCTGGATACGGACCGACTGCTGGTGCTGCTCTGGGTCTTCATATGGATGTCGACAAACTTGCGTTCACGGGTTCAACAGAAGTCGGCAGATATTTCTTGAAATACGCAGCCGAAAGCAACGGCAAATCAGTTTCACTCGAACTCGGCGGCAAGACACCACAAATTGTTTTGAGCGATTGCTCAGATCTTGATGCTGCAGCATCGGCAATTGCTTGGGGAGTGTTTTATAATTCTGGACAAACTTGTCATGCTGGCACTCGGTTGGTTGTAGAAAAATCTGTCGAAGATGAACTTCTCGAAAAAATTACAAAAGTTGGGCAAACGATTCAGCCAGGAGATCCATACGATCCAAAAACTGCGATGGGCACGATCGTTGATAAAACTCAGTTTGAGCGGGTGCTTGATTACATCGATATTGGAAAGAAAGAAGGCGCAAAAGTTTTCTCAGGCGGCGATAAAACTGAACCAGTCAAAGGTGGAGTTTTTATTCCGCCAACTGTGTTTCGCGATGTAAAGCCAGGCATGCGCATCGAGCGCGAAGAGATATTTGGCCCAGTACTAGTTTCAATTGCTGTCGGAAATGCCGACGAGGCTGTGCATGTTGCTAACGACACGCAATACGGCTTGGCATCAGCAATTTGGACTCGGGACATAACAAAAGCGCATCGAATCGCGCGCAAGTTGCGAACCGGCACTGTTTGGGTTAATACTTTTGATAAGGGTTCGATTACAACACCATTCGGCGGATTCAAACAATCTGGCACTGGTCGTGATCGTTCGATGTATTCAATCGAGGGATACACAAACCTCAAGACGACATGGATTCAACTATGAGCAATACAAAACGAAATTGTGGTTTTATTGGCCTTGGACATCTAGGTGTTTATCTGGCTGCGAGTTTGATTCGCGCCGGACACAACGTCACGATTCACGACCTAAACAAATCGCTAGGCGATGGGCTAATCGCCAAGGGTGCGAAGTGGGCTAACTCGGCACGCGAAGTCGCGCAAGCATCTGAAGTCGTGTTTACTTGCTTGCCATCTCCGCGTGCGATTGACGCCGTAGTCAACGGCGAAAATGGAGTGTTGTCGGGTCTTGCAAAGGGTGCGACGTGGATCGATATGAGCACCAATGATCGCAGTGAAACATTGCGCCTTGGCGAAATTGCCGCAAAGGTGGGCGTCAATACTCTTGAATCGCCAGTTACTGGTGGCGTGCACAAAGCAGCCGAAGGTGATATCACTGTTCTAGTTGGCGGCGATGAGAAGATTTTTGCCGCACACAAAGATTTGCTTGAAGCAATGGGCAAGCCAGTTTTGTATGTCGGTGAACTCGGCAGTGCTGCAGTAATCAAAGTGATTACCAACATGTTGGCGTTCATTCACCTTGTTGCATGTGGCGAAGCATTGATGCTTGCGAAAAAAGGTGGCATTGATCTTGGTATTGCGTATGAAGTAATCAAGAACAGTTCTGGCAATAGTTTTGTTCATGAAACTGAAGGTCAAGTAATTCTTAACGGAAGTTACGACATTGGCTTCACAATGGATCTTGCGCTTAAAGACATGGGCTTTGCGATCGAGTACGGCCGTAAGTTCGGAGTGCCACTAGATGTGGCGAGCACTGTCCAACAAGCATTTGTTCGTGCGAAATCTCAATACGGTGGTGAAGTATGGTCGACTCAAGTTGTAAAACTTCTCGAAGATGCAATGGGCACTGATTTGCGAGCACCGGGGTTTCCAGCCAGATTGCAATAGCCTTTAATCAATGGATGTTGAGCAGATAGCTCGTCGTGATCTTGCTGTTGCGTTTCGCTGGGCAGCCAGACTCAACATGCATGAAGCAACTGCAAATCATTTCAGCGTTGCGGTTTCACCAGATTCACAAAATTTTTTAATCAATCCTGCAGGTCGTCATTTTTCGCAGGTGCGGGCGAGTGATCTCGTAATAGTAAATGCAAATGACACGAAATCAAATGCGAATGTTGACCCAACAGCAATAAATTTGCACGGACAGATACATAAGTTGCTACCGCACGCAAAATGCATCTTGCACACCCATATGCCGTATACAACAGCGCTGGCTTGTTTGCGTAACTTTGAATTTTTAATGCTCGATCAAAACGCATGTCGGTTTCATCAACGCATCGCCTATGACCGCGACTATTGCGGAATGGCTCTTGCCGCCAGCGAGGGCGAGCGCGTGGCGCTCGTATTAGGCGAGTCCAAGAACGTGTTATTTCTTGCTAACCATGGCGTGATAGTCGTTAGCAACTCAGTAGCCGAAGCATTTGATGAGTTGTACTACTTAGAAAAAGCGGCACAACTTCAAGTGCTGGCTTTGTCAACTGGTCGTGAACTTGCAATTATCGACGACGAAACTGCGTCCTTGGTTTGCAAACAATGGCTAGAGTATCCAAAGTCTGCAGAACATCATTTTGCAGCATTGATCGAAATTCTTGATCAAGAGTCCCCTGAATATAAAAACTGAATAATCGAAAGGCAATAAAATGAAAGCTGCAGTCTGTCGTGAGTTTGGCAAGCCACTCGTAATCGAAGAAGTGACCCTGGCTAAACCACAAGCAGGAGAGTTGCGCGTCAAGATTGCTGCAACGGCGATTTGCCATAGCGACATTTCTTACGCCGATGGCGCTTGGGGCGGAACCTTGCCAGCAATTTTTGGGCACGAGAGTGTTGGTGTTGTTGAAGAAGTTGGTGCAGGTGTAACCCAAATCAAAGTTGGCGACCGTGTTGTCGTGACTTTGATTCGTTCGTGTGGTCATTGTCGTGGATGCTCTCGTGGTATGCCAGTGACTTGCGAAACTGTGTTTCCGCTTGACACAAAAAGTCCACTTACGTCAAAATCTGGTGAGTCAATTGTGCAAGCAATGCGCACGGCAAGTTTCGCCGAGTATGTGGTCGTTGAGAGTTCGCAAGTTGTCGTTATATCGCAAGACATAAAGTCTGCAAGTGCGTCGTTACTTGCGTGTGGCGTGATTACTGGTTTTGGCGCAGTGACAAATACGGCCAAAGTTGAACCTGGCAGTCACGTTGTCGTGATTGGTGCCGGCGGTGTCGGGCTTAACTCGGTGCAGGGTGCGCGAATCAGCGGTGCGCGTTCGATAGTTGCAGTAGACCTATCAGATTCAAAAATAGAAGCAGCGAAAATATTCGGTGCAACGCATGGAATAAACTCTGGCAAAGAAAATGTTGCACAGCGAGTTCAGGCCATCACCGAGGGCCGCGGAGCAGATTATGTTTTCGTAACAGTTGGCGCCAAGCAAGCATTCGACTCGTCTTATGGTTTGCTCGCTAAATCGGGCACTGTCGTTTTGGTTGGTATGCCGGCCAATGGCGTGATGTCAGAGATTGACCCTGGCACAATGGCTGCTTATAGTCAAAATATTCTCGGGTCAAAAATGGGTTCGGCACGAATCCAAGTAGATATCCCAAACTTGATTTCGCTGTACGAGCAGGGTCGCTTGAAACTAGACGAATTGGTCACCAAGACTTACAATTTAGAAGAGATTAATGAAGCAATCGCAGCGGTGAAGCGCGGCGATGCTTTGCGTAATGTGATTGTGTTCTAATAGTTTAAATTTCAACAATAAACAGATAGGCAACTATGAAGATTGAAAAAATCCAAACATTCGTTGTTGGAAATCCGCCGCCGCGCACAGGCGGTCGTTATTTTATTTTCGTAAAGTTGACCACCGATACGGGTGTCACTGGCATCGGAGAAATTTACACTGCGACCTATTCGCCGCAAATAGTTTGCAAAGTCGCTGAAGATATGTTTGAGCGTTATGTTTTTGGAACTGATCCATTTCATATTGAAAAGATGTGGCGCCGTACTTATGGCTCGGGTTTCTCACATCGCCCAGATTTCAGCACTGCAGGTGTTGTTAGCGGTCTCGAAATGGCAATGTGGGATATCTGTGGCAAAGACACGGGCAAACCGGTTTACGAGTTACTTGGTGGTCAAGTTCACGATCGGTTGCGTTGTTACACATACTTATATCCGCCGCATGAGTTTGACGCGCACTCTGATCATCCGCTTTACACCGACCCAGATCTTGCAGCCGAGGCTGCCGTGCGCGAAGTTGAGCGCGGTTTTACTGCCGTGAAACTTGATCCTGCCGGACCATATTCGGTTTATGACGGACGTCAACCTTCGTTAGCGACGATTGATCGCAGTGTGCGGATGGTTGCTGCAATTCGCAAAGCAGTGGGCAATCGTGCCGATATTTTGTTTGGCACGCACGGTCAGTTCACGGCGTCTGGGGCAATTCGTTTGGCTAAACAACTTGAGCCTTACGACCCGATGTGGTTTGAAGAGCCAATCCCACCTGACGCACCAGAAGAAATGGCCAAGGTTGCAGCGCACACAAGTATTCCGATTGCCACGGGCGAACGGCTCACTTCAAAATACGAGTTCGCACATTTGTTGCGTGTTGGTG
>Ga0208960_1000676_pt1 | contig 18998 bp, 20 predicted proteins | sample GreLakmeON33MSRF_FD_187703 | JGI IMG/M metagenome (GOLD analysis project Ga0208960, IMG submission 187703) | Freshwater lentic microbial communities from great Laurentian Lakes, MI, USA - Great Lakes metaG ON33MSRF (SPAdes) | ecosystem: Environmental > Aquatic > Freshwater > Lake | place: Great...
CGCAAGGCGTTGTGCGAGATCATTATTGGTTGTGCTGCCGACAACAAAAGGCACGCGCGTGTGGGGCACTTGTTCGGCTGCGGCACCAAGACTGACAACCAGATTGCAACCGAGTCCTTGACAGACATCCACAATGCAATCTGCAAACGTTGACCACGCAAAGTGTGGTTCAGATCCGTTGAGTACGACCAGATCTCGGGCGCCTTTTGGATAGCGGATAATAAAGAACTCATTTTCTGGCCAACGAATACAGCGTTCGCCATCTTCGTCTAGATATACCTCGGGGCGTTCTTGAGTGAAGTCAAAAAATGGATCAGGATCGATGCCTGCAACTGTGATGGCGTCACGCTCTTTGAGCATCCAGTCAAGTGCCGATGTGGCAACACCACCAATGTCAAAGAGTCCGCGTAGAGCAACGAGTAATACCGGGTTACGCAATGGGGCAATATCGTCCCAATACGTATCAAGAACTTCATCAACGCGAAAACTCATCGCTGTTAATGCTAGGCAGTGAGATGCTCGACTACTACATCAATACAGCGTGTTAATTGTGCGACATCGCTCGGGTCAACGGCAGGAAACATGCCCACTCGCAGTTGATTGCGGCCTAATTTGCGATAACTGTCGGTGTCAACGACACCATTACTGCGCAGGATCGCGGACACCTGATTGGCGTCAACGCCTTCAAGGTCAATGGTGCCAACGACGTGCGAGCGTTGTGCGATATCGCTAACAAAGGGTGTCGCCCATGGTCGAGATTGCGCCCAGTCATACAAGATGCCAGCAGATTCAGAACTGCGACCTGCCGCCCACGCGAGACCGCCATTATTAAGCATCCATTGCACTTGCTCGTCAAGCATGATGAGAGTTGCAAGTGCTGGAGTGTTGTAGGTCTGATTTGCCACACTGTTGTCAAGGGCGATGCTGATGTCAAGTGATGCAGGCATCCAGCGCTTGGTGGCCTTGATCTGACGAATGCGTTCGATCGCTGCTGGTGAACATGCAGCCAACCATAGACCACCGTCAGATGCAAAACTTTTTTGTGGTGCGAAATAGTACACATCAACATCGGCAGGATTCCAAAGAAGTCCACCGGCAGCAGATGTTGCATCAACGACAACCAGTCCGTCAGCGCGCGGACGACTGAGTTTCATTGCAACTCCAGTGGATGTTTCGTTATGTGTGAGTGCGTAGACATCGCAACTTGCATCAGGTAGAGCCACCGGATGAGTGCCAGGGTCTGAAGAGATTACAACTGGGTCACCAAGATGAGGTGCTGCAAGTGTTGCCTCGGCGAACTTAGAAGAGAACTCTCCAAACACCAAGTGTTGGCTGCGCTGTTGCACGAGTCCGAATGTTGCGACGTCCCAAAATACTGTGGAGCCACCATTTCCGAGCAAAATTTCCCATCCGTCAGGAAGGGAGAACAGTTGTGTTAGTCCAGAACGCACGGAGCCGACGATATTTTTTACCGGAGCCTGGCGATGAGATGTGCCCATCACCGTGTTGGCGCGCTTTTGGATTGCCTCTATTTGTTCGGGTCGCACCTTGGAGGGGCCACAGCCAAAACGCCCATCTTGGGGCAGGAGTTCTGAAGGAATCTGGAATGTATTAGGGGTCGTTTGGCTCACTGTGTAATCATGGCACCTGTGACTCCTCAAACTCAACGCGTATCAGCACGACTTGCAGCAATTGCCGAGTCTGCCACCCTGGCAGTCGATGCAAAAGCCAAAGCAATGAAAGCACAAGGACACAATGTGATCGGCTTCGGAGCAGGTGAACCCGATTTCCCCACACCTGAGCACATTGTTGAAGCAGCAGTGAAGGCATGCCGCGATGTGAAGTATCACAGATACACGCCAGCAGCAGGTTTGCCAGAATTGCGACAGGCCATCGCAGATAAAACTTTGCGTGACAGTTCATTGTCGTGCACTGCAGATCAAGTGTTGGTGACAAATGGCGGAAAGCACGCGGTGTTCACCGCGTTTGCTGCGTTATGCGATCCAGGTGACGAAGTCATTTGTCCTGCACCGTATTGGACGACATATCCAGAAGCCATCACCTTGGCTGGTGGGGTTCCGATAATTGTAGACACCACAGAAGAAACAGATTTTCGTGTGACTGTCGAACAACTTGAAAAGGCTCGCACCGCTCGCACCAAAGTGCTGCTGTTTGTTTCACCTGACAACCCAAGTGGTGCGGTGTATCCGCCTGAAGAAGTTATTGCCATCGGGGAGTGGGCCCTAAAACATGGCGTGTGGGTTATCACTGATGAGATCTATGAACATCTCACATACGGACCACACACGTTTACATCAATGCCAACACTCGTGCCTGATCTTGTCGATCAATGCGTCATTGTCAACGGTGTAGCAAAGACATACGCAATGACCGGATGGCGCGTTGGCTGGATGATTGGTCCAAAAGATGTCATCAAGGCAAGCACAAACTTTCAGTCACACGCCACATCAAATGTGGGCAACGTTGCGCAAGTCGCGGCACTTGCTGCAGTCAGCGGAGATCTTTCGGCTGTTGCGATGATGCGTGAGGCTTTTGCACGTCGCGGTAAAACGATGCACCAGATGTTGAGCGCAATGTCAGGCGTGACATGCATGGAGCCACAAGGAGCTTTCTATTGCTTCCCTAATTTTTCTGGTCTCTTAGGAAAAGACATCGGTGGCCACACATCTCGCACCACAATGGAGTTGGCTGATTTTTTGCTAACTGAGATTCAGATCGCATGTGTTCCAGGTGAAGCCTTTGGGCTACCTGGATATGCACGATTCTCATTTGCGCTGGGTGATGCCGATCTTGCCGATGGCATGGATCGCCTCTCGAAACTTCTTCTTCGCTAAGAATTCTGCTATCGTGACATTGTCACGGCAATAGTCGTGATGTGCAAAAAACAGCGAAGTCCGGTTCAACTCCGGCACTGTCCCGCAACGGTGAAGCTGCCTCGGATCCAAAATCCGTAGCAGACAAGTCCGGTCGCCTGATTTGTACGCGAATACCAACCCTCGAAGGAAGGGCGGTCCGCGGAGTACGGCGTTGCCGGCCTCCTCTCCCGACTCTTCTTTCTCCAAACATCTTCGGAGGAAGAAAACTATGAAAAAGCAATTACGTACCTCGGTACGATTAGTAGCACTAGCTATTGCATCACTCACCCTAATAACGGCATGTGGTTCGTCGAGTTCATCTGACACCACCGTGGCGGTTGACACCACAGTTGCCGTTGACACCACCGTGGCGGTTGAAGCACCGCAACGCATTGTGAGTTTGTCGGCAACGGCAACAGAAATGTTGTACGCAATTGGCGCAGGCAAACAAGTCATTGCAGTTGATGAATACAGCAACTATCCAGCAGATGCAGTGGCGCTAGGAACAAAGTTAAATGCATTTGAACCAAATATCGAAGCGATTGCGGCATACACGCCAGACCTTGTCATTATCTCTAACGACATGGCGTCGGTAACAGAGCGACTAAACGCTCTGGACATCAAAGTATGGGTGGGCGCAGCCCCCGCAACAATTGATGATGCATATGCACAGATCACACAACTAGGAGTAGCAACAGGACATGCTGACGAAGCATCACAACTTGTGACAAGCATGAAAGACGGCATAAGTACTGCAATTGACGGAGTGCAGGCACCCGCCGGAACTACATACTTTTATGAACTTGACAACACGTATTACAGCGTGACATCAAATACATTTATTGGAAGCCTGCTGTCATCGCTTGGGTTGACAAACATTGCTGATGGTGTTGAAGCCGGCAATGACTACCCACAACTCAACGCGGAGGCTTTAATCAAGGCCAATCCTGGAATTATTTTCTTGGCTGATACAAAGTGTTGCGCTCAAACCGCTGCAACAGTGGCCGCACGCCCAGGCTGGTCTTCAATTGCGGCAGTAAAAAATAACGCAGTGATTGAACTAGACGATGATATTTCATCGCGATGGGGACCACGTATTGTTGACCTTGTGAAGCAATTTGCAGATGCAGTAAAGGCGCTGAAGTAACTACGTGTCGAACTCCAATCAAGTCCGAGTGTCGTCACCGTGGTGGATCCCCACCGCGGCGGCGATGCTTGTGCTTGCATTGCTCTGTGGCGCCATGATTGGGCCTGCTGGCCCCACATGGTGGCGCATACCACTTGAATTACTGAATCGTTTGCCCTTGCTCACGATTCATAGTGGGGTCTCAGAATCAGAATGGAATATTATTTGGCTAGTACGCATGCCAAGAGTGGTGTTAGCAGGGCTCGTGGGATGCACACTTTCGATAGCAGGAGCGAGTTATCAGGGAGTTTTTCGCAATCCACTCGTTGATCCGTATCTGCTTGGCGTTGCTGCTGGTGCTGGTCTCGGAGCGACATTTGTTTTTACAATTAACCGCGCCGGAAGTTCTACGTGGTTAATTGATCCTTTGCCGTTAGCGGCATTTGGGTGTGGCCTCGCGGCCGTGTTGGTGACCTACGTCGTGGGCACTGCCTTTGGTGGCGAAAGATCTTCGACAACATTGGTTCTTGCAGGAGTCGCGGTGACATCGCTTGTGACAGCAGTTCAAGCATTTTTGCTTCAGCGCCATAGCGACGTCATGCGTGAGGTGTACTCATGGATACTGGGTCGACTATCAACGGCGACTTGGACAGATGTTCGCCTTGTGCTCCCGTATGTTGTGTTAAGCACAACGGTGCTTCTCTTTCATCGACGTCTTTTAGATGTATTGCGAGTTGGCGACGATGAAGCGACGGCTCTTGGCGCACATGTGAACCGTATTCGTCTTGTCGTTGTTTTGTTTGCGACATTAGGAACTGCCGCTGTCGTTGCCGTGAGCGGTTTGATTGGTTTTGTTGGCATTATTGTTCCGCATGCAGTGCGACTTCTTGTCGGAGCGTCATATCGAGTTGTGTTGCCCTTGAGTTTCTTGCTCGGTGGTGCTTTTTTAATCACAGCAGATATCCCTGGACGCATATTGAGCAATCCAGCAGAGACACCGATCGGTGTTGTGACGGCATTTCTTGGAGCACCCTTTTTCCTGTTGATTCTTCGTACCCGTCAGGCTTCACGATGACTTCTCTTAACTTTGAAAAAGTGTCAGTTCAATATGGTCATCGTCATGCCGTAGTGGAATTCAGTGAAGTTGTTCGGCCCGGTGAGTGGCTGTGCTTGATCGGGCCAAATGGTGCCGGAAAATCTTCGCTGCTGCGAGCCATTGTCGGAATCGTCTCTTTCAGTGGCAACATAGTTGTCGACGGGACAACATTGCATGATCGCAACGCCCGTCGGCGTGCGCAACTCGTGGCATATGTACCGCAGTCACCGGTCATGCCGTCAGACATGAACGCGTATGAGTATGTCTTGCTAGGCCGCAACCCGTATGTGTCACATTTTGGATCAGAATCAGTGCATGATACGGCAATGGTGAACAGCGTGTTTGAACGTCTTGATCTCAGTGATTTTACTCATCGTCAACTAGGCGAGCTTTCAGGCGGTGAACGTCAACGTGTGGCAATTGCTCGTGCCGTCGCCCAAGAAGCTCCGATTCTGTTGTTGGATGAACCAACGAGTTCTCTTGACATCGGGCATCAACAACAGGCTCTCGAGTTGGTCGACAAACTGCGTCGTGAACATGGTCTCACTGTGGTGTCAGCAATGCACGACCTCACCTTGGCCGGAAGCTACGCAGACCGATTGGTACTGATGCACGAAGGGCATCGTGTGGTTGGCGGCACAGCCCAAGAGGTGTTGCGCGCCGAGACACTGGCTGAGTTTTATGGCGTATCGGTGCATGTGCACCATGAGCCAGACGGCACTGTGGCCGTGATCCCGCGTCGTTCTTTGCGGACATGATGCTGTGGTCGTAGTTTAGGGAAGTGGATCTTGACGACCAAGTAGTGGGATGTGCGGCATCGCACCAGTTGCTCTTGGCAGCAATCGACGACATGACCCAAGAACAATGCCGCGAGCCATCGTTGCTTGCAGACTGGACACGTGGACACGTGCTCTCGCACTTGGCAGGCAATGCGATGAGTCATGTTCATTTATTTGAGTGTGCATCACGTGGTGAAGTGGGTGAGCAATATCCCGGTGGGTATCAAGCACGAATCGCTGGCATCGACAGTCACGCGGGGGATTCACAGAAAGATTTAGTGCGAGCGGTACGTGAAAGTATTTATGCACTTGAAGGAGCATGGGCCCGCGCATCGGCACAAGCATGGGCAGGCAGTGGCAAACAAGCGACTGGCGCACTGATCCCGATGCACGACATTGTTTTTTTACGTTGGCGTGAGGTGGTGATTCATCTCACTGATCTTGGTATCGGGTATGAATTTTCTACGTGGCCAGAGTTGTATGTGCGCATGGAATTAGGTCGTCAGGTGCAGGTGTGGGCATCTCGCAAACCAATGGGACTCACCATTTTGCCTCAAGAGGCATTGGCGTTGGCTCCAGCAGAGCGATTGGCATGGCTGGTGGGGCGTGCTCATCCTGAGGGGCTTCCCCAGAGCGTTGGTCTGTTATGAAAAAAATATTTGGACGAATACCAGTGATCGTTGTTGCAGTGCTGGCCGTTGGTGGTGTCATATTGGCGTTGACTGCTGGACTCGTCGGAACATCATCGTCGGACGCGTTAGTAGGGGCTACATCAACAAAAAGTGTCACCCTCGTACAAAATGGTGTCGTGGCCGACCTGACATTTACGCCAACCGTGGTCGGAAGATCAGAAATTCATGCGCTCTTTACGCCCCCTGGTGGCGCACTGCAGCCAGTTGTGTCAGTGGTCGTGCGAATCTCACTACCAGCAGCGAGTATTCCTTCGATTCCGGTGAAGATGGTGTCGATCGGTGCGAATCATTGGAAAGGTGTTGTGCAAGTTCCGTCCGCAGGTGATTGGACAATGGAAGTGTTGGTTGAGCCGACTGCTAACGAACGGATCTCTTTTTCTACAGTAGTAAAGATCAAGAAGTAGCGAGATCAAGCATCACGAGGTGATGCGGCATTCCGGTGGCGTCATCCACAAACATGTCACCAACAACGCTAAAGCCGTTGCGCTGATAGAACGCGATTGCGGAGTCACGCGCACGTGCCCACACAATGGTTTTGGATTGAGCGATTGCGCGCTGGATGCCTGCAGCAAGAATGACTGCACCGAGTCCTTGGCTTTGCAGATGTTGGGCAACAGCCATTCCTTTTAGTTGCATTGCGGGAGTACTGAGATCTGGCGGGTACGGTCGCACGATCCATGTTGAGCATGCCACGACAACACCATCTTGACGGATTCCAAGATGTACGGCAGTTGGGTCAGTGTCTTCTGCATAGTGTGCACTTGATGATGGCGTGTCGGCGCGTAACACCGCAAGGCGAAGTGCCATGATGTCGTCAAGGGGTAGTTGTTCTACTTCCATATCTGCCACGCTAGTAAAACTATGTCGTCGATGGCGAGGAGATAGACACGGTGCGTGTGGCAAGTATTTCGGCTTCTGCTGGATCATGAGTGACGATCAAGGCTGTTGTGCGAGTTGCTGACAAGATGTCACCAATATCAGCGATGAGGCGCAGGCGCAGGGCTGAATCGAGTGCGCTAAATGGTTCGTCAAGCAGCAGCAGGTGTGGCCACGGTGCTAATGCACGAGCAAGCGCAACACGGCGTTGTTCTCCGCCAGACAGATCATCAATGCGTCGATCACCAAAAGTTTCCATACCGACGAGAGCAAGGAGTTCTTGGACACGTTCAGCAACTGCACGAGCCCCAAGTCGTGGAGTGACGAACGCAAGACCAAATGCAATGTTGTGCCAGACGGTGAGATGTGGAAACAGATCGGAGTCCTGAAAGACCATGCCAATCTTGCGTTGATGAATGGGCGTATTGGTGATATCGCGACCGTCATACGACACAGAACCTGATGTCACGGGTGTGATGCCACAAATAGCGTGCAGAATTGTCGTCTTCCCTGAACCACTTGGCCCGACAAGAGCAGTGGTTGTCCCCGTTGGGATCTGAAGCGAAAAGTCCTGCACGATGGGAGTGCCGCCAAGAACTACGCAAATATTGTGGACGTCAAGCACGGCTCATGACCCCCACAATTAGCAGCACAAACAATGATGCCAGTGCGTATCCGCTTGATTGCACGATGTCACCAGGCCGACCAAGAAGCCGTGCAATAGTCGTTGGAATGGTGTCATTGCCACTGCGCGTCAAGAAAGATGTGGCCCCGAACTCACCCAATGAAACTGCTGCGCACAGCCCCGCGCAAATGAGCAATGGTCGTTTGATGATGGCCAGATCAATCTTGCGCCATGTCTGCAGAGGTGATGCTCCAAGTGTTCTTGCTGAGTCACGAAGGGTTGCCGGAATTGATTGGAGTGGTGCAGCAAGCACGCGGAGTGCCAACGGAAGCGCGATAGTGCAATGAGCACAGACCAAAAGAAACCAATGCGAGCGCCAGTTAATGGGGGATTGGTCAAAGGTGATGATCATTCCTAGCCCAAGTGCCACTGCAGAGGTAGCCAGTGGTGCACCAACGAAGATCGCGATCAACCGACGCACCGATGGCGAAGACGAGTACGCACTCGCGCATGCAAGGCACAGCGCGAGCGGAACGGTGATAGCGACAGTGAGTGTTGCAAAGATAAGTGAGTTGCTCATTGCACGGGCAACATCAACACCGATGGAGTCAAGAGTGCCATCAAAGAGATGACGCCAGGCGTTGATGCTCCAGCGGTGATGTAATCGAAAAGATGATACGAACATAAAGACAAAAGGTGTGCCAACGAAAAGAACTGTTGCGTACACGGATGCCAAGACCAGTCTTCTCTGACGTGGGTAGTCACGGATGTGCGACTGACGATGAACACGTATTTTTTTGCCAAACTCATCACGAGGAGCCGTGAGACCCAGAACGATTGCGATGACAATGAGCTGTAGTAATACAAGCGCGACTGCAGTGTTGATATCGCCGAACTGCACTGCACGGGTAAATATTTCGACTTCAATTGTGGAATAGCGCGGTCCACCTAAAATTTTGATGACACCAAATGATGTGAAACAAAACATAAAGACGATTCCGGCCGCTCCAACGACGGCAGAACGGATCATCGGCCACGTGACGAGCCAAAATGTTTTCCACGCTGATGCGCCAAGCGTGCGGGCAGCGGCTGCGGTGTTAGGGGGTGCCTGTTGCCAGCGTGCACTCACGATGCGAACGACAACTGCAAGATTAAAAATGACATGGGCGAACAAGATTCCGGTTATTCCAGAACTCATCTGTTGGGGCAATGTGGCTCGAACGGCAGCGGCCACGATGACGGTCGGAAGCACGAACGGGGCTGTCGCAAGACCTATGACAAAACGTTGACCGGTGAATTGCCATCGCGAACAGGCCCATGTGATGGGGAACGCCACAATCAGAGTGAGCGCAGTACTCAGCAATGCTTGCCACATCGTGAACCACAAAACATGGCGGATTCCGGAGTTACCGAGGATGTCCGTGAAAGCATCAATGCTCAGTGCTCGGGAAAATATGTTGCCAAGCGGGAACACATAAAACACAATCAACCAGGCCGCAGGCAAGACAGAACTCACAAGTGCCGCACGGCGCAAGGTAGCCAGTGTTTGCTTCATCGCAGCATGATGTTTGTCCATGTATCTAGCCATGCGACACGGTTGGAAGAAATATCCGCTGCGTCTAGCGTGAGCGGATTCTGAGGGATGACGGCAAATTTGCTGAAAACCTCAGGCAAGACGGCGTCTGGGTTGACAGGTACTACAAACAAAGTCAACGGCATGGACTCCTGAAATATCTTGCCTGTCAAGAAGTCGATCAGTTTTTGCGCGTTCTTGGTCTTTTTAGTTCCACGCAAGATGCCCGCATATTCAATTTGTCCAAAGCACGTTTGTTCCATCACGGCCGTTGGTGGTTCTGTCACGGGGGGATCGCTATAGACAACTTCTGCAGGTGGGCTACTGCCATAACTCACGACGAGCGGATACTTGCCCTTGCCACTAGAACCCGAGAACTCGACAGTGTAAGCAGATGTCCAGTCGTCAACAATTTTGACGCCATTAGCGCGAAGGCTTTTCCAGTATTGCTCCCAGTCATTTACGCCAAACTTTGAGATTGTTGCCAACATGAAAGCAAGTCCTGGAGAACTTGTGACGGGATTTTGGATAACGAGCATGTCTTTGTATATCGGCAAGGCAAGATCCATGAGCGTGACGGGGGGAGCGATGTCGTTTTTAGCAAAATAATCTTTGTCGTAGTTCACGCAAACGGCTGCAGTATCGACTTCTTCATAGGACTCAAATAACTTGCCGTCAATCGCACGAGAAATGAGTGTGTTGTCAACTCCCCATAACACATCAGCCTCTGGAGTGCCCGCAGTGAGCAGTGCCTTTGAGACGAGCGTGCCGGTGTCGCCGCCCAAACTCACAATGACGTCAATTCCTGTTTCTTTGGTGAACGACGTAAAAATTTCAGGCTCAGGAGTGAACGCGTCGTATGCCAATAACTTGATGGTGCCGCCAGATTCGATTGTGGTGTCGCCCGAGGAGCAAGAGCCAAAGGCGATCGACGCGATAAGAATTGCTGGAATTATTTTTCGTTTCATGGGTTTCCTAGTGCTAGTGGTTGGATAATGATGAGTGTTCCGTGGGCGACCCAAGCCACGACAGGTGATGACGTGACTTTGTTGCTGACACCGCGTGATTCATGTGGCGACAAGGTGGCATTATCGAGGTGCCACTTAGTGCCGTGCAATGAAACACCTGTCGCTGGACCCCCTACGGCAAATATGCTGAGCAGCGAATTGACTTGCGCGTCAATGCGGGCAGGCGATCCGGCGCGAACAACAGTGAATCGAGCAGAACCAATAAATGCAGTCACGCTGCAGGTTGCGAGTGATTCGCGCCCGAGTGCGGCAATGACTCCGAGTACATGGTCAAGTCTGTCGCCTCCACCAGAGACCACAACAATGTCAGTGCATCCAATGCTCTCAGCATGCGTGAGTGCAAGCTCAGTATCGGTGGCATCTTTGTCGGCATCGAATTCAATAACAGTTGCGTCGCTTCGTCGCGCTGCTGCGAGGTCAGCAGGCAAGATGCTGTCCATATCACCAATCAATACATCTGGCGTGAGGCCTAATACGCGGGCGTTGCCCCAACCAGAATCAGCAGCCACGATGACTGCATCGGCTGGAAGTAGTTTGGCGATATCGGGGCGTGGTTCAGAACCTCCCAAGATGATGACGGCAAATTTTTTGGTTGGGTTGGCTGATGCCATGTTGTGCTCCCTCCGCTGGAATTACCCAGATCAGGTGTGCGGGTCGGTGGCGGCAACCACCCTCTCAGCCCGCTGTACCTGCGAGCTCCCCGTGCGTATGTCTTCATGCTAGTGCGAACGCGACTCATCAAAGACATCAGGCTCAATAAATATTATTTTGGCAGACGGCATGCGTATAGGTTGTGACATAGAGATAACTGAGAGGGGATTGTAATGAAAGAACTACAAGGCAAGGTGGCCCTTGTGACCGGTGGAGGGCGAGGAATCGGGCGAAGCATCTCTTTGTTGCTCGCGCAACATGGTGCATCAATCGCCGTTAATTATCGTCGCGACAAGGAGTCAGCAGAGACAACCGTGCAAGACATTATGGCGGCAGGCGGTATGGCCACCGCTCATCAAGGCTCGACTGATGATCCAGTGCAAAACACCGCGCTTGTTGCTGAGGTACTTGCTCAATATAGTGGTATCGATATTTTGGTTCTTAATGCGGGTATCGCATCGCGCGGAAAATCAGTTGCAGAAACTGAAGCAGAAGAACTGTGGCGACTCGTAGCAACACATGCGCTTGGGCCACATCAGTTATGCCGAGATGTACTGCCGAGCATGCGCACGCGCGGTCGTGGTGACATTATTTTTATTTCATCTGTGGCTACCAACTCGATGTCGGCAAATGGCGCCCCCTACAACATGGGCAAAGCAGCCCAAGAGGCATTGGCGTCAACGCTTGCCAAAGAAGAACGCGAACACGGAATTCACGTCAATGTGGTTGCGCCTGGCTTGGTTGAAACCGATATGGGCTTGCGTCTTGCTCGGGCGATGACGGGCCAACGAGAGATGCAAGACTTGCGCTCTTTAGACGCAGCAGCTCCATTTGGGAGGGTTTGTCAGCCAGAAGACGTGGCCAACATCGTGTTGTGGTTCTGTTCGGCCGAGGCTGGTTATGTCACAGGTCAACGTATAGAGGTGGACGGGGGCGGGCCACGCAGGTAGCCTGAGCATGTGAGCCCATTTGCACCTACCGCCCAAGACGCCATCGTCGAAATAACCCCAGAAGCATTGGCAACATTGCTCAAGTTGCGTGACGAAGAAGAAGACAAAGATCGTTTGGGATTGCGCATCGACGTCATGGCAGCACCTGGCGAAGAATTTAAATACGACTTGTCATTCGATGTAGTCACGCAAGCAGCGTTCACTGATGAGGTTCGAACAATCGACGGACTCAAGATCATTGTTCCGCAAGCCAGCATGGAGCATATTCGCGGTGCCACGCTCGATTTTAGTGAGCGTCAGGGTTTGTTAATTCGTAATCCCAATAAACCACCGTCTTTGGTGATCGAGGGACTAGTGAGTGATGACGAGCTCTCAGCACAAATCGAAGCCATTATCGGAACTGAGATCAATCCGTCGTTGGCAGCACATGGCGGCTTCGTGACATTTGCTGGTCACGATACGCAAGGCATCGCATATCTCACAATGGGTGGCGGATGCCATGGTTGCTCAATGAGCAAAATGACAATGCTTGAAGGCGTGCAGACAACTCTTGTCGAGCAGATCCCAGAGTTGCTCAAAGTGCGTGACATCACAGATCACAGCACTGGCGAAAACCCTTACGCGTAGTTAAAAAACTAACGCGTTATTTTTTAGTCCACACTGGTGCGCGTTTTTCGGCAAATGCACGCGGACCTTCTTTGGAGTCGTCTGTTGAAAATATTGGCCAACCGATTTCGAATTCGCGCTTGAGTCCATCTTCTTCTGACATTGATTGCGTCTCTTGAACTGATTTCAAGATTGCTTCAATAGCAAGTGGACCATTTGCGGCGATCATTTGTGCAAGTTCCATCGCCTTGCTCAGTGCTTGCCCATCTGGCACGACATGTCCGATGAGTCCGATGTCTTTTGCTTCTTGGGCCGTGTAGCCCCGCGCAGTGAGCAACATTTCAAGAGCATTTGTGTATCCGATTTGTCGCTGCAAGCGAACTGTTGATCCGCCAACCGGAAACAGTCCGCGTTTTGCTTCGAATACTCCGAACGTGGCACTCTCTCCGGCAACACGAATATGTGTTGCTTGAAGAATCTCTGTACCTCCAGCCACGGCGTGTCCTTCGACTGCGGCGATCAATGGTTTGTGCAAGCGATAGTGACGCAGTAAGCCTTTCCAGTGAATATCAGGATCGTCGGCCCATCTTTGTTTGTAGGCATTTTCGGATTCGCCTTCGCCCTCGGCCGCGCGTGCCTTGAGATCCATTCCGGTGCAAAAACTTCCGCCTGAGCCAGTAAGGATGGCGCAACGCAGATCGTCATCTTCGTTGAGCGAAGCCCATGCGTCGGCCATTCCGACCAACATTGCAGGGCTTAGTGCGTTTTTTGCTTCAGGTCGATTCATTGTCACGACGAGGACGTGTCCGTCGCGTTCAATTTTTAGGTGCTCGGTTCCGGTCATCTGCTCGGTACTTTCTCTCGCTTGGGCTGAGTTAGCCTCGTCCACTACATTTTACACAGAGGGGCAATATATGAGTGAGCCGAGCAGACAATGATGACACCAACAACGTATAACTTGGCAGACCTTTTCGAACAGGCCGTCGACCAGTGGCCTGACCGTCTGTATGTGGCTGACGAGCGCTCGCGCCGAACATATGCCCAGCTTGAGGCGCGCGCCAATCAACTTGCTCACTACATGGCGTCGCGAGGTGTTGGCGCAGGTGATCATGTTGGCATTTACGCATATAACTGCGTGGAGTGGGTAGAAACATTGTGGGCCGTCTTTAAATTGCGAGCGGTCTGGATCAACATCAACTATCGATATGTCACTGATGAACTGGCGTATTTATTTGCAAATGCTGGACTGTCTTTTTTAGTCGTGCAACCAGAGTTCGTGCCGCAAGCACAGGCAGTACAACCTGACTTGCCGATGCTGGTGATGGGCGCCGAGTATGAAACCGCAATCGCCACCGAATCCGAACAACGAGATTTCGCACCGCGATCAAATGACGATCAATACATCTTGTTCACTGGTGGCACTACCGGAATGCCAAAAGGCGTTGTCTGGAGACACGAAGATGTTTTGATGGCGCTGGGTGGCGGAATCGATATTCGAAGTGGTGAAAAAGTATCGCAGCCAACTGATTTTATTCCGAAGGGAAATACCGGATTCTCAATGGTGACGTACCCGCTACCGCCGCTCATGCACGGCGCGTCACAATGGAGCGTGATGGGGCAAAGTTTTGTTGGCAATTCCACCGTGCTGCGCGAAAAGTTTGATGCCAAGGGAGTCTGGAACACGATCGCTTCAGAAAAAGCCAACTTGATTATGATTACTGGCGACGCAATGGCGCGCCCGCTGCTTGATGCATGGAAAGAAATGGTTGCAGCCAAAGATGCACCTGATGTGTCGTCGTTGTTTGCCGTATCATCGAGTGCTGTTTTGTTTTCGCAAACATGCAAAGACGAATTTCTAGATAACTTCCCTAACTTGATTATCACTGACGCGATTGGCAGCAGCGAGAGTGGTGCTAACGGCATCACGATGGTGTCAAAAGGCGCAAAAATGCAAGGTGGTCCGACCGTAACTGCGGCTCGTGATGCAGTGGTGCTCGATGAAGAACTGCGCCCAATGGCTGCCGGAACAAATAAAATCGGAAAACTTGCGCGATACGGAAACATCCCTATCGGATATCTCAACGATCCAGTAAAGACCGCTGAGACGTTTGTGACGGGTGCTGATGGTGTTCGCTACGTTATACCAGGAGATTTTGCCCAACTTGAAGCAGATGGAAGTATCACGATGTTGGGTCGTGGCTCTGTCAGCATCAATACTGGTGGAGAAAAAGTATTTCCAGAAGAGGTAGAAAACTCTCTCAAGTCACATCCTGCGGTCTTTGATGCAGTGGTCGTGGGTATTCCAGATGATCGCTGGGGCGAACTCGTTACTGCATTAGTGCAGGTGCGATCAGGTAGTGCTTTGACGCTTGAAGACTTACAGACGCATTGTCGTCAACACATTGCTGGATACAAAGTGCCGCGCGCACTTGTTTTGGTGAAGGATGTTGTGCGGTCACCTGCTGGCAAACCTGATTACCGTTGGGCGAAACAACATGCAACAGAGTCGGTCGCCAAGGGCCAGCCACAGTGACAACTGGTCAGGGGCCATTACGCGGTGTGCGTGTGGTCGAACTTGTTGGGCAAGGACCAGGCCCGATGGGTGCAACAATCTTGGCCGACCTTGGATGCGATGTGGTTGCAGTTGACAGACCATCTGTTGCTCAAAAAGTAAAACGAGAACGAGCCTCTATCTCTCCGTTCACGAGGGGCAAGCGCACAATTTCGCTCGATCTCAAAAATGCCGATGATGTTGCCACGCTAAAAGAACTCGTGACACATGCAGATGTATTAGTCGATCCGTTTAGACCGGGTGTGTGTGAGCGACTCGGCATTGGTCCTGACGTATGTCTGGCGATTAACCCAAAACTGATTTTTGCGCGCATGACGGGTTTTGGACAAGACGGTCCGTTTGCAAATGTTGCCGGACACGACATTAATTACATCGCCCTCTCAGGCGTCTTGGACATGCTGGGTGATGCCGATGGTGCGCCACAGCCGCCGATCAACTTGCTTGGAGACTTTGCAGGAGGCGGCATGTTGTTGGCGATGGGAGTTTCAGCGGCACTCGTGCATCAACGCACAACGGGGCAAGGGCAAGTGATTGACGTCTCGATGGTGGAGGGCGCAGCGCTCGTCGGCGGAACATTTTTCCCGGGCGTTGATACAGGCAACTGGGGACCACGCGGAACCAACCACCTTGATGGCGCAGCACCTTTCTACGGAGTCTTTGAATGCAAAGACGGAAAATATTTTGCAATTGGGGCAATCGAAGATCAATTTTTTGCAGAACTTATTCAGCGCATGCAGTTCGTTGATTTTGGTCCGCAGTGGGATAAGTCAGTCTGGCCAGAACAGAAACTAAAAATGCGTCAGATGTTCGCAACTCGCACACGCGATGAGTGGAGCCAATTGCTTGAAGGCTTCGAGACATGCGCAACACCTGTGTTAAGCGCCAAAGAAGTCGAGACACATCGGCACACTCAGGCGCGCGGAACGCTTGTGCGGCGCAACGGGGGACTACACGCTCAAGCCGCACCACGATTTTCGGCAACTCCTACACAAGCTGGAGAACCGGTACATGCAGGTTCTCATACGATCGAAGAAGTATTAGCCGACTGGCAAAAATAAAAGTCTGGTGTTACGGAGCAGAATTGCCAAGCGGACTCTGCGCGCTTGCAGCAAGCAATTTTGATCGCCAATCAATCACAATGCCCTCAGTGCTGTCTAACCACCGACGCATGCCAGGATCGGTGCTGCGTTTGTGCTCCCACTCAGCCCAGTGTTGCCATGTCGGCACAGCCCACACAACGATTGCTTCGCTGTCATTGACAAACGCATGGCGATACGCCCCAATCAGTTGCCAATCAAATGAAGCACCGATCTCGGTGCGTTGTTCATCGATCATCTCGAGATAGCGAGTAGCAGTGCCGGGCTTGAGTTGAACAATTTCGTGGTAGTAGCACTCACCAGTGACGCCCCGTGAGTGCAGTTGCTCGGCTCTTGGAGTTTGTGCTGAAGCCAACATGAGTCTGTCGAGTCCGCCACTGCGATGTTTGAGTGCCTCTGTCCACCACGGCACCAGATTTTTGTCTTGATGAACGGGGTTGTTGAACTCGTGTGCGAAGTTGCGTGCAACGCCATCCCACCCGTCTAAAAACTCCCACAGATTGATGCTTTCTGGCCACCGATCGGTGGTGCCAACAGTAGAGAAATTGCCGACCATCTGGAGGCGTCGTTCTTGAATTGCAGTTGGGATATATGCACACATGTGCTCGTTGTAGGCAGCACGACCTTGGCCAACAATGTCGATTGTTTCGTGTAGATAGACACATTCATTGGTCATCGGCGTACATCCTTGATCGTAAAGTTTTCACGCATATTAGTAAAGTCATCTTGAAATACCCGATTGCCATCGCCGTCAACATGTAGCACAGTGCCATAGGTACGCTCCGACGTGTCGTAGACCAATGATGCCCGAGCACCATTGACAATCTTTTGACGCAGTGTCGCATCAGGGGGTACTGCTGCGGCGATAGCCACATCCATCTGGTGAGTCGTCGGCAGGTTGTGGGGCAGTGACGGATGCGTGAATTGTGGCGCCCGCAGAGTGCGATCTTGTGGTGTTTGGGCGTTGCCGCCAGCCTTAAACCAACTCAACACAACTGGTTCGCTACTACGCGGATCGTACACGTCTTCTTCTTTGCTCCATTTTGCGTTGCCCGCATATGTGAGCAAAGAAAAGTTAGGAAAATCAAAGCGAGCACCACCACCAGATGGATCTGGCAGGTGGTTCCAGATCCAGAATGCGATTGTGTTGTCGACAATGTCGTACCACTCAATAGAGAACGTCATTGCCGGAACCATCTCCATTTGCGGAACGATCCAATTTTTTATTTGCTCTGCTCCGATGAATACGCCAAGACAGTGCTCGGTGTAGAGCGCATCATCTGTAAAGATGCCAGCCCATGCGGGCCAGTCATGGCCATACGCGCCAACACGCAAGAAGTCGTGGAAAGCACGCTCTATTTCGTCGCGAGAAAATATTTCTATCGACACACAGTTGCTCCATCAACCAGCATTGAGTCGCCACTAACAAAACTGGCGCGATCACTGCAGAGCCACACTGCTGCTTGTGCAATTTCTTCTGGCTGACCGAGCGAACCACGACCAACAGACCTGGCAATCATCTTGCCGATATCAGGATTGGAGTTTGTGAACTCCTGAATCATTGGAGTGTTAGTAGTGCCGGGCAAGACTGCGTTCACGCGAATGTTGCTTTTTGCAAACTCGAGTGCTGCGGTTTTTGTGAGACCTACGACGCCGTGTTTGGCTGCAACATAGTGGGGTAGACCTGCAAACCCAACGACGCCTGCGCCGCTTGATGTGTTGACGATTGCACCACCGCCAGATGCGAGCATGGCAGGTATCTCATGTTTCATTGACAAAAAGACGCTGGTGAGATTGATCGCGATCATGTGATTCCAGTCATCAAGAGAGAGATCGGTGAACGCAGTCATCGTGCCGCTGATGCCGGCGTTGTTGTGGGCGCAGTCAAGTCGTCCAAATTCTTTGATGGTGGCTGTCACCATGGCGATGACCTGCCGCTCATTGGTGACATCTGCTTGCACACCAATCGCCTTGCCGCCAAGGTCAACAATCGCCTGAGCCACGCTCATTGCGGCATCACCATTGAGGTCGGCCACCACGACCGAGGCCCCTTCTGCGGCAAAGAGGCGAGCGCTGTGCTCCCCAATGCCACTCCCTGCGCCGGTGACAAGAGCTACTTTTCCATCAACTAATCCCATTTGGTTTACCGTAGTCAATCCGCCATGGGGTACCGTGCGCTTATGGTCAAGTTAATCTCATTACTCAAACGCAAGCCCGGAACTACTCACGAGGAGTTCTTGGCCTATTGGCGCGATATCCACGGCCCCTTGATTGCGGGCTCCTCGGCGGCGCGATATGTGAGTCGCTACGAACAACACCCCACAGCGTGGCCAGCGCCTGGCAGCCGTCAGCCAGAGCCCGAGTATGACGGGGTGACGATTCAGTGGTTTGAGTCGACAGAGGCTTTCTATGGACATATGGGCGAGTCTGATTTTGGAGACATGATTGCCG
>Ga0208960_1000677_pt1 | contig 18905 bp, 17 predicted proteins | sample GreLakmeON33MSRF_FD_187703 | JGI IMG/M metagenome (GOLD analysis project Ga0208960, IMG submission 187703) | Freshwater lentic microbial communities from great Laurentian Lakes, MI, USA - Great Lakes metaG ON33MSRF (SPAdes) | ecosystem: Environmental > Aquatic > Freshwater > Lake | place: Great...
CGCGAAGATTATTTCCTTGCAAATGAGTTATCGAACGCTCGGGCAGAATTAGTACGTCAAGTTATTAAAACTGGTGAAGTTGTTTCATTTGATGGTCGGGAGTTAGCCGCTAATGGTTTTGCTACACCAGAAAACGCATTTGATCGAATTTTGATAGATGCGCCATGTACCGGCTTGGGAGCGCTTCGGCGCCGCCCAGAGACGCGGTGGCGCCGCTCTATAAACGATTTAAAATCTTTGATGCAATTGCAAAAGGAATTGCTACATAGCGCAAGTGAGATTCTAGTAGCTAATGGCATGATCGCATATGTAACGTGCTCGCCGCATTTGAACGAAACTAGATTTCAAGTCAAAGAATTCTTGCGCACACATCGCGAATTTGAATTAGCGACAATCCCAACCGGAGTTGCAACTGGAAAATATAGCTCTGCTATCCAAGAAGATGGCATGTTCCAGCTATGGACCCACACGCACGGAACTGATGCTATGTTTCTTGCGTTGCTGCAGCGGAAGGAAAGTAAGGTGAACAGTTAATGATTCGCATATGCCCCAGCATTCTTAATGCGAATTTTGACGATCTTCCAAATGAGATCGCGCGAGTAGCAGCAACAGCTGATCTAATACATTTAGATGTAATGGATAATATCTTTGTTCCTAATTTTACTTTTGATTTCGATGCCTCTAATGAAATTATTGAAAGCAGCAAATTACCGATAGATGTACATTTAATGGTAGAAAAAGCCGACATTGCTGGCCCAAAATATGCAACCACTAAGGCGGTCAGCGTAACAATTCATTATGAAGCGACTGAAAATGTAGCAAAAACTTTAACCGCGATAAGAGATAGTGGCACGAGAGCCGGCCTAGCAATCAAGCCTGGAACTTCGATAGAAGTAATAAAACCATACTTAAATTTAATCGACATGATTTTAGTTATGACAGTTGAACCTGGTTTTGGCGGTCAAAGTTTCATGCATGAGATGATGCCAAAAGTCGAGCTCGCTAGAAATTGGTTGCGAAGCAATGGTTTTCCCGATACCTGGTTACAAGTTGATGGTGGAATATCTGTGGAAACAATCGCAATAGCAAGCAAAGCGGGCGCAGACACCTTTGTTGCTGGGAGCGCAGTTTATAAATCGAATGAACCTGCGCAAATGGTTACCAAATTGCGCCAACTAGCTCAGGATGTTTTTTTACCTTAGAACATCGGTATATGGTAATTCCCAACTTCATAAACTAATTGCTCGTTACATCCAGATTGCTCATACCTAATAAATAGATAACAGCATCCAAATTAGGAATATCTAGAACGATATCTGCAATCTCTTTCAGCTTAGGTTTGGCGTTAAAGGCTATGCCCACTCCCGCAGATTGCAACATTTCCATGTCATTAGCGCCATCTCCGATAGCAACAGTCTCGGTCATCGGGATCTTGAATTGGTTTGCGAATTTCACAAGGGTTTCGGACTTAGTTTTACTATCCACAATTGCGCCGATTATCTTGCCAGTTAATTTTCCGTCAATAATTTCCAATTTATTCGCGTGATAGTTTGTAATGCCTATTTCAGCCATTAATGGTTCGAGTACCTCTACGAAACCACCAGATACTGCGGCCACGATATGGCCCTGGCTTTGTAAAAATTTAATTAAATTTGTAGCGCCATCAGATAGATGAATTTCGGAACGAACGGTAATTAAATCATCAGCGCTTAGACCAGTTAACAATGAAACCCGCTTGGCTAAGGAGCTCGTAAAATCTATCTCACCACGCATCGCAGCAGCGGTAATAGTGGAGACTTCTTCGGAAACATTAGCGCGCGCTGCCAATAGATCTATTACTTCTTCTTGAATTAACGTGGAATCGACGTCAAAAATAATCAGTTTGCGAGAACCAGAAGCAGCGCCACTTTCTATAAGTGAGATTGCAGCGTTGTCGGATTTACTCACCAAAACGAGCGCTTTGCGCAAATTTTCTAATTCGGAGCCACTTATGGAGATTAGAAACTCAAGCGCTAGTACTGGAGCGGCGGCAATTCGGACCATTCGGCCGATATTTGCACCGAAGGAAGTTATTGCGGTTGCTACCTTGAAGAGTATGGCTGGTTTGAAATTTTCACCAACGATTATTACTTTTGCGGTTGCAAGTTTTGATGGATTATTGATTTGGTCTGTGAATTGCGCCGCAAAATCTAAATCTAAACTAGCCGCCGCTGTACTCAATTCTTTTTCGATTACATCAACGTGTGCGGGATCTAATTCGATAAGTATGGCGAAGATTGTTCGATCACCGATCAAGATCTGCTCTAAATCGATAATTTTTACCGAGAATGGTGACAAAGCCGAGAAAATCCCAGCCGCAATCCCACTCCGATCAACGCCACTGAAAAGTAATAAACCCGTGAATGAAGCTCTCGGGGGTTTCTGTGTTTGTCCGCTCACTCACCGAGTTTATCGGTATCTTTCTCACCTATGAGCGCTGTTTTATCGTTGCAAAATGTTTCGGTTCGTAAAGGTAACCGAAACATTTTGGGACCAATCACTTGGGAAGTTTCGGCCGGTCAGCGCTGGGTAATTCTTGGCCCAAATGGTGCGGGAAAAACCACGCTATTACAAATGTGCGCGACCTTAGCCCATCCGACTTCTGGGACAGTCAGTATTTTGGGCAAAGAACTTGGCAAAGTAGATGTTTTCGAATTGCGCAATCGAGTTGGTTTCACATCTAGCGCGATGATGGATTTGTTGCCACCAGAAGAGAAAGTAATCGACACCGTATTAACCGCTTCGTATGCGATGTTGGAACGATGGCAGGAAGTTTACGATTTATGGGATGAATCAAGAGCGAAAGCTTTATTAACCACCTTCGGTGTTCGTGAATTAGGTGAGCGGCTATTTGGAACGCTAAGCGAAGGTGAAAAGAAACGGGTTCAAATTGCCCGCTCGATTATGTCAGATCCAGAAATACTACTTCTGGATGAACCAGCTGCGGGATTAGATTTAGGTGGCCGCGAAGATATTTTACGAAGAATCTCACAATTTGCGGCAGAACCGACCGCGCCAGCAACTGTAATAGTCACCCATCACATCGAAGAGATTCCAGCCGGAACAACGCATGTGTTGTTGTTACAAAATGGGTTAGCAATGCGCCAAGGAACGATTGCAGATAATTTAACATCCGAAGCGCTAACCGAGCTTTATGGAATTCCAATCTCATTAGAAATAAACCGGGGCCGCTACTTCGCGCAAGCTCTTTGAAATAAAATAGGGCCCGATTTCTCAGGCCCTATCTCTACCAACAATTTGTTCGTTACTAGCCAACCCAAGAATTGATTGGAGACGCTAGGAAATAAACCATAAATAGGCCGGAAACCAAGAACAAGAGCGGATGGATCTCACTCTTACGACCTTGGATAAACCGAATCACTACATATGTAACGAAACCTGCACCGATACCTACTGAAATATTGTAAGTAAACGGCATCAAGATGATTGTTAAGAACGCTGGAATTGCTATTCCTAGATCGTCCCAATCAATCTGCTTAATTCCAGTCATCATTAAGAAACCAACAATGATTAACGCTGGGGTAGCAGCTTCGTAAGGAATAATTGCAACTAAAGGTGCCAAGAAAGTAGTTAGCAAGAAGCAGATACCGGTAACTATTGAAGCTAACCCAGTACGTGCGCCTTCACCAACGCCAGCAGCAGATTCAATGTATGAAGTGTTGGAAGAAACACCAGCGGCGCCACCTGCAGCTGCAGCGAGCGAATCAACTAACAGAATCCGTTCCGCACCTGGAACGTTGCCATCGCGATCAACCAGACCAGACTCTTGTCCGATCGCAGTCATAGTTCCCATGGTGTCAAAGAAGTCTGCAAGTAAAAGCGAGAAGATTATTAACAGCGCAGAAACTAAACTGATTTTTTCGAAAGAACCGAAGAGGTTGAACTGCCCGAGCAATCCAAAATCAGGTGTTGCTACAACAGAATCCGGCATGGCTGGAACGTTGAGTCCCCAACCTTTTGGATTTACTGTTCCAGTTGCGCCATCGAAATTAGGACCGATTTTAAATGATGATTCAATAGCGATTGCGGCAATTGTGGAAACTACGATTCCGATAAGAATCGCAGCTTTAATTTTTCGCACCATCAAACCGATCGTCAGAATCAGGCCAAAAGCAAAGACTATTATTGGCCAACCAACTAATGTGCCACCATCACCTAAGGTGACCGGGACTGGACCAGAACCGGTACGACGGACGAAACCTGCATCCACCAAACCAATTAACGCGATGAATAGTCCGATACCTACCGAGATCGCAACTTTAAGTTGCGTAGGTACTGCTTTAAATACCGCCACTCGAAATCCAGTAAGTACTAGAACGGTAATGATTAAACCTTCGAGAACTACTAGGCCCATGGCATCTGCCCACGTCATCTGTGATGCGATTCCTACGGCAACAAAAGTATTTAAGCCAAGTCCGGTTGCAAGTGCGAGTGGGAAATTAGCCACCGCTCCCATAAGAATTGACATTACGCCCGCGACAAGAGCAGTCGCAGCAGCAACTAGTGCGAGATTAGGTGCATCGCCGCCACCAAGAAACTTTCCTTCGCCATCTTTTGCTAACCCAATGATTAGCGGATTTAGCGCCACGATGTAAGCCATCGTGAAGAAAGTAACTACTCCGCCACGTACTTCTTGTCCTACGGTTGAGCCACGTTGCGAGATTTTAAAATAACTATCGAGCATGACCTACCTCCATCTGTTTTGGTGTCGGGGGTGTTTGCGACCCCGTGCGGAGACGGTCCACAGACCGAGGGAAGGTTTAAACCGTACGCCCTACCGCGAAGTAAGTCGGGAAACGACACCGAAACAAATCGCAATTGATTGCCCAATCAGGAGCGCAAAGAGCGCGGTTCCGACGCCTACAGTGCCACCTAGTAGCCAGCCTCCGGTCAAAACCGAGATTTCCAAGGCTAACCGCACGCGACCAATTCGAATGCCAGTTCTGTTGTGCAGCGCGGTCATTAATCCATCGCGCGGACCGGGTCCCAAGCCACAGGTTATATAAATTCCGCTGCCGATCCCCACTAAGCCAATTCCTAAAAGTGCGAAAACCAGACCAATAAAATAATTATTTTGGTGAGGGATAATTGCAATCCCAATCTGCAGGGCAGCAGCAATTACGAAAATGTTCATTATGGTGCCAAATCCAGGTCGTTCTCTTAATGGGATCCAAAGTAAAAGCACAACGCAGCTGATTAAAGCTGTGACGCCACCGATTGGAAATGCAAAGTGTAATGAAACTCCTTCGGCTAGTACGGTCCACGGTGAATTGCCAATACCAGATTGCAATAAAAAAGCTTCACCTAATCCAAAAACAAATAAGCCAAGCACTAATACTAAAACGCGCAAAGGTGAGATAGCCCACCGCGAAGGTGCGCTCCAGGGTGTTTTCGGGATAGTCCGATGAGGCCTAAGGAACTCACCGAAACTATTAGCCATTAAGGAACCTTACTACGAATTTTTCAGTAAGAAGTTAGGTAACCTCACGCAATGGAACTTTCTTATGCACAATCGATCTTAACCGGATTAATTCAAGGAATAACTGAACTATTTCCCATTTCTAGTTTGGGCCATGCGGTTTTGATTCCAGCTTGGGTCGGTGGTGATTGGGCTAGCTTTATAACGGACCCAGCTTCACCTTACTTAACTGTAACGATTGCGTTGCATGCAGCAAGCGCATTGGCGCTCTTCTTGGTCTTTCGAAAACGTTGGTTTAGCATGTTCGGCGCAACTTTAAAAAGCGTTCGTAAGCGCGACTATTCAACACCCAATACTAAATTATTTTTGATGCTAGTAATTGCAACCATCCCAGTCGGTGTACTGGGTTTGACATTTGAAGAACCATTGCAAAAATTGTTTGGCGACCCACTTCCTAGCGCTATTTTCTTAACCCTCAACGGCGCAATTTTGATTTTAGTTGAGCGGCTAACGCGAAACAATAAAGCGTTGGTGGGGTCGCAAAGTGCGTTCGACAATATTGCCGATCACATAACGCCAGTATCTGCACTTGCCGTGGGTTTTGGTCAATGTTTGGCGCTTTTTGCTGGCATAAGTCGTTTTGGTATCACAATTAGCGCCGGGCTAATCCGTAAAATGCACCATAGCGTTGCAGCTGAATTTGCGTTTTTACTGGCGCTACCTGTTATTGCGGGAGCAAGTTTGTTGAAACTACCAGAACTATTCACGCCGGAACTCCGTCATTTAGCGGGACCAGTTATTGTCGGTTCAATCGTTTCGTTTGGCGCTACCTATTTTTCCATTTCGTTTCTAGTTAAGTGGTTTCAAAGCAAAACGCTCTATCCATTTGCGATTTATTGCTTGATTGCGGGAGCTATCTCGATTGTGAAGTTCATATAATGTTTCCAGGATTCGGAACCATAGTAAATATTGTTGCAATAATCGCGGGTTCTATTTTAGGAATCCTTCTTGGCAAGAAATTTAAGGAAAGTACTCGAAATTTAGTAACTGATGTACTTGGCTTCATCACTCTGATTGCGGGCGCTAGCGCGATTTACGCTATCTGGGATCCGAATTTTAAGAACGCAGTGCCAACCGGTTGGACTTTATTAACTGTTTTAACAACGCTATTACTAGGTGCCATTTTAGGGTCTGCCCTTAATATTGAATCAAAGTTAGAAAAATCTGGTGAGTTTTTGAAATCAAAATTTGATCCGAGCGGTGCGTCTCCTTTTGTGGATGGGTTTGTAAGCGCATCGTTAATATTTGCGATCGGTCCGCTGGCAATTCTGGGGAGCATCTCGGATGGTATGGGTACCGGAATAGATCAATTGGTTTTGAAAAGCACTTTGGATTTTTTTGCTGCAATTGCATTTGCGGCCTCCCTTGGTTGGGGAGTAGCGGTTTCGGCCCTGGCGGTTGGCATCTACCAAGGGTTATGGACGGTACTTGGCTTCGGGCTCGGTTCCATACTCATGGATTACCAAATAGCTGCCATGACCGCTGTCGGCGGAGTAATGCTGCTTGGGATTGCGTTTCGTCTATTAAAAATAAGAGATATCGCGGTTGCGAATTTACTACCAGCTTTAGCAATAGCTCCACTGATGGCGCTCTTGGTCCATCAATTTCTTTAAAGCCAATTCCCTTAAAATTTTCTGGCATCAACCACGAAACGATAACGGACATCGCTCGCAACTGTTCTAGCAAACGCTTCATTAATATATGCAGGTTCGACTATCTCAACATCACTAAGAATGTTCTGCTCACCACAGAAATCAATCATTTCTTGCAAATCCTTCATTCCACCAATCTGTGAACCTGCCATGCTTCGTCTGGCACCGAGGAGAATCCCAGCGTTTACCGACAATGGTTTCCCTGGCAATCCAATGATTACTACTGTGCCATTTAATTTAAGGGTGTTTAGATAAATATTTATATCGTGCTCCGCTGAAACCGTGTTGAAAATTAGATCGAAAGAGCTTTTTAGTTTTACTAGGGCGTCGCTATCGGTTGAAAGCAGAAAATTGTCAGCGCCCATTCGATATGCATCTTTTTCTTTAGTGGCTGAATGTGAAAGCACGGTCACGCGCGCACCTAACGCTTTCGCGAATTTCAAACCCATATGACCCAGACCGCCCAATCCCATGATCGCCACATTAGATTTCGAATTTACATTCCAATGTTTCATCGGGGAGTAGAGCGTTATACCCGCGCATAAAAGCGGTGCCACCCCAGATAACTCTAAATTTTTTGGAATAAGAACAGCATAATCCTCCTGAACCACGAAATTATTTGAATAACCGCCATAGGTAGGAGTGATACCGTCACGTTCGCGATCGTTATAAGTTGCGGTCATATTTTTTTCGCAATAATTTTCATCGCCGGATTTACAACTCGAGCAATTACGGCAGGAATCCACAAATACCCCGACCCCAATCGGATCACCAATTTTGAACTTTGTTACTGAACTACCAACGTCGGAAACAATGCCGGCAATTTCATGTCCCGGAACCATTGGAAATATTGCCTGGCCCCACTCTTCGCGCGCTTGGTGAATATCCGAATGACAGATACCCGAATAATGAATATCTATCTTTACATCCCGGTTGCCTAATGATCGCCGGTCAAATTTCCAAGGCGTTAGGGGAGCTTTAGCAGTTAGCGCGGCATAGCCTCGAGAAGTAATCATGAATTGAAAGGTAATGGTTCTGGCGATGTATGCGCAGCTTTAGAAACTTTGGCAGTAACTTTTCGCATGTGGTGGCGACGGCATAGAACCTCGTAAGCAACTTCGTTGCTATCAGTTACATCGCCAACCAGGACTTGCGCACCTTCGGTCACCATGGTTCCGCCAACGGTCCGAGCATTATGCGTAGCACGTTGCCCGCACCAGCAGAGCGCTTCTACTTGCAAAGTATTAACCCGATCAGCAAGTTCCACTAACCGTGCGGAGCCCGGAAATAATTTAGTTCTAAAATCAGTCAAAATCCCGAAAGCAAAAACATCTATCCCTAAACCATCAGCAATCTTGGCAAGTTGTTCAATTTGTTCCGGTTGATAGAACTGGGCCTCATCACAAATTACATAATCAATCCGCGTGCCTTGAGATAACGCTTCCACAACAAACCTATGTAAATCTAATTCGACCGAAACTTCGTTTGCTTCAGATTTCAAACCAAGCCTCGAAGAAATCGTGCCTTTTCCCGCGCGGTCTTGCGAGGTAAAAATCAAGCCAGTGCGGCCTCTGCTCTGATGATTGTGCGCAGTTTGTAAGGCCAAAGTAGATTTGCCGCTATCCATTGTGCCGCAGTAATAAATTAATTCTGCCATATTCTCATCTTCTCATTAAAGCGAACAATCCGCATAATTCGGCGCTAGAAGAGAATTTCGAGGGCAGGTGCAAAACCTGTGGCTTTGATTCGATCCGGACCCGCTAAGCCTTCGATTGCAAACAGGAATGCAAAACCAACCACTTCGGATTCTAAATCAAGAACCAATTGACCGGCTGCGATCGCAGTTCCGCCGGTAGCTAATACATCATCTACGATCAGAACTTTTGAATTCTTCGCAAGGAGGTCATCATGAACTTCAAGAGCATCGGTTCCGTATTCAAGTTGATATTCGCGCCGTATCGTTTTGCGGGGGAGTTTGCCAGGCTTACGAATAGGTATGAAGCCTTTCTGTAATTGATTTGCTAGCGCAGCTCCGATGATAAAGCCACGTGCTTCTACGCCAGCGACAACATCAATTTCTAATTTCGTTAATTTTTCAGCGAGCGCGGTAATTACATAGTTGAAGGCGGCAGCATCGGCTAATAGCGGCGTGATATCTTTAAAAGTTATGCCAGTTTTCGGATAATCAACCACATCTAAAATTCTGCTCTTTGCAATCTCTAAGTTCACTGGCTGAATTTAGCGTTAATCAACCTAGTTGCGAATCAATCTCGAAGCAATCTCGAAGCAATTCACCGTGCCCTGGAGGGGACTTGAACCCCTAAGCCCTTTCGAGCACTAACACCTCAAGCTAGCGCGTCTGCCAATTCCGCCACCTGGGCCGGTGTAACCCTTGCGGGTTAGCGGGCAAACGATAGCAAGTAATCCCAGCGTTAGGAAAATGTAACTAGAAACTTGGATATTTGTCGCGGACGAGCCAAGATGTACTCATGAATATCACGCTAACGCCGGAACAAGTCGCAGAACTCGAAAAAGATGTAGTCCGATTGTGTCAAGAACTTATTCGGATCCCGAGCGTTAACTTTGGTGACGGTAAAGGTGATGAACGCGCTATCGCGGATTTTGTAGTGGCGGAATTAAAAGATGTTGGGATTGAATGCGAATTAATTGAACCTGCTCCGAATCGAGTCAACGTCGTTACCCGAATAAAAGGGAGCGATTCCACACGTCCTGGTTTAGTTTTGCACGGCCATCTAGATGTTGTTCCTGCTAACGCCGCTGATTGGGAAGTCGATCCGTTTAGTGGGTTGATTAAGGATGGTTGCATTTGGGGGCGAGGCGCTATCGATATGAAAGATATGGATGCCATGATTTTGGCGATTGTGCGGTTATGGGCCCGAATCGGTTACAAACCTCCGCGCGATATCGTTTTAGCATTCTTTGCAGATGAAGAGGCTGGCAGTATTTATGGTTCCAGATGGATTGCGAAAAAACGTCCCGAATTATTTGCAGGTTGCACTGAAGCCATTTCAGAAGTTGGTGGCTTTTCCTACACGCTAGATAACGGTAAGCGCATTTATGCCGTGCAAAGCGCAGAAAAGGGCATCAATTGGATGAAGCTAACTGCAACCGGTAACGCTGGTCATGGTTCTATGATCAATGAAAAGAATGCCGTAACCGCGTTGACCGAGGCAGTTACAAAAATTGGTCGACACAAATGGCCAATTCGCCCAACCAAAACGGTAAAAATTCTTTTTAAGAAAGTGGCTGAATTAACTAACATGGAATATGACGAAAATGATTTAGGAAAGTTGCTACCGAAATTTGGATCAATGGGAAGCATGATTGGCGCAACGCTACAAAACATCGCAAACCCAACTATGTTGGAAGCCGGTTATAAAGCAAATGTTATTCCACAATCTGCATCGGCAATTATTGATGGGCGCTTCCTGCCCGGGTATGAAAACGAATTAGCGGAGACGATTAAGGAATTAGTTGGGCCCGATATTAAAGTTGAGGTTTTAACGAGAGATATTGCGTTAGAAGTGGATTTCTCAGGTCCACTAGTTGATGCGATGTGCGCCGCGTTAAAGATCGAAGATCCGGAGGGGATCCCGGTACCTTATTTGATGAGCGGTGGCACCGACAATAAAGCGCTATCTGATTTGGGAATAGTTGGTTTTGGTTTTAGTCCAATCAGATTCCCTGCTGACCTCGAATTTATGCCACTATTTCATGGAATTAATGAGCGCGTACCAGTAGATGGCTTAAAATTCGGCGTACGCACCTTGCATCATTTTTTAATTAATTGTTAAGCGCTTATTTCATTTAACGCTTCCCGTACTTGAGCGGGTAATGCAATTTCCTCACTAGTCATCGCGCCACGAAGTTGTGCGCCAGTTCGAGCGCCAATAATGGAGCTAGTTACGCCAGCGGCATCACGCACCCACGCGAGCGCAACTTCAAGTGGTGAGTATCCGAGTCCTTCAGCTGCAACACAAACGGCCGACACAATCTTTGCGCTACGTGGATTCAAATAGGGTTCAATAAAGGAAGAGAAATGCGGACTTGCTCCGCGCGAATCTGACGGAATGCCATTTCGATATTTTCCAGTCAAAACACCCCGTCCCAATGGCGACCAAACCAAGAACCCAACATTTAGCGCGCTAGCTGCGCTTAGTACCTCAGATTCAATTGATCGCTTAAGTAATGAGTATTCATTTTGGGTCGAGATGATCGGCGCTTTATTGAAAGTTGGGTTTTGTAACGTGATTGCACGCGCGCTTTGCCACCCAGTGAAATTCGATATTCCTACATAACTAGTCCGTCCGGAAGAAACTGCGTAATCCAACGCCGCTAACGTTTCTTCCAACGGTACGTTGTTATCCCAAGTATGAACCTGCCATAAATCCACATGATCTACGCCAAGACGGGATAACGATCGATCCAAATCAGCTAGTAGCGATGTTCTAGAATTATCTACCTTCCGCTCGCCAGTTTTGAAACTGATGCCGGCTTTGGTTGCGATTACTACCTCGTCGCGTTGCACTAACGTTCCTAGGAAACCACCAAGAACCCGTTCGCTATCACCATCACCATATACAGCGGCGGTATCGATGAAATTGCCACCATTGTCGAGAAACACCCGAAGTTGCTCCGCCGCTTCATGCTCATCGGTATCGCGACCCCATGTCATCGTGCCGAGACCTAATCGTGATATGAAGAGTCCACTATTTCCAAGCCTTCTGCGTTCCATAGGCGAGACCCTAGCAATATGTTTTGGCTTTAACCGTTAATCTTGCGACCATGACCGTTATTTTTTTATTACGCCATGCACACTCCGAAGCCAATGGAGCGGGTATTTTGGCAGGCCAAATCCCAGGCGTTCATCTCTCCAAGATCGGGAAACGCGAAGCAAAAACTTTTGCTAAGAATTACCGCAATGTAAAATTTGATCAGATTTACGCAAGCCCGCTAGAGCGATGTAGTGAAACTATCGCGCCATATCTTGCGGATTCTTCCAGAAATCGAAAATCTGCTAAAGCGGTCATCAATAATTTGAATTTTGTAGAGATGGATTATGGCGCGTGGAGTGGTCTCAAATTGCAGAAATTGGCGTTAAAACCGCTCTGGCGCAAAATCCAAAATAACCCGATTACGGTCACTTTCCCAGAGGGTGAAAGTTTTCGTTCCTTAAATTCGCGGGTTAAAAAGGGGCTTTTAGAAATTGCCCGATTGCATAAAAAGAAAAATGTTTTAGTAGTTACGCATGGTGATGTCATAAAAATCGCCACTGCAATTGCGTTAAATATGGATTTTAATGATTTTCAGAAGATCGCAATTGATCCAGCTTCAATTACTGCAATTTCTATAACTGGTAATAAATTTCGGGTTTTAGCCGTTAATTCTAAGGCGGAGCCAGTCGCTGTCGATGGTCAGAGATTTGCGCTAGGTGGCGGCGCTGGTCCAAAAGTGAAACGAAAATAACAATGTCACGAATCATCAATAGCTTTGAATCGGTAGATCGTTTTGTTACCGGCACTGTCGGGCAACCTGGTGAGCGAGCTTTTTATATCCAAGCTCGTTATTCGGGAACTCTAGTAACTGTTGCTATTGAAAAGACGCAAGCTCAGGCGCTAGTTGAAAGATTGCAGATTTTGTTAAAGGAGATTCGTAAAAAAAAGGAAGTAGAGATTCCGCAAAAGTCGATCTCCATAAGAGATGATCAACCTTTAGAGTCGCCGATTGAGGAAGATTTTCGGGTTGGAGTAATGGCGATCACTTGGTTAAATGCTGAAGCAAAAATAATGATTGAGGTGCAGGCGATTTCTGATGAACTACCATTGAATGGTTCGGATGGTGAAGCGGAGGATAGCGATCCAAAATTGATTCCAGATGATGATTTAGCAGGACCGGATTTACTGCGAGTTAAATTATCGGTTTCACAAATAAAAGAATTCATTGTCCGGACCGTGGCCGTTATCGAGGCAGGTCGAGCTCCTTGTACATTCTGTGGAATACCGATTGATCCAAACGGGCATCTATGTCCCAGAGCAAACGGGTACCGTCGTTAATGTTGGACCTGGATGCAGCATCGATTGTTGAGAGCATTACCACTTCGGAAATATCAATTTCAGGCAGGTTGGTCGATGCTTCTAACGCCACATTATTTGGAACGGTATCTTCCGAAACCGGGGAGCACGAGATCCCAATAATTTACAAACCAATTGCAGGGGAGCGGCCATTGTGGGATTTTCCAGATGGTGATCTAGCTTCCCGTGAAGTAGCCGCATATGAAATCAATAAATATCTAAGTTTCAACATAGTGCCCTTCACAACGCTACGTGACGGTCCGTATGGGATCGGTGCGGTACAGCAGTGGATTGAAATTGATGAATCATTCGATTTGATTGCCTTTTCGCAAACAGATGATCCACGGTTGCGCGAGATTGCCCTTTTTGATGCAGTTATTAACAACACCGATCGTAAAATCGGGCATTTACTTATGGATGCTGAGCACAATTTGTTTGGAATTGACCATGGCGTTTCGTTACATTCTGAGAACAAGTTACGCACAGTTTTGTGGCAATGGCGCGGTATGAATTTCACCGAAATCGAAGTGGTTAAATTGAAAAAATTCATTTCCGAACGCGAACGAATTACAGTTTCGTTGGCGAATCTAATTACCGAGATGGAGATAGCTGCGTTATTTGCCAGAGTTACGTCGCTTATTAGCGCTGGTAGTTTCCCCGAACCAAATGGGGAATGGCCCGCTATTCCGTGGCCGCCGATTTAATAAATCTTGAAGTAGAGTACGGGAATGCGTTCTTGGCCCGACTTATATCTCCCGCCGATAACCGCCAACTATCCGCAGCTCAATCTCTTCTCCACCTATGCAGCGAAATTGGTAGGAGTAAACCAAGAATTTCCAATAGATATCTACGTTTGTGGCATCACGCCTTACGACTCAACTCACTGTGGCCATGCTGCAACATATATAACATTTGATTTAATCCACCGGTATTTAAAATCAGCCGGAGCCACCGTTAATTTTATAGAAAACATCACCGATATCGATGATCCATTGCTGGAACGAGCTAATCGAGACGGTCAAGATTGGCACGAATTAGCGGAAAACCAGATTGATCTATTCCGGTCCGATATGACTGCGTTGCATGTTTTGCCACCAACTTCATATATCGGTGCAATCGAATCGATGACCGAAGTTTTTAAGCAGATTGCGGTCTTTCAAGCGGCGAATTTAACTTACGAAATTGCCGGCGATCTATACCTTTCAATCGCAGAGTGCCCAGGCGCACTAGAAGATTTACCGTTTTCGCTTGAAGAATCGCTCCGTATTTTCAAAGAACGCGGTGGTGATCCAGATCGAATTGGTAAAAAGCATCCGTTAGATACCTTGCTTTGGCTTAAAGGAAGGCCCAACGAACCTGCCTGGGAATCACCATTTGGAGCGGGCAGACCTGGATGGCATATCGAGTGCGCTGCGATTGCACTGAAGTATGCAAGCGGAAATCCGAAATTTACTTTAACGATTCAAGGTGGAGGATCAGATTTGATCTTCCCACATCACTACATGAGTGGGGTGCAGGGAAGAAACTTAGTGAATCGAGAATTTGCGGAGATTTATACCCATACCGGAATGATCGGTTTAGCTGGCGAAAAAATGAGCAAGAGTAAAGGGAACTTAGTTTTTGTTTCTAAATTGCTCGCTGAAGGCGTTGATCCAGTAGTAATCCGGGTCAATTTAATGCAAGATCGTTATCGAAATGATCGAATGTGGAGTGGTGCTGGATTGGCACAGGCAGAAGAAAAAGTATTGCGAATCCGTAGCGCATTATCGCGCGAAGAAGTTGCCCCAACTAAACCGCTAATTAACGAAATAATTTCGGCGCTGTCGAGTGATTTGGATACACCTAAAGTTTTCGAATTGGTAGACCGTTGGTGTTTCGATACTGAAGCGGGTCAGACTGGTGGGTCTTCTGGCGAGATTGCCCGTGCTTTCGATGCGCTGCTTGGCCTAACTTTTTAAGCGCCATCCTCTCGCCGTCTTAAAAATCTTTCAAACTCGCGGGCAATAGAATCTCCGGAAGCTTCAGGCAATTCCGCAGCATCTTTGCTGTTCTCAAGTTGTTTAACGTAATCACCGATTTCCGAATCTTCATTGGCCATCTCATCAACGCCGCGTTCCCACTCCTTTGCTAACTCTGGCAGGTCACCTTGCGGTATTGAAATCTCCAGGAAATCTTCAAGCGCATTTATAAGAGCTAACGAAGCTTTAGGCGATGGTGGTTGCGAAAAATAATGAGGAACCGCTGCCCATAATGAAACCGCATCTATGCCTCGTTTGGTGCAAGCATCTTGCAGAATTCCAATAATTCCAGTTGGTCCTTCGTATCGAGAAATTTCGACCCCTAATCGCTTGGCAACTTCTGGATGCGCACCACTACCGCTGACTGAAATAGGTCGAGAGTGTGGGACATCTGCCAGTAACGCTCCCATCGTTATGAAGATTGAAACTTCATGATCATCTGCTAAGTCGAGTAGTTCCTTAGCAAAAGTGGGCCATCGCATTGAAGGTTCCATACCTCTTACGATGATGAAATCGTGGGTAAGTTGTGGCGTACTAATTGCGTAAATTTGGGTGTTGGGCCAAATAATTTCGCGCAGAATATTTTCGTCAACCTTGACTTGTGGTCGATTAACTTGGAAATCATAAAAATCTTCGGGTTCAAATTCCCCGATTAAATGATGGTCCCATTCCGACAATAGATGCGCAATTGCCCCAGAAGCAGATTCACCAGCATCGTTCCATCCTTCAAATGCGGCAATCATCACCGGATTGCGGATTGGAAAACGGCTCTCAAAGAGGTACATACGGCGAGCCTACGATAACCTTCGGCGAATGAGCGCTCTAAAACTAAGCAAAACCGCCGGAACGCTGCGAACCGCTCTTAAAAGCCAGGTCGTGATCGTTGATGGCGCCATGGGAACAATGTTGCAAGCCGCAAATCCATCGATGGCTGATTTCCAAGATCACGAAGGCTGCAATGAAATTTTGAATATAACTAGGCCGGAAGTAGTGGCAGAAATTCATCAGAAATATTTCGAAGCTGGGGTCGATGCGGTTGAAACCAATACTTTCGGTGCCAACTGGGCCAACCTCGCAGAATATGGAATAGAAGATCGAATTTATGAATTAGCTTTTGCGGGCGCTCAAATAGCACGAAAAGTTGCGGATGATTTTTCAACGCCAACTTCACCACGTTGGGTGTTCGGATCGCTCGGACCAGGTACAAAGCTACCTACTCTTGGTCACACCACATATCAAAAACTAAAAGATGCTTATGCGCTAGCGTCTCAAGGATTGGTGGACGGCGGCTGCGATGCGCTGCTAATCGAAACTACTCAAGATTTATTACAAGCGAAGGCGGCAGTAAATGGCGCACGTTCGATAATTGATAACACGGAAAGAGATGTATTTTTGATTGTCCAAGTAACTGTCGAAACAACTGGAACCATGTTGCTCGGTTCGGAGATAAGCGCAGCGCTAAATGCGCTAGCGCCGTTAGGCATAGATTTTATTGGCTTGAATTGTGCAACGGGACCTACTGAAATGAGCGAACATCTACGAACTCTTAGTAAAACTGCAACAGTTGGAATTTCTTGTATGCCGAACGCGGGTTTACCAATCCTTGGGCCGAATGGTGCGCTCTATCCGTTATCGCCAAATGAATTGGCGGCAGCGCTGGAAACTTTTGTAGAAGATTATGGGGTTTCCTTAATTGGTGGTTGCTGCGGCACGACCCCGGAGCACCTTGCAGCCGTTTCGAAATTATTAAGTGGTCGAAAAATAACTGCTCGGAACCCAGAGAATGAAGCTGGCGCCTCTTCGCTTTATCAGTTCGTGCCATTCCGACAAGATTTAACTTATATGGCTATTGGGGAGCGAACCAACGCGAATGGTTCACGGGCTTTTCGAGATGCGTTATTAGCCGAAGATTGGCAAGAGTGTATGGAAATTGCGCGCGATCAAATTCGAGATGGCGCTCATATGTTGGATCTATCGGTTGATTATGTTGGTCGTGATGGCGTCAAAGATATGAAAGAACTTGCCAGTCGATTAGCAACCAGTGCAACTTTACCGATTGTGCTTGACTCGACTGAACCCGCTGTAATAAAAGCGGGCTTAGAACATCTTGGTGGTCGTTCCGTTATCAATTCGGTTAATTATGAAGATGGCGATGGCCCAGATTCAAGGTTTGCTCGGATTATGCCGATCGTCAAAGAACATGGCGCAAGTGTAATTGCGCTGACCATTGATGAAGAAGGTCAAGCTAGAAGTGCCGAATGGAAAGTGCGAGTTGCGCGCCGCTTAATCAACGATCTTAATAAAACTTGGGATCTTCCTACCTGTGACATCATGATCGATTGTTTAACTTTTCCGATCGCAACTGGTCAAGAAGAAACTCGCAAAGATGCCATTGAAACTATCAATGCGATTAGAACGTTAAAGAGCGAATTTCCGGATGTGCAAACAACTCTAGGAGTAAGCAATGTTTCATTCGGACTCAATCCAGCCTCTCGAATCGTACTCAATTCAGTTTTCCTAGCGGAAGCCGTTAAAGCTGGATTGGATTCTGCGATCGTGCATCCCTCAAAAATCACGCCAATCTCCCGAATTGATCCAGCCCATTTAGAAGTCGCGCTCGACTTAGTTTATGACCGACGAATATTTGAAGGCGATAATTGCACTTACGATCCACTGCAAAAATTCCTAGAGCTATTCGAAGGTGTCGAAGTTACCAACAATCGACAAACTCGAGCAGCAGAATTAGCAGCTCTGCCGCTGGGAGAGCGGCTTTCCCGTCGAATCATCGATGGTGAGAAAGTTGGTCTGGACGAAGACTTAACAGAGGCGCTATCTGAAAAAATTCCACCACTTTCAATAATAAATGATTACCTTCTTGAAGGAATGAAAACTGTTGGCGAGCTTTTTGGCAAGGGTGAGATGCAACTACCTTTCGTGCTCCAATCAGCAGAAGTAATGAAAAACGCGGTTGCGATTTTGGAACCTTTTATGGAAAAAACAGATGACGCGGGGCGTGGAACCATGCTTCTTGCGACCGTAAAAGGCGATGTGCACGATATTGGAAAAAACTTAGTTGATATTATTCTGACAAATAATGGATATACCGTAGTAAATATCGGAATCAAGCAAACGATAAACCAAATAATTGAAGCGGCCGAAACCAATAAGGTAGATGTAATTGGCATGAGTGGCTTATTAGTTAAATCCACCGTTATTATGAAAGAGAATTTATTGGAATTGGAGTCGCGTAAACTTGCGCAAAAATGGCCAGTAATTTTGGGCGGCGCTGCTCTTACTCGCACTTTCGTGGAGCAAGATTTAGCACTTATTTTTCCTGGAACAGTTAGATATGCCCGCGATGCATTTGAAGGTTTAAAATTGATGGATACCATGATGTTAATTAAACGCGGCGATCCAGATGCGAAATTGCCTGAACTCAAAGAACGAAGAACTCGTGCGGCAAAAGTACAACCTACCGGTGCCGATATTGATACTAATCGCAGCGATGTAGCGGCCGACAATCCAATACCAACACCACCATTTTGGGGAAGTAGGATAATCAAAGGCATTGCACTCGCAGATTACGCCGGTGCAATTGACGAAC
>Ga0208960_1000680_pt1 | contig 18851 bp, 18 predicted proteins | sample GreLakmeON33MSRF_FD_187703 | JGI IMG/M metagenome (GOLD analysis project Ga0208960, IMG submission 187703) | Freshwater lentic microbial communities from great Laurentian Lakes, MI, USA - Great Lakes metaG ON33MSRF (SPAdes) | ecosystem: Environmental > Aquatic > Freshwater > Lake | place: Great...
TCGCCACATCAACCTTGCATGGAAGAGTGTTGAGTCCCATTTCGCCGTAGCCGTAGTACGCCAACGGGCGCACGTAGCACGACGGCAAACCAGTTGAGGCAACGGTGTCTTTGGTGGCCTGAACAAGTTCTTCAACGGTGTACGGAATTTCCATACCGAGAATGTGGGCGCTGCGGAACAAACGCTCGATGTGCTCGGTCAGGCGGAAAATTGCCGTGCCCTTTGATGTTTCGTAGGCGCGAATTCCTTCGAAGACACCCGTGCCGTAGTGCAAGGTGTGGGTGAGCACGTGTACTTGTGCCTTATCCCAATCGACCAATTCGCCGTTCATCCAAATTTTTGGGGTGGGGATCAATGTGGGCATTGCGTACTCCGTTCGAAAGTTCTGTTAGTGAGATTAGTTGGTAATGAGTTGGGCTTAGCCCTGAATTCGGGCCGCGATCGCGTCAGCAATCTCGACGGTGTTTCCTGTAACTGGATCGGCACATGCTGCACGAATGCGATCGGCAGCGGGGCTTTCACCTAAGAAGTCGAGCATGAGCGCAGCTGACAAAATCGCTGCTGTCGGATTGGCCTTGCCTGTACCGACGATGTCGGGAGCCGAACCATGAACTGGTTCAAACATACTGGGGCCAGTTCGAGCAGGGTTGAGGTTGGCCGATGAAGCCAAGCCAATACCGCCAGAAACTGCTCCACCAAGGTCGGTCAAGATGTCGCCGAACAAGTTGTCGGTGACAATGACGTCGTAACGATGTGGGTCTTGCACGAAGTAGATACATGCGGCATCAACGTGGTTATAAGCAGTTCCGATGTGCGGGTATTCGGCAGCGACTTCATTGAACGCACGCTCCCACAAGTTGCCAGCGAACGTGAGCACGTTGGTCTTGTGCACCAAAGTGACGTGCTTGCGCTCACGCTTGTTTGCCAATTCAAATGCGTAACGAATACAACGCTCAACACCCATGCGCGTATTCACGCTGCCCTGTGTCGCAACTTCGTGCGGTGTTCCCTTGCGCAAGACGCCACCTTCACCAACGTACGGACCTTCGGTGTTTTCGCGAATGCAAATGAAATCGTGCGGCTTGGTATGACCTGGTGCAGTGCCAATGAATGGACGCTGGTTGATGTACAGATCAAGTTCGAAACGCATCTTGAGCAACAAGCCGCGCTCAATGACTCCGGGTGGAACATCGGGGGTTCCGACAGCGCCCAAAAGAATGGCATCGAAAGCCCGCAACTGATTCAGCACTTCATCAGACAAAATCTCACCATCGCGCAAGAAACGTGCTCCGCCGAGGTCGAAATCGGTGGTGTCGATATTGACTCCGGCCGCTCGGACCACTTTGAGGGCCTGGATGGTTACTTCGGGTCCGATACCGTCTCCGCCGATCACGGCAATACGGTGCGCTGATGTTGCTGCCATAAGTCTCATATCGTACGGGCAATGGGGTCAACCCAAACATTCGACGCTCCTTCAACACTCATTCCGTGCCGTTTTCAACATTCGAGGAAGCCTGCTGTCCTGCAGGAATGATCAAGTCTTGGCCCTGCCCTCGCAAGGTTTGCCACCTGGCGTTACCCTGTGGGCATGGCCCAGGTACACCACCTCACCGCAACCGCTCTCGAGCGCCTTCAAGCCGAATTTCACGACCTCACCACCCGAGGTCGTATTGAAGTTGCCGACAAAATTGAACGTGCTCGCGAGATGGGCGACCTCAAAGAAAATGGTGACTATCACGCCGCCAAGGACGAACAAGGTCACATGGAAGGTCGCATTCGCCACCTTGAGTCAATTCTTGAAAACTACGAACTTGTTGAAACCGAAGACGGCGATGTTGTCGGACCCGGCAAGCTCGTGACTTTGTCAATTGATGGCGACGAACCCGAAACGTATTACCTCGGTTCGCGCGAAGAGAAGTTTGCTGGCGCCGCCACCATGACGCCCGAGTCGGCTCTCGGCCAAGCAATTCTCGGACGTGGCATTAATGAAACCGCCGAATACGAAACTCCGAACGGCTCAAAATTGAGCGTGACGATCATCAGCGTGGAACTGCCCTGAGTTCAAAAACTTCCAGCAACGAAACCGGGATTCCCCCACTGCCACCTGGACGCGAATTCGAATTACCAGGTCGTGGAACCACGTTCATTCGTGAACTACCAGGCCCGCACGCCGATGCACCAGTGGTGCTGCTGTTGCACGGTTGGACTGCATCAGCCGATCTCAATTGGTTTGCCGTTTACGAAACACTTGGTCAACACTTTCGAGTAATTGCAATTGACCATCGCGGACACGGACGCGGAATTCGCACTCGCAAACCATTTCGTCTGGCCGACTGCGCCGATGATGCTGCATGTTTGCTCAACGAACTCGGAATCAAGAAAGTCATTCCCGTCGGCTATTCAATGGGCGGACCAATTGCATTATTGATGTGGCAACGTCACCGATCAATTGTTGACGGATTGATGTTGTGTGCAACCGCCGGAAGTTTTGCGCACAGTCGTGCCGAACGTATGGGATTTCTCGGACTCACTGGAATGGGAGCGTTAGCGCGCTTGACTCCCCCGTTTGCTCAAGAGTGGCTCACCGAAAGACTCTTCTTGCGACGTAAAGCCTCAAAGTGGGGGCCGTGGGCGATGAGCCAAATTGAACTTCATGATTGGCGCATGGTTTTAGAGGCAGGGCACGCCATCGGCAATTTCTCTGCGCTCGAATGGTTACCAGAAATTGACGTTCCGACTTCTCACATCATCACATTGCGTGATCCAGTAATACCTGTGCATCGTCAACTGAAATTGTTTTCCGAAATCTCGCAAGCACAGGCCGTACGCATCGACGGACAACACGATGCGATTGTCGCTCTTGCTCCCAATATGAGCCAGATGATTATTGAGGGTGTCAACTCAATCATTGAGCGAAACAGTGGTGGGCAACCGAAGGTTTCGTCATGAAGAAACGCACCGGTGCTGGCATCATTGCTTTGAGCGCGCCAGCCATCTACTACCTCATCAAAAAGCGTGGCGGCACGGCCAAGATTTCGGGTGCAATTCGCCGTGGCACATTGGCCGCCCGCAACGCTGAAATTGTTCGCTTAGGTGCCCGCGTTGGCGCAACGTATGCCACTGCATCGGCGCGTAAAGTTTTTTCGTCAGCAGAACGTCGTATCGAAATTGACCATGAAACCGAATTGAAAACTGCTGCTCAAGTTTCAGAACGTCTTGGCAATATGAAGGGCGCATTGATGAAGCTCGGCCAAATGGCCAGTTATCTTGATGACGGTTTGCCTGCTCCAATGCGCGCTGCGTTGTCGCAACTACAAGCCAGTGCGCCTCCGATGTCGAGCGATCTCGCCGCCGAAGTTGTCGAGCGCGAACTTGGTGCTGCTCCCGACAAAATTTTCGTCGAATGGGATCCCGTACCCATTGCATCAGCGTCAATTGGTCAAGTGCATCGCGCAGTCATCGTCGACCCAGCAACTGGCAAAGAACGTGCCGTCGCAGTGAAGGTTCAATATCCCGGAGTTGACAAAGCAATTGACGCAGATCTACGTAATGCCGATTTCCTCGGGGCGCTTTTGCAACAGGGCTTTAGTGGGCTTGACCCAAGTGACATGGTGCAAGAAGTCAAAGAACGAATTCGCGAAGAACTTGATTATTCCCGTGAAGCCACCAATCAACAGTTGTTTGCCGATTACTACCGGGGCCACCCGTACATCAGTGTTCCTGAAGTGATGCCAACGTTTAGTACTTCGCGCGTTCTCACCACCGAACTCGTCAACGGAATGTCATTTGCTGAATTGATGCAACAAGATCAAGAACAAAAGAATCTCACTGGTGAATGTCTCTTTCGGTTTGTCTTTCGCAGTTTGTACGGGATGCATAAGTTCAATGGCGACCCACACCCCGGCAACTACATCTTCCACGAAGACGGGCGAGTTACATTCCTCGACTTCGGACTCGTCAAACATTTCAGTGACAGCGAAATGAACACGTTTATCTCAATGGTGAAATCGGCCGCTTACGAAAGTGATATCCCCGCGTTTCGTTCAGTCCTAGAAAATGCTGGCATGTTGCAACGCGATGCTCCCGTTGAGACAGCAGATGTCGGTACATACTTCGGTCGCTTTTACGAACCCGTACGAGAAGACCAAGACATCACGTGGACGCCCGAATATTCGAGCGGAATTGTGCGCCACACGTTTGATCGATCAAGCCCCATTGCGCAATATGCAACTGTTCCTAAACCATTTGTCTTTATTCAGCGCATCAATCTTGGGCTGTACGCAATTCTTGGCGAATTAGGTGCAAGCGGCAACTATCGGCGCATTTCACAAGAAATTTGGCCATTCGCCGACGGTGCGCCCAGCACCGAAATGGGTCGTCGTGAAGCGGAATGGTTAGCCCAACACGGCTAGCGTGTTTCGGATGTCATCACGTACAACACGCGCCCTTCTTGCGCTCACAATTTCATCCACTCTTTTCATTGCTGCTTGTGGGGGTGACGATTCATCAACAACTTCCGATCCAGCCGATTTGATTGATGAGCCCACAGTTTCATTGCCAACTGAATTGCCGACCGAGTTGGTCATCACCGATCTCACCGAGGGTGAAGGCGAAGCAGCAGTTGAAGGTTCAACTGTGTACGTGTATTACGTCGGTGTGTTGACTAAAGACGGAAAGCGTTTCGATGGCAACTACGGAGGCGATCCGTTTGCCGTCACGCTTGGTGCCGGCTCGGTCATTGATGGGTGGGATCAAGGTTTGATCGGTATCAAGGCTGGTGGACAACGTCAGTTAGATATCCCGTCAGAACTTGCCTATGGAGCTGCCGGATCTGGCGATGCGATTCCGCCCGACTCCGCGATTTCATTCATCGTTGATGCGGTGGCAATAGTGCCGCCCTTCGACGCAGCAGATGCTCCAGAGATCACTATTGAAGGTGCAGAAAATGTTGAGGCGTTAGTCAGCGAAGATCTTGTTGACGGCAAAGGTGACGAAGCCAAAGCTGGCTCGAATGTTCTCGTACACATCGTTGCATTCAACGCTGCGACTGGCGAAGAACTTGCAAGCACTTGGGGCGACCCCAGTCCGGTTGCCCTTTTGCTCGAAGATGGCGGTTCATTGCCAGGACTTATTGAAGGTATTCCCGGTATGAAAGTTGGCGGACGTCGTCAATTGACAATTCCGTTTGCTGATGCATTTGGCACCGAAGGAAATACCAGCATGAAGTTGCCAGCGTCGACCGACCTCGTTGTGGTCATCGACTTGCTGTCAACGTTCTAATTCTCAGCCGTTCGGTGGCGGTCCATTTCCACCTGGCGGCGGCGGGTTGCCACCACCACCCATGGGCGGCATGTCGGCAGCAGCATTTCCTGTTTGCGTTGTTGAGGTTCCCGCAAAACATCCGATGATGTACGGAAACGCGTCAGTTACGTGATAGCGATACGTTCCGTCAGGCCCGATACGTCCGTTGCATTCATCGAGAACGTTCGTCTTACCTGTTGAGTTGTAGGTGTAGGCCTTCCACGAATACGAAGTGGGATCACCAGTCATGTCGTAGCCCGAAATGAACTGTGCGGTATCTGTGCAATCAACATCGAGACAACCGACCGAGTTGTAGATCGGGAATCCGTCAAGCGCGTATCCGACAATGACCGAACTTGTGAGATTGCAATACACATCTGAGTACAACGCGTGATTGTGATAGTCGGCGGCGTAGCCGGTGTGTCCGCCACAGGTATCAAGAATCCCGTTGTACACCGGATCACCAAATGCTTGATCAGTGGGAACTGGGCCTTCGGTCGGACCATAGATTGGCAATCCTGTTGTCGTGAAACCAAGAGTTCCTAGAACATCAGCAATAGAAGTGGTCGACGCTGCCACAGTTGGCTTCAACGGAACACGCCACACCCACGCTTGTTCGTTCAGCCCATTTGGTGTCAGGGGTTCGTACGTGTAACTCGGCATGCCGTTTGATGTCACCACAAGTTCGGTGTCGGTGCACTCAACTAATACTTCAGGCATTGCATATTCTTCACCAGCGCCAATGACTGCGGTTAAATCTGGGAAGACTGCTGTTGGACATTCACCCAGTGCAGGCAATGCGCTGTTGGCTGGCACGTCAGGCGCTGGAGCCTCGGTCGACGCGACCTCTGCCGTCGTCGTTGTTTCTTCACCGGATTCAGCAAGCGAAGTAACTGTGGAATCATCTGCATCTGATGATGAACTACATGCCATCAAAGTGAATGCAACGGCCCCCAAGGCAATGTGTCGAGAAATTTTCATTCCGACAGTCTGACAATTCTGCAACGAGTAGGTGGTGTTCTGTTGGTAAGAGTTCGGTGGCAATTAGTTACACAGTCCGTCCCACCAAGCTTCGAGAACATCCGGGATTCCACCCATACCGCGCTCGGACATGTTCTTCACTTCATCGGGTTGATCACTTGTTCGCATCACCGTGGCAATTTTTCCGTCGCAAATTGCAATACACACACGCACGCGCTGTCTTTTTGGGTGTTGACTCGGACGCGAAGTTGGCGCGACCTCGTACGTAGGTGATCCTTCAGTTGGCGCGGCCCAACCCGTGACGACCAAACAGCCCGCCTTAGTGGACGGCGGTCGTGGATTATTGAACATCAACTCGTATGGGTTTGCTTCAAGTGCAATTTGCCAATCGTCGTTTTCATTTTCTGGCATCGCGTAGAGCCGAGCGAGGTCAATTTCAAACGGATCTTCTAGCTCGGCGTGTACTAATGCATCGATGAACTGAGCAACGAGAAGTGCGGGTTCATGAACGTCGTCGGCGTTATTTTCAGTCTTAGTTGTCATGCCCGTACTGTGGGAATGGCAAAACGCGTACGGCGATATTTACAAGAGCTTCGCTAAATCCTGAGCGGCATTGACGACTGCCGCTCCATGGCGCTCGCCTGGCTTACGCGACAATCGTTCAATCGGACCACTGACGCTGATTGCCGCAACAATGATTCCTTGTGCGTTCAGCACTGGGGCACTCACTGACGCAACGCCTGCTTCACGTTCACCGATTGATTGAATCCATCCACGTTTGTCGGCACGCTCGCCAGCTAAAACGTGTCCAGCCGAACCAGCACCAATCGGCAACAACGATCCTTCGGGGACAATCCAACGAAGTCCGTGCGGCGATTCAAGAGACACCACACAACGACGACCTTCGCCTTCGCGCACGTACAACTGCACCGACTCTCCGGTCGTCGTACGCAACGCGTCGAGCACTGGCCGCGCGATATCCATCAGGGGCAAGGCCGATGATGCGGCTTTTCCCATGCTGACGAGACCGAGTCCGAGGGCAAATTTTCCGCTGGCCTCGCGTCGCACCAGTCCGTGATCTTCAAGAGCGGAGGCCAAGCGATGGGCCGTGGCTCGCGGCATCCCGGTGGCATCTTGGAGTTCGACCAAAGTCAACGGGCCATTCGATTCGAGGGCGCGCAAGACCGCAACGACCTTGTCAACAACTCCGACGCCCGATATGCTGTCCATACAGTAAGAATACCATCCCACATAATGGGAAATACCTAACGAAGTTCAACATCACGAGAAATTCACTAACTGAGGAAATTATGAGCAACCCCACCACCCTCGCCCAGAAAGTTTGGGACAGCCACGTCGTGCACTCGGCCGCTGACGAACCCGATCTTTTGTACATCGACTTGCACCTCGTTCATGAAGTGACAAGCCCGCAAGCTTTCGATGGCCTGCGTTTGACGAAGCGCCCGATTCGTCGTCCTGAACTCACGATTGCAACCGAAGACCACAACGTGCCGACGGCCGACATTCACTTGCCCATCGCCGACCCGATCTCGGCACGCCAAGTTGAAGTGATGCGTAACAACGCCAAAGAGTTTGGTGTCGAGTTGTTCTCGATGGGTAATCCGTTGCAGGGCATCGTGCACGTCATCGGACCCGAGCAGGGACGCACCCTTCCCGGCATGACCATCGTGTGCGGCGACAGCCACACCGCAACCCACGGAGCATTTGGTTCGCTGGCCTTTGGTATCGGAACAAGCGAAGTCGAGCATGTGCTCGCAACGCAGACTCTCCCCCAAAGCCGACCTAAGTGGATGAGCGTTGAAGTCAACGGCACCTTGCCCGCAGGCGTCACCGCTAAAGACATCATCTTGGCAATCATCGGCAACATCGGAACTGGCGGTGGCATTGGTTATGTCATCGAGTTCCGCGGTTCAGCCATTCAGGCGTTGTCAATGGAAGGTCGTATGACCGTCTGCAACATGACCATCGAAGCTGGTGCCAAGGCTGGCCTCATTGCTCCCGACGAAACAACCTTCGAATACCTCAAAGGTCGTACTCATGCACCAAAGGGAGCCGAGTGGGACAAGGCCGTTGCCAACTGGAAAACATTGAGCACCGATGCCGGCGCAAAGTTTGACAAAGAAGTTGTGATTGATGCAAGCACGCTTGTTCCGCAAGTGACGTGGGGAACCAACCCCGCACAAGTTGCGAGCATCGATGCACCAATTCCGTCACCCGACGACTTCGCAGATCCGACAACACGCGAGACAGTTGCTCGTGCACTCGAGTACATGGGTCTCACACCCGGAACCTTGTTGCGCGACGTCAAAGTTGACACGGTTTTCATTGGCTCATGCACCAACAGTCGCATCGAAGACTTGCGTGCTGCTGCTTCAGTCATGAAAGGTCGCACCGTCACCGTTCCGCGCGTGATGGTTGTGCCTGGAAGTCACTCAGTGAAAGCGCAAGCCGAAGCTGAAGGCTTGCACGAAATCTTCCGTGCCGCTGGCGCCGATTGGCGCGAGCCCGGTTGCTCAATGTGCCTCGCGATGAACCCCGACAAACTCACACAAGGCGAGCGGTCGGCAAGTACGAGCAACCGTAACTTTGAAGGCCGTCAAGGTCGTGGCGGTCGTACTCACTTAGTGTCCCCCGAAGTCGCCGCAGCCACTGCAGTTGCTGGCACCTTCGCCACGCCATCAGACTTGAAGTAAAGGAAGCATCATGAAGAGTGTTCAAATTCTCACCGGTAAAGGAATCCCCTTGCGTCGCAGCGACGTCGACACCGACCAAATCATTCCTGCCGATTGGCTCAAGCGAGTTGAACGAACTGGATTCGAAGCTGGCCTGTTTTCAACCTGGCGCGATGATCGCAGTTTCGTATTGAACGACGAACGGTATGCCGGCGCGTCAATTTTGGTGGCTGGTCCATCATTTGGTGTTGGTTCATCACGCGAGCACGCCGTGTGGGCAATTCAGCAATACGGTTTCGATGCAGTGATTGCCCCAAGTTTCAGTGACATCTTCCGCAACAACTGCACCAAGAACGGTTTGGCTCCCGTTGCGTTGCCGATTGAAGCAGTCGAAAAGATTTGGGCTGCGATTGAAGCCGATCCGAATACCAACATCGTGGTTGATATGGAGCGATTGATCGTTGAAGTTCCGAGCATTGGTTTGACCGAGTCATTCCCGATGGAACCGCAGAACCAGCATCGTTTCTTAAACGGCCTCGACGACATTGGCATCACGCTCTCGCACGCTGATCAAATCGCCAGCTTCGAGACCTCACGCCCGTCCTGGTTAGCTAAATAACTTTGTGCTTTTGGTGCAGAATCGTTGCGGAAAACGCAACTATTCTGCACCAGAATCACTCGAGGAATTCGGCGAGGTTCGCGAGCTTCGGGTTATTGCTGAAGACTTCAATTGACTTAGTGATCGGCATACGCATGGTGCGCTGCAAGATCGTCACTTGAGTGTGCTGGTTGTATTCAACCAACGTCACAGCCCAACCATCGCGACCAGCGCGAGCGGTTCGTCCCGAACGGTGCAAGTAATCCTTGTTGTCTTTGGCCGGCTCGTAATGAATCACTACCGCAATATCGTCAATGTCGATACCGCGTGCTGCAACATCGGTCGCCACCAAAACACTGAGCGAGCCTTCAGCGAAACGTCGCATCGCTTTTTCGCGCGCCGGTTGTGCCAGGTCACCATGAATTGCTGCGGCGTTAATACCAAGCGCAATCAAGTTGTCGGTCACTCGATCGCATACACGCTTGGTCTGGCAAAACACCACGGTCTTGCCGGCACCGCGTGAAATCGCCGAAACAACTTTGTCTTTGTCCATGTGGTGAGCGGCCAGCCACAAGTGGTGCATCGTGCCCACAGTGTCAGTTGCTTCGTCAATCGCGACTTCAACCGGATTCGTCATGAACTGACGAATCAAGTGGCCGACATCGCCATCAAGTGTTGCCGAGAACAACATTGTCTGATTACGACCGGTGCATCGACGCAACACCCATTCAACTTGCGGTGTAAATCCGTCGTCGGCCATACGATCGGCTTCGTCAAGCACGACAACTTCAACTGCAGACAAATCAATTTCGTTCGACTTCAACAAGTCGATCAAACGCAAGGGTGTGGCAACAACAATCTCGATGCCCTTAGCCATGTGTTCAACTTGTTGGTGACGACTCGCTCCGCCGTACACCGCCAAAACATGGCGACCTGAATGACGGGCCAACGGTTCAAGAACCTCGGCAACTTGCACTGCCAATTCGCGCGTCGGCACAAGCACTAAGCCGAGCGGCTTCATCGGCTCGGCCTTCATCGAAATACGCGACAGCATTGGTACACCAAAGGCGAGGGTCTTACCCGAACCAGTCTTGGCGCGACCACACACATCGTGACCTTGCATCGCGACGGGAATCGCTTCGATTTGAATAGCGAATGGATTGGCAAAGCCAGCAGCAGCAAGACCTGCATCGACTTCGGGGGGAACTCCGAGCTTGGCGAAACCCGTAGGGGTTTCGACTGGCGGAAGCACATTGATACTGGTTAAAGGTTGCGCGGGGCCGGAAACTTCTTCTTGTCCGGCAGAGTCTCGCGGACGACGCGGACTCCGAGGCGCTCCCTTGCGGGGGGCGAAATTACTCATTGTGAGTTGCAGGGTACCCCCAATATGACCCATATGGGCTGTGAAGGCACTCGTTAATGGCTACCGCACCACAAAATGCCTACTGTTTACCTATGCGCGTTCCGTTGACCATCATCGATCACATCCGTCGGGCCGAACTTCTCTATGCCGATCGCATTGCCGTCGTCGATGAGCCAGATCAGCCCGCGCAGTCATGGGGTTCACTCACCTATCGCCAAGTCGCCGAACGTGCTCGAGCTCAAGCCGCTGGTCTCGATGCTCTCGGGATTGGTGTTGGCGAGCGCGTCGCCATGGTGTCGCACAACTCGGCGCGGCTTCTCACAGCATTCTTTGGTGTCTCTGGATCTGGGCGCATATTGGTGCCTGTCAACTTCAGGCTTGTTGCCGAAGAAGTGAAATACATCGTGAAGCACTCGGGTGCTCGAGTGTTGCTGATTGATCCCGAACTTGAAGAAGCAATGGAATCGGTTGAGTGCGAACACAAATTCATTATCGGTGCCGACTCAGATCAGATTCTCATGCGCTTCGGAGTTGAACCTAAGCCTTGGATCCCCGACGAGGATGCAACCGCGACCATCAACTACACGAGTGGCACAACGGCTCGACCAAAAGGAGTTCAACTCACGCATCGCAACTTGTGGTTGAACGCAGCAACTTTCGGTTGGCAGATGGGTGTCAACGATCGTGATGTGTACCTGCATACCCTTCCGCAATTCCATTGCAACGGTTGGGGCATGGTCTATGGCGTCACCGGCATGGGTGGACGCCACATTATTTTGCGCAAAGTTGATGGTGCCGAAATTCTGCGTCGCATCGAGGAACACGGTGTCACGATGTTGTGTGGTGCGCCAGCAGTCGTGAACATGGTTCTTGATGCAGCAGCAAATTGGGATGGCCCAATACCTGGCCGCAATCGCGTCCGCATGGTTGTTGCTGGTGCTCCCCCGCCAACAAAAACGATTGAGCGAATGGAAACCGAACTCGGTTGGGAATTCATTCAGTTGTACGGTCTCACCGAAACATCACCTTTCCTCACGATGAATCGCACGCGCGAAGAGTTTGATGCACTCACATCGGCCGAACGAGCCCAGAAACTTTCACGTGCTGGTTCACCCGCACTCGGAGTTGAGTTGCGCATTTCTGATCAGGGCGAAGTTCTGGCCCGAGGCAACGTCGTCATGCAGGGTTACTGGGATCAACCCGAAGCCACCGCCGATGCAATTCACGCAGCGAGCGATGATGCCGGCGGAGTTGAATGGTTCCACACGGGTGATGGTGGCGACATTGATGCCGATCACTACTTAGCAATTAGTGATCGCAAGAAAGATGTGATCATCTCGGGTGGCGAAAACGTTTCATCAATTGAAGTTGAAGATGCAGTTTTCAATCACCCCGACGTCAATGAAGTAGCAGTCATTGGTGTTCCCGACGAAAAGTGGGGCGAAATGGTCATGGCACTCGTTGTCAAGAACCCGACATCGTCTCTCACAGAAGACGAACTCATTGCCTACGTCAAAACCAAGCTGGCGGGCTACAAGTGTCCAAAGCGCATTGAGTTCAGAAACGAACTTGCACGCACTGCAACCGGCAAACTACAAAAGTTCAAGCTGCGTGAGCCCTATTGGGTCAATCACACCCGTCAGGTCAACTAGTAGTTACTGCTTCATACCGCGCATCGCGGTATGACTGTCTTGTTGGTCTAAGAACCATTGGTATGTACTAGCGAGTCCACTATCGAGTGTGTAACTCGGTGACCAACCCAGATTGTTCAATCGACTCACGTCAAGAACCTTGCGCGGCGTTCCGTCAGGCTTTGACGTATCGAAGCGAAGTTCGGCGGCCGGGTACACAACATCGCGTACCTTTTCGGCTAACTCACGAATGCTCAAGTCGACGCCAGTGCCGACATTGATATGCATATCGTCGCTGTAATTCTCAATTAAGAAAACACAAGCGTCGGCCAAGTCGTCAACATGTAAGAACTCGCGCATCGGGCTTCCGGTGCCCCAGATCTCGACGTCTTTGCCACCACTTTGCTTGGCATCGTGGAACTTGCGAATGAGCGCTGGCAACACATGGCTCGATGACAAATCGAAATTGTCTTCGGGACCGTACAAGTTGGTTGGCATCGCCGAAATGAAATCGCTGCCATATTGTCGGCGGTATGCCTGGCACAATTTGATGCCCGCAATCTTGGCGATGGCGTACCACTCATTGGTTGGCTCGAGCGGACCAGTGAGCAATTGCTCTTCGGTAATCGGCTGCGTTGCGTGACGGGGATAGATACATGAGCTACCGAGATACAACAACTTGGTAACGCCAACGCGGTGACTGGCATCAACAACAGTTCCGTGAATCATCAAGTTGTCGTAGATGAACTCGGCAGGACGAGTGCTGTTAGCCAAAATTCCACCGACAGTACCGGCTACCAAGAAAACGTAATCAGGGCGATTGTGCTCAAACCATGTATTCACTGCACCTTGATCGCGTAGATCAAGCTGTGCACGAGTTGCCGTGAGAATGTTGGTGAATCCACCTGCCTGTAGGCGTCGGACGACCGCGCTGCCAACAAGTCCACCGTGACCGGCTACATAAATTCGTGCGTCTTTGGGCATTGGTTGAAACATGTGCTCACCTCTCGGGTCATCGTACCCTTCAGTCGATCAAGGCCTGGTGCACCAACTGTTTCAACTGCGATCTAAACGGGTGAGTTCCTGAGGGCATGAGTTGAGTCATAAAGGTCAAAGTGATGTCTTCGACGGGATCAACCATGAACCACGTGCTGGCTGCGCCTCCCCAACCAAAGTCGCCGACCGAACCAGCAGTTTTCGTCGCTACCGGATCAAGAGTGACGCTCATGCCGAGACCAAATCCGACTCCGTCATAATCGGTTTCGGCATGTAGCGGCCGGCCATACTCGGTGAGATCGACATTGCCCGGCAAGTGATTGCTCGCCATGTATTGCACTGTTCGTGGCGACAGCAAACGCACACCGTTGAACTCGCCACCGCGGCGCAACATTTCTGCAAAGCGCACGTAGTCAGGCATAGTCGATACCAAACCTCCGCCACCACCATCGGCCGCGGGCAACTTTTTCGTTCCACGATCGGCAGCATCGCCGCGTTTAGCGAGACGAGTCTTGGGATGCGCGAGATACAACGCCGCTAAACGATCGGCTTTTTCTTCAGGACAATAGAACGCAGTGTCGGTCATTCCGAGCGGCGCAAAAATCCGATCATGTAAAAAGTCGCCCAAACGTTGACCACTGATGACTTCAACAACCCGACCGAGTACGTCAATCGACGTTGAATAGTTCCATTCACTCCCAGGCTGAAACAACAGCGGTTGTTGTGCGAGCAATGAACACACGCCAGCAAGATCGAGTTCGCGCGGGAATCCCCATTCCATTCCGGCACGTCGATACAACTCATCAACTGGATGCGAATACATAAAGCCATAGGTCAAACCAGCCGTGTGCGTGAACAGATGCCACATTTCCATTGCGCTGGTTTGCGGCCCAAGCATTGGCTTTAAAAAGCTGCCACCTAAAAAGACTTTCGAATCGCCGAATTCAGGAATGAACTTTGAGACATGATCATGCAGTTCAAATTTTCCTTCTTCCCACAGCATCATTGCGGCCACTGCGGTAATCGGTTTCGTCATCGAAAAGATGCGGTAAATCGTGTCGTCAGAAATTGGCTGGTTATTTTCGCGATCGGCCAGACCGTACGAAGCAGACAGCGCCACTTTTCCTTCTCGCGCAATTGTGAGAGCCCAGCCAGAAAGAAATGATTCATCAACGTAGGTCTTGAACCGACCTTCAATTCGCGCCAGACGTTCGGCACTCATGCCGACTTCACTGGCATCAACAAATGGAAGGCCATGGCCTGCTGTGTTCGACATGGATGCCACCGTATACATAAATCAACTGGCAAAAATCAGCGGGAAAAATCAACGACCCGGTAGCGAGCGGTGAAGCTCAAGCTGGCCGGGCCGTTGGTGCCGCTGGCGGGAGCGGCAACATGAACACTACATGGACGATCGCAGGTCAACTACCAAAAATCAGAAAAAGTATTCACTTTACTTTTAGAAATTCTTATCGTTTTGACAGGCGCTCTGACACTCTGTCGCGCTGAAGTTACGAGTTGTTTTCCTCTTGCGCAGCGATCTCGGCTCGGACTTGGTCCATGTCAAGTTCAAGTGCCTTGGTCACCAAGTCTTCAAGAGCATGTTGCGGTAACGCACCGGGAGCGTTGTACAACATGACGCCTTGGCGAAAGACCATCAACGTCGGGATCGACTGAATACCAAATGCTCCGGCCAAATCTTGCTGAGCCTCAGTGTCGACTTTGCCGAAAACAGCAGTGGGGTTCTTTTCGGCCACGGCTTCAAAAACCGGGGCGAACTGGCGACACGGTCCACACCATGATGCCCAAAAGTCAACGAGAACAAGGTCGTTGCCCGTAATCGTCGATTCAAAATTCTCACTGGATAGTTCAACTGCTACGCCCACGACGGGTCCTCGTTCTTTCTCAGATAACGCCACATCGGAAATGATGTGCCCCCGATTCAACACCCCTGCCACGCTGGGGATTCCCGCTCAGGTGTAGCGCTTGTCACATAGACGAAAAATATCCCCAAATGCATAGACATGGGAGTCAAATGTCTATAGGTTTCCGCAGTCCGTTACATGCGGTTCAACAGCGAAGTGATAATCACCAACACCTGACAACGACAACTACCGGGAGGTCCGACCAATGAGTTTTAACTCGACCCCTTTCACTCAACAGAGTACGAACACGGTAAGTACCGTCAATATGTCACCCGAACAGGCTTACCCGGGCAAAGGTGTTGGATACGACTGGCGTGCCGTTATCGCCGAAGTCGAATCAGCTCTCCTCGACGCCGAACTGGCCTCGTTGACTGCTGCTGTCAACGCTGAATGATCAGACCGAGCTCACCGCCCGTTTGATTGCCCACTCAGCGCCCCTCTCAGGCCTGCGCTGACCATAAATGCCCCGAAACCTCTTGCGGTGTCGTTGCGCGCCCTGCCTGCGGTTCGGTAGCGTCAGAGGCGTGACCAAGTTGATCGGACTCCTTCTTAGTTAGGGCGAGCGCCCCATAACGCGTTCGCCAAAGCCCCGTGCGCACCAGCGCCGGGGTTTTTTCATTTCTCACACCGCCTCACAGTCCTCCGTCAACCCACACCACAACCCCAAGTTCGTACAACGGGAGCACAACATGAATATCAAGAACTCAGCACAGTTCGTCAATGCCGGCAAGAACCGCATGGCATTCGACAGGTACAAGCCGTTCATCCCGTTGGTGCTCGCCGATCGTACGTGGCCCAACAAAATGATCGACAAGGCCCCGCTGTGGTGTTCAGTCGACTTACGCGATGGCAATCAGGCGCTCATCGACCCCATGGACCCCGAACGTAAGCGTCGCATGTTCGAAGAACTCTGCAAGATCGGCTTTACCGAAATCGAAGTTGGATTCCCGTCGGCCAGTCAGCCCGATTTCGACTTTGTTCGTCAACTCATTGAAGAAAATCTCGTACCCGACAATGTGATCATCCAAGTTCTCGTACAAAGTCGCGACGAACTGATTGAACGTACCTACGAGTCACTGCGCGGCAGCAAGCAAGCCATCGTGCACTTCTATAACTCAACAAACCCGCTGCAGCGCGATGTGGTTTTCAATCTCGACAAGCCTGGCATCAAAGCCATCGCTGTTCATGCCGCTGAAAAATGCAAGTCAATGGAAAGCACCTTGCCCGGAACAATCGTGCGTTACGAATATTCGCCCGAAAGCTTCACGCTGACCGAACCCGAATATGCCATTGAAGTATGCGAAGCAGTCATGGATGTCATCAAGCCGACCCCTGAAAAGCCGCTCATTCTCAATTTGCCCGCAACCGTCGAGTGTTACAGCCCCAATGTGTACGGCGATGTCATTGAATGGTTCTGTCGCACCATCAAGAATCGCGATTCAGTGGTGGTGAGTTTGCATCCACATAACGATCGCGGATGTGCAGTAGCAGCAGCCGAATTTGGTGTGATGGCCGGCGCCGATCGTGTCGAAGGAACATTGTTCGGCAATGGCGAACGCACCGGCAACGTTGACATCATCAACTTGGCCCTCAACTTATTTGTCAATGGCGTCGACCCCGAACTCGATATCACTGATATCGATGCGTTGCGCCGTACCGCCGAGTACTGCAATCGTTTACCTGTTCACCCACGCCACCCGTACGTAGGTGACCTGGTGTACACCGCGTTCAGTGGTAGTCATCAAGACGCCATCAAAAAGGGTCTCGAAAAACTGGGCGAAGGTTACGACACGTGGGGCGTCCCGTATTTGCCGCTCGACCCCAAGCACCTCGGTCGCACCTACGAGGCCGTGATTCGCGTCAATAGTCAAAGCGGCAAGGGCGGCGTTGCTTACGTCATGAAGTCTGAACACGGTTTTGATCTGCCGCGTCGTCTGCAGATCGAGTTCTCAAAGAACATTCAGCACATCACCGAAGACCTCGGCACCGAAATCAGTCCCGTCACCATGTGGACGGCATTCCAGGGCGAATACCTCGCCGAGTCACCAAGGTTTGTTTTAGAAAGCCACGAGATGCGCAGTGTCTCGAGTGGCGGCGGTCGTACCACGATCACGGCACAACTCGTGATTGACGGCAAGCACCAGACCATCAGCGGCGAGGGCAACGGACCCATCGATGCATTCGTGTCGGCTATGCGGACCGGCCTCAATGCGAACCTTGATGTGGTCGATTACACCGAGCATGCCATTGGCAAGGGATCCGAGGCCAAGGCTGTCGCCTACGTTGAAACCATCAACGGCGACGGCGAAGTTCTGTGGGGTGTCGGCACCGACGAAAACACGGTGACCGCTTCATTGCGCGCCGTGCTGTCGGCTCACGAACGCCACACTTCGGTTGCCGCGCACTAGGGTTATATCCAATAAGTACTCACTAGGTTTGAACAAGCAGGGAGACAACATCATGAAGGTTTCAGTCGATTTTGATATTTGTGCATCGACCGGTTCATGCATGCAGGTTTGCCCCGAAGTTTTCGAAGTTCGTAGCGATGGTTATCTCTATGTGCTCATCGAAAATCCGGGCGAAGAGTTGCGCGAAAAAGTTGAGCAAGCCGCCGACTTGTGCCCCACTGCCGCCATCACGGTTGAGGGCTGAGTCTGCTTCGTGGGCTTCCACGACAAACTGAATCGTGCATGGGCCACAAGTGGCTCAATGCTCTGCGTCGGACTCGACCCCGACCCCGCCAAGATTCCTGTACATCTCCAAGGCCCTGATGCGATTTTTCGTTTCTGCGCCGACATTGCCGATGCAACAGCCAGTCTTGCGTGCGCGTTCAAACCGCAGATTGCTTACTTCGCAGCAATCGGTGCTGAAGCGCAGTTAGAAAAACTCTGCGAGCACATTCGTGCCAATCACCCGCAGGTCGTATTGATTCTTGATGCCAAGCGTGGCGACATTGGCCCGACCGCCGAGCGGTACGCCCACGAAGCCTTTGTGCGTTACGGCGCAGATGCTGTCACTGTGAATCCTTACCTTGGCACCGACTCACTCGAGCCATTCTTCGCGCACTCTGGCAAAGGCGTCATCGTGTTGTGTCGTACTTCAAACCCCGGCAGTGGCGATTTACAAATGCTCACAACCGATGGTCAACCGATGTATCAATACGTCGCACACATGGCCACTAATCAGTGGAGCAAGATGGGCGAAGTCGCACTGGTTGTTGGCGCAACATATCCCGCCGAATTATCAACAGTTCGCGGCATCGTTGGTGACATGCCGTTATTGGTTCCAGGCGTTGGTGCGCAAGGTGGCGATGTTGTTGCCACAGTGAACGCTGGTGCAACCACAAATGGCACGGGCATGATG
>Ga0208960_1000681_pt1 | contig 18846 bp, 15 predicted proteins | sample GreLakmeON33MSRF_FD_187703 | JGI IMG/M metagenome (GOLD analysis project Ga0208960, IMG submission 187703) | Freshwater lentic microbial communities from great Laurentian Lakes, MI, USA - Great Lakes metaG ON33MSRF (SPAdes) | ecosystem: Environmental > Aquatic > Freshwater > Lake | place: Great...
ATACAGGTATTGGAACCTTGCCCATTTTATATTATGGAAACAAGGAACAAAAAGATAAGTATATCCCAAAGCTTGCAACAGGTGAATGGAAAGCATCTTATTGCTTGACTGAACCAAATTCTGGTTCAGATGCAAATTCAGCAAGAACTAAAGCGGTATTAAATGCTGAAGGCACTCATTATTTGATCACTGGTCAAAAAATGTGGATCACCAATGGTGGTTTCGCCGATATTTTCATCGTTTTTGCAAAGATTGACGATGATAAAAATCTGTCTGCCTTTATTATAGAAAAGGGGTTTGGCGGTATCGCCATGAATCCTGAAGAGCATAAAATGGGAATTAAGGGTTCTTCAACTCGTCAGGTATTTTTTACTGATTGCCCCGTTCCTATAGCTAATCTGCTTTCAGAGCGCCAAAATGGCTTTAAAATAGCTGTTAATATATTGAATATTGGCAGGATCAAACTTGGTGTTGCTGCAATTGGCTCATCTCGTAAGGTTTTAAATTATGCCATCAATTATTCAAATGAGCGTATTCAGTTTGGTTTGCCGATCTCTAAATTTGGAGCTATTCGATATAAACTGGCCGAAATGGCAACCAGAAATTTTGCGATTGAGAGTGCTGCTTACCGTGCCGGACAAAACATTGATGATGCCTATGATATGCTTGTTGCAGAAGGAATAGATCCGTCACAGGCAAAATTAAAATCAACAGAACAGTTTGCTGTTGAATGTGCCATTTTGAAAGTATGGGGATCTGAAATGCTCGATTATATTGTGGATGAAGGAGTTCAGATTTATGGTGGTATGGGTTATTCAGCTGAAGCTCCAATGGATCGCGCCTATCGCGATAGCCGGATCAACAGGATATTTGAAGGCACTAACGAGATCAATCGTATGCTGATTCTGGATATGCTTTTGAAACGTGCCATGAAAGGTGAATTAGATTTGATGACACCGGCACAGGCAGTTGCAGCCGAATTAATGTCGATTCCTGATTTTACTGACCAAGATACTACACTATTCGCTGCCGAGAAGAAGGTATTGCAAAACCTTAAAAAAGCTGGTTTAATGATTGCCGGCGCTGCTGTTCAGAAACTAATGATGACCCTTTCTAAAGAGCAGGAAATATTGATGAATATTGCTGATATAATTGGATATGTGTATGTGCTTGAGTCAACTATTCTGCGTGTAGAGAAACTGGTAAAATTAAGAGGAGAAGATTCATGCAAAGGACAGTTAGATATGATGCGTATTTATCTTTATCAATCAGTTGATCAGGTGGCTACAGCTGGAAAAGAAGCACTTTGCTCTTTTGCAGAGGGAGATGAACTTAGAATGATGCTTGTCGGATTAAAACGATTTACCAAAATTGAGCCATTTAATATCAAAGAAACCAGGCAGCGTGTTGCTAAGCAACTGATCGAAGCCAACAAATACTGTTACTAATTTTTAACTCATCAGGCCATTCACTTTGGTCTGATGAGTTTTATCCTTTATCATCGCTTTGTCAATCTTTTTCAGAGCGGGTCGTTTTGCCCTTTAAAATGACAATAATTCTACCTTCAAAATCATTTTCCTACACTCTATTTCCGATATTTGATAAACAATTAATACAGCAATTATGAACTTCAGAAATCTTAACATGGCCGGATCATTAAAAGCTCTTATTCAGAAATTATATTTCTTTTTTAAGAAAAACAGTACTTCAAATTCTGCACCGAAGCAATTGAAATATGCCCCTGTCAGAGTAAATGATTCAATAAATTTAAATAGGGGTAACCATAATCCAACAAATCTTTAAAATATGGCTAAGAAAATGACTTTGATTTCTGCTGAAGAGTTGCAAAATGCTTACGTTGACTATGTTTTAACACATGGCACTAAACCTAAATCTGTGTATGTTTTTGCTAAGGCGAATAACCTTACCGAGGAAGAATTTTACAATTATTTTGCTTCTTTTGAAGGAATAGAACAATCTATCTGGACAGATCTATGCCAAAAAGCACTGACAGGAGTCGAAAATCAGGAGGTATGGTCGCAATATTCTTCAAGAGAGAAAGCACTGGCATTCTTTTATGCATTTATTGAACTCCTCAAAAGCAAGCGAAGTTTTGTGCTCTATAGCCTAAAACACTCAGGTATGATGATTGGAACTCCATCTACCATCACCGGGGTAAAAAACATAGTTGAAGCGTTTGCTACCGGTATTATTAATCAGGGTATTGAGTCAGGTGAACTAGCCAATAGACGTTTCTTTACGTCTAAGTATAAAGATGCACTTTGGGTACAGTTCGGTTTTATTCTTAATTTCTGGACAAAAGATAACAGCGCTGGTTTTGATAAGACCGATGAAGCCATTGAAAGAGGCATTAATGTGACCTTTGATTTGTTCGAAAAATCTGCTCTTGATAGTCTTTTTGACTATGGAAAATTTATGATGAACAATGGTGGTATGAAACAAAATATGAAGTTTTAATAAATATTCATTGGCATTATGCCAAAAAGCATGAAAGAACAAGATAGTATCCCAACTTCAAAAACACAGCGGTCTGCAAAATTTGTCAAAACAGGATTTAAGGTTGGGGGTAATTATATCAAGCATTATTCTAAAAAATTATTTAACCCTGCTCTTAATAAGGATGAATTAAATCTTGATAACGCAACAGATATTTATAATTCGCTAAGTGAGTTGAAGGGAAGTGCTCTTAAGGTTGCTCAAATGCTTAGCATGGATAAGAACATTTTGCCAAAAGCTTATGTAGATCAATTTTCCTTGTCTTTATACAATGCTCCTCCTTTATCAGGCCCCCTCATCGTTAAAACTTTTACCAGATATTTCGGAAAAACACCATTTCAAATATTTGATGAATTTAATATCAGGTCAACAAATGCAGCATCAATTGGACAGGTTCATCAGGCTAGCCTCAAGGGTAAAAAATTGGCCATAAAAATTCAGTACCCTGGTGTTGGTGATAGCATCTCATCTGATTTGAAAATGGTAAAGCCATTTGCTTTCCGTTTACTTGGGATGAGCCAGAAAGAGCTGGAAGTTTACAGTCAGAGGTTGAAGAGCGTCTGCTTGAAGAGACTGATTATGATCTGGAGATAAAACGTTCTATCGAATTCTCTGAAGCCTGTAAGAACATTCCAAACCTTATTTTCCCTACCTATTTTCCCGATTTGTCGTCAAAGCGGATTATCACCATGGGCTGGCTGGATGGCCTGCATATGAAGGAATTCATGAAAACGAATCCTTCACAAGCCATCTGTAATCAGGTGGGACAGGCGCTCTGGGATTTTTATAATTTCCAGCAGCATGAATTAAGAGCTGTTCACGCAGATCCACATCCCGGAAATTTTCTGATTACTCAGGATGGGAAGCTGGGAGTAATTGATTTTGGTTGTATAAAAGAAATGCCAGCTGATTTTTATGAGCCCTTCTTTAGCATGACCTCAACGAACATGCTTCAGGATAAAACAAAGACCATCAAGACATTCCGCCAATTAGAAATGATTCGCAAAGATGATACTCCTGTACAAATTGAATTTTTCTATCAGGTTTACAAAGAAATGATCGAATTATTTGCCCAGCCCTACATGTCTCAAACCTTTGATTTCAGTAAAAAGGGGTATTTTGACAACCTGTATAATTATGGTGAGAGAATTGCAAGAATGCCTGAATTCAAACAAGCTAGAGGTGTAAAGCATTTTATTTATGTAAACCGCACAAATTTTGGGCTCTACAATATGCTGCATGATCTGGGAGCAATTGTCAGAACAGATACCTGGAAACCACATATCCATACTCCTCAATAAAATCAGTTCCATCTGGTTTTTTATTCATTTAATATTGAGCAGTAGATACAGATTGTCTAAATATTTTGTTAAATAATGTTAATCCTTACTTTTTAAAATTTAAAAGGATAAATTTGCACCAATATGAAGATTAAAAATTTAGTAATTTTATCCTTTATCATGATGTTCACGCTAGCCTCATGTATGAAAAGCGATGATTATGACCCTGCGGTGCAGGCTGGATTAGATGATGCTTTAATTGTAAAATTTATAACAGATAAAAATATTACAGTAATTAAGCATGCCAGTGGAATATATTATCAAATTTTGAGCTCTGGTACTGGTTCAACAACCTATTCTAATTCAACTCTTGTAACAGCCAAATATACTGGTAGACTATTGAATGGAACAGTTTTCGATCAAACTATAACTCAGCCCCTTACTTTCTCGCTTGGAAATGTAATTTTAGGCTGGCAAATTGGCGTTCCTCTAATTAAAAAAGGTGGTAAAATCAGATTACTCATCCCTTCTGGTTATGGGTATGGACGAGATGGTTCGGGAAAAATTCCGTCAAACGCTGTTCTTGATTTTGATATAGAATTGGTTGATGTTCAATAATAAAAAGACGAAATGAAACGATTTTTTAACTATACATTCTCCGGATTCCTATTGCTAACTATCTTTTTTTCATGTCAAAAGGAATATGAGACAATTGATGTAATTGACGATAGAAATGTTCAGGAATATATCCAACTGAATAAAATTAATATGCAGGAATATCAGGGAACCGGCGTTTATTATCAAGTTGTGTCTCCTGGTGCTGGTCCTGAAGTTCAATATTCTGACAAGATACCAGCATTAATTACAATGCGATCATTAGACGGTAAATATGTTTCTGTCGATACCTTTAGTATTGCCAACAGGTATTATAATTTTCTTGGGTATTATAATCCAGAACCTATCCGAATAGGAGTAAAAGAAGTATTGAAAAAGTCGAATGGTACTATCAGGATGATCATCCCTTCCCGTTTAGCTTTTGGAAGAAATGGATCAGGATCTATTCCTGGAAATGCATCTCTGGATGTTACTGTTAGAGCGTTGGATATCTCAAAATTAGTTCAATATGAAGATTTTACGATTAAAAAATATCTAGAATCTAATTCGCTGACTGGGTTTACCAAAACTACAACCGGCTTGTATTATAAAATAGGACAGCCTGGAACTGGAAGCCCTATAACACTAGATTCTACAATTGTTGCAAATTATACGGGTAAATTGCTTAATGGAACTATATTTGATAGGGCACTTGCAGGTAGCGAAGCAACTTTTAAAGTTAATTCTTTAGTTAATGGTTGGCGTCAGGGTATTCCCCTTATCAAACAAGGTGGCAGTATTCGTTTAATTGTTCCGTCTGCCTTAGGCTACGGTTTGGAAGGCAGTTCACCTTCTATTCCTTCATTCTCAGTCCTTGATTTTGAAGTTACGGTAACTGACGTAAAGCAATAATTCCGGATCAAGTCTGGAATCACACGTTTTGCTTTGATTAAACATTCATTGGTCAGTCCGAACGTGATCCGGGCCTAACTACTTATATAAGTCTGCAACTGTTCTATCGTTTGTTTTTGGTCTTCAATTACAAATTTTACAAGGTCGCCAATCGAGATCACTCCGGCTACAATCCCATCCTCCACAATGGGTAAATGTCTGATATGTCGTTCGGTCATGATCTTCATGCAGTGCTCAATGCTTGCATTCAACTTAACTGTTTCAAGGTTTGTAGTCATTACTTCCTGAATGCTTGTTTCTTTTGAAGCTTTTCCCTGTAAAATGATTTTGCGGGCGTAATCTCTTTCAGTAAATATTCCTCTAAGTTCAGGCCCTTCCATTACAAGTAAAGCACTGATGTTTTTATCCATCATTACCTGTAAAGCATCTAATACAGACGTTTGAGGAGTAACAGCGTAAATAGATTTAGATTTGGTTTGGATGATATTCTTTATAGTTTTCATATTAGAATATATTAGTTAAATGAATATAAAAATTATTTTTTATTTTATTATCAAATAAATGAGGTTTAATTTAGGGTCTATTTTGCTGCTTGAATACTTTCTGCTTCCTAACTAGGGTAACTCATTAGGATATTATTAGTTTATATTAAAAATCTTACAAGAAAATGATCATTAAAATCAATTCTAGCACGTAATTTAGCACATAATTTAAAACAGATATAATCTGCTTTAAAAATTCAATTCAGGGATAGCCCTTTTAACATATGAGTGGAAAAACCATATTAGTTTGGTTTAGAAAAGATTTACGAATTCACGACAATGAAATTTTGACTGAAGCTGTTCGCAAAGGTGGCAGTATCATTCCTGTTTTTTGTTTTGACCCCAGACAATTCGAGTTAACATCATTCAATACCAGCAAAACAGGCTCAATTCGTGCCAAATTTATTCTGGAGAGTGTTGCTGATTTGAGAAATTCATTTCGGGCTGTAGGCGGTGATCTGATCATCTGTATCGGTAAGCCCGAATCTATCCTTCCCGAACTGGTCACTAAATATAAGGTTCATGAGGTTTATCATCATCGAGAAGTAGCATCTGAAGAAACCGGGGTTTCAACCTTAGTTGAGAATGCACTATGGAAGTTGAAAATAAACTTAAAGCATTTTATAGGTCATACGCTCTACCATAAAGAGGATCTGCCGTTTCCAATCAATGCTATTCCAGATGTATTCACAAACTTCCGAAAAAAGGTTGAACGTGATAGTTCAGTAAGAAGCCGTTTCGAAGCCCCAGGTGCTATGAGATTTCCTGAGAACATGGATGTTGGGGAACTTCCTCAATTGTCTGAATTTGGGTTTGCCGATACTGAATTTTTTGATGATCGATCGGTCATGAAATTTAAAGGTGGAGAAACTGAGGCGCTCAAAAGATTGCAGGATTATTTCTGGAATACGAATTCAGTAAAAACATATAAACAAACCCGAAATGGTTTAGTTGGAGCTGATTATTCTTCAAAATTCTCAGCTTGGATTGCTTTGGGATGTCTCTCACCACGCGAAGTTTACTGGGAAATTAAAAAATACGAACAAGTACATGGTGCCGGCGACTCTACTTATAGTCTGTATCTTGAATTATTATGGAGAGATTATTTCCGTTATATGTTTAAAAAATATGGGAATAAGTTTTTCCAGAAGGCAGGCTTTAAAGGTGTTGCACCTGATGAGGGTAAGAATCAAGATGATTTTTTTGAGCTTTGGAAGAATGCCCAAACTGGTATACCGTTTATCGATGCCAATATGCGCGAATTGAATTTTACAGGGTTTATGAGCAATAGGGGCCGTCAAAATGTGGCAAGCTTTCTTGTAAAAGACTTAAAAGTTAACTGGATGTGGGGTGCAGCATATTTTGAAGAGAAACTCATTGATTACTGTCCGGCTAATAATTGGGGAAACTGGGCATATATCGCAGGTGTGGGTAATGATCCCAGAGAATACAGGCACTTTAATGTGTTGAAGCAGGCCATGGATTATGATCCTCAGGGTGATTATATTCGTTTATGGATTCCTGAACTTGCCGCAATTAATGCTACTCAAATTCATCAGCCATGGAAGCTTTCAGAGACTGAACGTGCTAAGTCGCAATTAAAAAGCTATTTGGATTCGCCTTCATATGCCCCTGAACCTGTTTAAGTTAAAGGTTATCAATAGAAAATTGTCATTTATTGGTTCGTTTTTACTTGCTACGGTCTATATTTCTGAACATTTTTTTAAAATTCTAGTCTCTAGATTGTTTGAGTTTAAGTGTTGCTGCTAAATTTTATATTTGGGCGTAATTTTACTCGATTCTATGCTTTAAATCTTATTTTTGTGTCGTAAAAGACATTGTTTTTAAATGAATAAATTATCATACTTAAGTAACGCGAATTCTGCCTACATCGATTCTCTCTATCAGTCATACAAAGAAGATCCGGATTCCATCGATTTTGGATGGCAGAAATTTTTTGAAGGATTCGATTTTGGTCGTGGATCTGAAGCAGAAGTAGTTAGTGCCGAAACTCCTGACCACTTTTTAAAAGAGATAAAAGTTTTAAATCTTATTAATGGATACAGACAAAGGGGCCACTTGTTTACAAAAACAAATCCGGTTCGTGAACGTAGATCCTATTTTCCAGGCAAGGAGCTTATTACTTTTGGTTTAGATGATTCTGACCTTGACATCGTATTTAATGCCGGTGTTGAAGTTGGTATTGGCCCGGCAAAATTAAAAGATATACTTGCTCTTGTTGAGCAAACATATTGCCAGTCAATTGGGGTTGAATATAAATATGTAAGAAATCCTGAAAAACTAAAATGGTTTGAGCTTAGAATGGAGACTGAGCGCAATACACCAAACTTCGATTTGGAAACCAAAAAAAGAATCTTAGTAAAGCTGAACGAGGCGGTAGTCTTTGAAAATTTTCTGGGAACTAAATTTTTGGGTCAAAAAAGATTTTCTCTTGAAGGTGCCGAAGCAGTAATTCCTGCACTTGATTCAGTGATCCAGAAGGGTGCTGAACTTGGAATAGAAGAATTTGTGATCGGTATGGCTCATAGAGGACGATTGAACATACTCGCCAACATCATGCACAAAACCTACAAAGATATTTTCTCTGAATTTGAAGGTAAGGGCTTTGATGTGAATTCTCCATTTGGAGGAGATGTTAAATATCATTTGGGCTATTCAACCGACGTTAAAACCGACTCCGGAAAAAATGTACATCTTAGTTTATGTCCAAACCCTTCACATCTTGAGACCGTTGACTCGGTTGTTCAGGGTATGGTTCGTTCTAAAATTGATTTTAAATACGGAGGTGATTATAATCGCATAGCACCAATATTGATACATGGTGATGCATCTTTAGCAGGTCAAGGAATAACCTATGAAGTGCTGCAGATGGCTAAGCTTGATGGCTACAAAACAGGAGGAAGTATTCACTTAGTTATTAATAACCAGGTAGGATTCACCACCAATTACAAGGATGCCCGTTCTTCAACTTATTGTACTGATCTAGCTAAAGTAACTCTTTCGCCTGTATTTCATGTGAATGGTGATGATGTTGAAGCAATTGTATATGCCATCAATATGGCCGTTGAATATCGTCAAAAGTACCATAACGATGTGTTTATTGACATCCTATGTTACCGTCGCTATGGACATAATGAGGCAGATGAGCCTAAATTTACTCAACCGCTTTTATATAAAGCTATTGAGACTCACGCAAATCCACGTGAAATTTACAACCAGAAATTATTAGAGCAAGGCACAGTTGATGCAAACCTTGCTAAGGAAATGGAAAAAGATTTCCGCGCATTACTCCAGGAAAGATTAAATGAGGCCAAAGAAGATCAAACTTATTTTGCTGTTAATCAGGTATTTGGTGGATCCTGGAAAGGATTAAAGCTGGCAAAGCCGGGAGCCATTTCTATTCCTGTAAATACCAAAGTATCTGCTAATGATATGCTTACGCTGGCTAAAGCTATAAGCACTTTACCTGCTGATAAAAAGTTTTTCAAGAAGATTGAAAAACTTTTCGATGAGCGTAGAAAAATGTCTGATACCAAAGTATTTGACTGGGCAATGGGCGAATTACTGGCTTATAGTACATTATTGCAGGAAGGTTTTAGAGTACGAATTAGTGGCCAGGATGTAGAAAGAGGCACTTTTTCGCACAGACACGCCGTACTAACACTGGAGGATTCTGAAGAAGAATATATCCCCTTGGCACAGCTAAACAATGAATCAGCCAAATTTGAAATTTACAACTCTCACCTTTCTGAATATGGTGTTTTAGGATTTGAGTATGGATATGCCCTTGCAAATCCAATGGCATTGGTAATTTGGGAAGCGCAGTTTGGTGATTTTGTTAATGGCGCACAGATTGTAATTGATCAGTTTATCACCAGTGCAGAAACAAAATGGCAGCGATCCAATGGACTGGTTATGTTACTGCCTCATGGATTTGAAGGTCAGGGCCCAGAACATTCTTCAGGCAGAATAGAACGCTTTATGGAAGCATGCGCTGATGATAATATTCAGGTTGTCAATTGTACAACTCCAGCAAATTTCTTTCATGTTTTAAGAAGACAGCTTAAACGCGACTTTAGGAAACCTCTTGTTGTATTTACTCCAAAGAGCTTGTTGAGAAGCGCTCAATGTGTGAGTAAGCTAGAAGAATTTAGCGATGGCAAATTCAATGAAGTTATTGATGATAATTTTGTAAAAGCAGCTGATGTAAAACGCGTGCTTTTCTGTAGTGGCAAGGTGTATTATGATCTTCTTGAAAAACAACAGAAAGATAAGAGGAAAGATGTAGCAGTTGTTCGTCTAGAGCAATTATATCCCATGCCTTATGATCAGCTTGAAGCTATTCAGAGTAAATATAAAAAAGCAACTGAATTTATTTGGGTACAGGAAGAACCTGAGAACATGGGTGCCTGGCCATACATTTCCAGAAAATTTCGAAATTCATCATTTAATTTTGAGCTGATTTCCCGTCAGGAAAGTAGTAGCACAGCAACCGGTTATGCCAAACAGCATATCGCACAACAATTGTATATTGTGGCGAATGCATTTGAATCAAAGGCTAGACCGAAAGATAAAAAATAAGTAGAAGCAGCAATAAAAAATTTGTTAGTATTGACTAATAGTTATAACAAAAACAATTATGAGTTTAGTGATCAAAGTTCCGTCTGTAGGCGAATCTATTTCCGAAGTTACATTGTCTCAATGGATTAAAAAAAATGGCGATTATGTTGAAATGGATGAAGTAATTGCCGAATTGGAATCTGATAAAGCAACTTTTGAACTGACAGCTGAAAAGGCAGGCACTTTAAAAACTATTGCTAATGAGGGAGATACGCTCCAGATTGGAGCGCCTGTTTGTAGTATTGAAGAGGGTGGAAAACAAGCCGATACCAAGCAATCTGCTCCAAAAGCAGAATCAAAAGAACCAGTAGCAAAATCTGAAGAGGTAAAAGCTGGTACTTATGCTGCTGGTGTACCATCACCTTCGGCTGCAAAAATTTTGGCCGAAAAAGGTGTCGATGCTGCAGAGGTTAAGGGAAGCGGAGTTGGTGGCAGATTAACAAAAGAGGATGCTTTAAAAGCAGAAACCGGTAAGAAGGCAGATATAGCTGTGGCAAAAAAAGCGCCTATTTCTGTACCAGGTTCAAGAGTAGAAAGACGTGAAAAGATGTCATCACTCAGAAAAACTGTTGCTAAACGTTTGGTTAGTGTTAAAAATGAAACAGCCATGCTAACTACTTTTAATGAAGTAGACATGCAGCCAATCATGGATATACGTGCCAAATACAAAGATAAATTTAAAGAAAAGCATGGTGTTGGTCTTGGATTTATGTCATTCTTTACCAAAGCAGTTTGTGAAGCATTAAAAGATTTTCCATCAGTAAATGCACGTATTGAAGGTGAAGAGATTGTTTTTAATGATTTCGCGGATATATCAATTGCTGTTTCAGCACCAAAGGGGCTTGTTGTTCCGGTTATCAGGAATGCAGAAGCGATGTCGCTCGCTGAGATCGAAGCTTCAGTTATGGCATTAGCAGTTAAGGCTCGGGATGGTAAACTTACTCTAGAAGAAATGACTGGTGGTACTTTTACCATTACGAATGGTGGGGTATTTGGTTCAATGATGTCAACTCCAATCATTAATGCGCCACAGTCTGCGATTTTAGGAATGCACAATATTGTTGAGCGCCCTGTAGCTGTAAACGGACAGGTAATTATCCGTCCGATCATGTATGTGGCCTTATCTTATGATCACAGAATAATTGACGGACGAGAATCTGTAGGTTTTCTGGTAAGAGTTAAACAGTTACTCGAAGATTCAACCAGGTTATTGTTGGGAGTTTAATTCAAAGGAGCTTTTTACGTTCAGAAATATACTATAAAAGGCCGACTCATTTTAAATGAGACGGCCTTCTTTTTGAGTTATAAATATGATCTGTTTAAATTCCCTTTCAGCGATAGCCATCAAATGAAGCCTGCTACTAAAAAATGAAGCCTTCTAAAAATTGATTGCTTAGTATCTCGAAATACTACCAGACCCACTTTTTGTATAGCTAACGCTTGGATTTCCACCATATCGGATATTCCCGGAACCGCTTATTAGTGCTTCTAAATATTTATCGGCAGTAATTGTGATGTTTCCTGAACCGCTAACTTTTACATTTGAGTTAGTTGTTTGTAGTTCTTTTCCTTCAAAATTTCCTGATCCGGCAATGGTTATTTTTACATTTTCTGCCTTACCTTTTGCTATGATCTTTCCTGAACCACTGATTATAGCTACAAAATTTTCTGCATCCATACTTTGTGATATGCTTCCTGATCCGCTGAGCGTGTTTGTAAGTCCAGTAGATTTAACTGTGCCACTTACATCAATATCGCCAGAGCCGCTAAGTGTAATTCCATGAAGAGTTCTAGCTTCAATATAAATAAAAACTTTTCCACCACTGTTCCAGCTTTTCCAATTCATCTGCTTTTTATTGCGGATCTTTAAAATACCATTTTCAACCTTGGTTTCTATTTGGTTGATTATTTCTGAACTGCCTTCTAAACGAAGACTTTCTTTATTGCCCATGGTAATAAATATTGTATAACTGCCTGATGAAGAGATACCTGAAAACCCAGAAACAGTTCGGCTTTCGTCTGATTGCTTTGTATTGCTTTTGACTAGTGTGATCAGCGAATTTGCAGTGGCAAGGTCTGCAGTACTGGCCATTAATAAGGCAATTGCAAGGTATCTGAGTATTTTTTTCATGTTTTTATTAATTTTTTAATTATAAATTTCCTGTTAGGCTTCATTTAAAATATCAGACGCAAATTCTAAGGAAATTTGCATATCGGCACGTTTTTTCTAAACTTCTTTAACCTTAATGTAGAAATTTTCCAGATCTGGAGTAAACGCTGATTTAAGCCTGATCTTTTTCCATTCGCTTTCAGGTTTGATCCACTGATATTTTTTCCCGTTTTTTAACTTCACAGGCATATCAAAACTTTCAACATCTGCCTTCCAGCGATATAGAGTCTGTTTCCCTTCAGTCTTAAATTCCAAGACAGGAATGTTGGCATATCGCAGGTATTGATCAAATAGTTTAGTTAGGTCTTTTCCTGATTTTTTATTGAGGTAATTTACTACATCTTCAGTAGTAGTTGTTTTAAGTCCGAATTCGCTGTTCAATCCTCGCAGAATTTCACGCCATTTCTGATCATTATCAATCAGGGTACGTGTCATATGGATCAGATTTGAACCTTTATTATACATATCACCTGAACCCTCGGTATTAACTCCATATGGGCCTAAAATTGGCTTATCATTTCGAATGTTTTTTCGGACACCAGCTATGTATTTTGCTCCAGCATCTTTTCCATCTCTGCTCTCAACATATAATGCTTCCGAATACATGGCGAACCCCTCATGAATCCACATATCGGCAATGTCTTTAGAGGTAATATTATTTCCAAACCATTCATGCCCGGTTTCATGTATGATGATATAATCCCATTTTAAACCTAGTCCGGTTCCGGAAAGATCGCGGCCCATATATCCATTCAAATATTTATTGCCATAGGCCACAGCACTCTGGTGTTCCATTCCCAGATAGGGAGTTTCAATCAGCTTATATCCATCACGGTAAAATGGGTAGGCACCAAACCAATTTTCAAAAACATTGAACATAGGTTTTACATTGGCATTAAATTGTTTTTTCGCTTTTTCAAGATTCTCTTTCAGCACGTAATAGTCTAAGGTAAGATTGCCATTCTCACCGGCATACGAATCATCGAAATGCGCATAATCAGCCACATTCAGGCTCACATTATAATTATTGATCGGGTAAGACACAAACCAGTTGAATCGGGTATGGCCAGAATCAACATTCTGGACAGACCTAAGGCGACCATTACTCACATCCATTAAGCCTTTGGGTACAGTAATACTGATCATCATGCTATCTACTTCATCTGATTGATGATCTTTATTTGGCCACCAAGAACTTGCCCCTAATCCCTGACAGGATACAGCTACCCATGGTTTTCCCTGCGCGTCTTTTGAAAAGGTAAAGCCTCCATCCCAGGGTGGCCTCACAGCAATGTTTGGATTACCACTGTAAAATACAGTGAATTCATCTTGAGTATCCTTTTTTATAGTTGCTGGAAAATCAAGGAAAACGGCATTGAACTCTCTTTTAAATGGGAGTTCCTGCCCATGATAGCTTACTTTTTGGATCTGAAGATTAGCAAAAAGATCGAATTGTATACGCTTGAGGTCGGTTGTGGCTTTAAACTTGAAAAGATTCGATCCGCTAATAAATTTATTTTCAATATCAAGTGTAATGTTCAGGTGATAATAGTGTATGTCATAGGAGCTCCTTAAATCACTTAGAGTGCCTCGTAATGTATCTGCTCTTGAATAAATAACTCCTGGTTTTTGAGAAAAGGAAACTGATGTGATCAGGCATACCAGTACTGCAGTCAGCGCATATTTTTTTAACATAATGAATTTTATAATTGGATTCTCAAATCTAATTAAATAATATATACTAAATAATGCATTTAAGAGGCTAAATTTTGTTTTTCTGATTTTTTTAAGGGTCTATAATTAGTAACTTTGAGTGAATTTTAAAGATATTCTTACATGCAATTTGACGTAATAGTAATTGGTAGTGGTCCGGGTGGTTATGTTGCCGCTATACGTTGTGCCCAACTGGGTTTAAAAACAGCGATTATTGAAAAATACAATACTTTTGGTGGAACCTGCTTAAATGTGGGTTGTATTCCTTCAAAAGCTTTATTGGATTCATCCGAGCATTATCATAATGCATTACACAACTTCAAAGAGCATGGAATAAATCTGAAAGATCTTTCGCCCAACTTCAAGCAAATGCTTAAACGTAAAGATGAGGTTGTTGCTCATACTACGGCTGGGATTTCATTCCTAATCAAAAAAAATAAGATCAGTACCTACCAGGGCATCGGATCGATGGTAGATAAAAATACGGTTAAGGTTACTAAAGCTGATGGAACTGCTGAGAGCCTGACTAGTAAAAATATTATTCTTGCAACAGGATCAAAGCCTACTGCTTTGCCATTCCTTAAAACAGATGGAAAGCGTATCATTACTTCAACTGAAGCTTTGAATTTAAAAGAAATACCAACCCATTTGATTCTTATTGGTGGAGGTGTTATTGGCCTAGAGTTAGGTTCTATTTATGCACGCCTTGGTTCAAAAGTGACTGTAGTAGAATTCATGGATTCTATCATTGGAACAATGGATAAGAGCTTGGGTAAAGAGCTTCAAAAAGTTCTTGCTAAACAGGGGATGGAGTTTTTATTAAGCCATAAAGTTACCGGTGCAACCGTTAAGGGATCAAAAGTAGTAGTAACCGCTGATAATTCTAAAGGCCAAAAAGTAAGTCTCGAAGCTGATTATTGCCTGGTAGCAGTTGGTCGTACGGCCTATACTGAAAATCTGGGACTTGAAAATATAGGAATTAGCCTAGAAGAACGTGGCAAGAAGATTCCGGTTAATGCGCATCTTGAAACTTCAGTTCCTGGAATCTATGCCATTGGTGATGTAATAAAGGGCGCAATGTTAGCACATAAGGCAGAGGATGAAGGAACGTTCGTAGCCGAGCTTATTGCTGGTCAGAAACCGCATATCAACTATAATTTAATTCCGGGAGTAGTTTATACCTGGCCTGAAGTGGCAAGTGTAGGTCAAACAGAAGAACAGTTAAAAGAAAGCGGGATCAACTATAAGGCTGGATCTTTTCCTTTCAAAGCAAGCGGAAGAGCACGTGCAAGCAATGATTCGGATGGCTTTATTAAAGTCTTGGCAGATTCTGTAACCGATGAAATACTTGGTGTTCATATGATTGGTCCAAGAGCTGCTGATATGATTGCAGAAGCAGTTGTTGCGATGGAATTCAGAGCTTCGGCAGAAGATATCTCCAGAATCTCGCATGCGCATCCAACCTATACTGAAGCCTTCAAGGAGGCTAGTATGGCTGCAACCGAGAATAGGGCGATACATGTTTAGGTTGTAAGTTATAAGTTATAGGTTATAAGTTATAGGTTATAAGTTGTAGGTAATAAGTAATAAGTCAAGGGTTTTAAGTAAAAAGCGAAATTTTGTTTAGTATAGATTTTTAAGACAGACAACAGACAACAGATAACAGACAACGAAAATTTGAGTATTGAATAGTGAGTATTGAGATAATTTAGCTTCATTTCATTCCAGCATCTCAGACCTCAGACTTCATACCTCAGACAACTGACAACTGATAACAGACAACAGATAATAGGCTATGCAAATAATCCTTCCTATTGCAATAATCCTTGGAACTCTTGCAGGAATGGAGGCATTTTCTTGGTTTATTCATAAGTATTTATTTCATGGTCCTCTCTGGTTCATACACAGAAGCCATCATCAGCAGCGATCAGGGTGGTTTGAGTTTAACGATGTTTTCAGCTTGTTTTTTGCCATAATTTCTGTTTATTTGATGTGGATGGGAAGAATAGATCTGGATATTAAATTTTGGGTCGGTGTTGGGATAACAGTTTATGGAATAATATATTTTATTTTTCATGACTGGTTCATTCACAATAGGTTCAAGAGTTTTAAAACTGATAATAGCTATTTGCTTGGAATTCGGAGGGCGCATAAAATTCATCATAAATCAACAGAAAAAAGTCCTGCTGAAGAATTTGGATTGCTTATGGCTTCGAAAAAATATTTTAAACAATCTACCAGATCTTTTCATTGATTTATATGCAGGTTCTTGAAAATTTTTCGCTCAAATCACTGAATACTTTTGGAGTAGAAGCCTTTGCGGCCAGGTTTGTAGCTATTGAGCAAGAAAATGATCTCAAATTATTGTTTTCTGATGAGCAGCTGATGAATTATCCCAGATTGGTTCTTGGTGGAGGCAGTAATGTGCTGTTTACCAATAATTTCAGTGGTTTGGTTATACATATCAAGATTCTGGGAATAAAAGCCGAAGTTGAGGGTGATGATATTCTTGTCACAGCTGGAGCAGGTGAGGTTTGGAACAACTTGGTTAATTACTGTGTAGACAATGAATTTGCGGGAATTGAAAACCTGAGTCTGATTCCTGGTTCAGTTGGTGCCTCGCCAGTGCAGAATATTGGAGCCTATGGTGTTGAACTTCAGGATGTATTTCATTCCTGTCGGGCATTTGAGATTTCAACTGGCAAAATCAACGAATTTAATAAAGAGGATTGCAGATTCAATTATCGCGATAGCATATTTAAATCGTCGGCTAAAGGTTTATTTATTATCACGGAAGTTACTTTTAAGCTTTCCGGAATATTTAAGCCTCATGTGAGTTATGGCGCAGTAACCGAAGAATTACAAAAGCGCGGCATTGATCAGCCAAATATCAAAGATTTATCCCAGGTCATATCCCATATTCGTGTAATTAAACTTCCAGACCCATTTACAATTGGTAATGCAGGTAGTTTTTTTAAGAATCCAGTGATTCCAGTTTCAAAATTCATCCAGTTACAGTCCCATTTTTTGGATATTGTTCATTTTCCTGCAGGTGAAGGATTTGTAAAAATTTCGGCAGGCTGGCTAATTGAGTATTGTGGTTATAAAGGTAAAGTGGTTGGTAATACGGGCACCTGGAAAAATCAGGCCTTGGTAGTAGTTAACCACGGAAATGCTACTGGAAATGAAATTTTAAGCTTCTCTTCAGCTATTATTGATAGTGTCAGCTCAGTTTTTGGAATTCAGCTTGAGCGTGAGGTAAATATCATATAGTATACAATTTTATCATTCAATAGGTACCAATTGATAAGAATACTTAATTTTAAACATGAAATTTACTTATCTACTGATCAATTTTCTTACCATTTTTTTTCCGGTCATACTATCATTTGATAAGCGAGTTCAGTTTTTTAAGAGCTGGAAGTTTATTTTTCCAGGGCTTTTCATATCCGGACTTTTATTTCTTTTATGGGATTATATTTTTACTATTTACGGGGTATGGTCTTTTAATCCGGATTACATTATTGGGGTTTATATGCTCAATTTGCCACTAGAGGAGATACTTTTTTTTGTTACGGTTCCTTTCGCTTGTGTTTTTGTATATGAATGTCTTAATTATTATGTCAAAAAAGACCTTTTAAAGCGCTTCTCTACCTATATTAATTCTTCTCTATTTGGATTTTCAGTCCTGATGTTGTTGCTATATTACGACAGAGTGTATACATTAATTACCTTCGGATTGCTGGCAGTAGTTTTACTCTTTGCTGAATTTATTATAAAGAGTAGCATACTAAGCCGATTTTATTTAGCCTACTTGGTTTCATTGATTCCGTTTTATATTGTCAATGGTATTCTTACCTCCATTCCTATCGTCATGTATAACGATGCTGAGAATATGGCATTCAGAGTTGGAACCATACCGCTTGAAGATCATTTTTACTCCATGTCTATGCTGTTAATCAATATACTTCTGTTTGAATATTTCAGGAATAAGCGAAGGCCAATAGTATGATCAATTTACCAGAATACAGCAGATCATATCTTGCACTTCGAAACGGACAGGATAAACCGCAGATCTGGGTCGCATTCAAAGGCATAATTTATGATGTCACCGAAAGCCGGCTGTGGAAAAACGGCAAGCACTATGAGCATTGGGCAGGGCAGGATCTGACAGATGAATTAAAAGATGCACCGCACAGCGATCAGGTATTTGCGAAGTTTGAGGTGGTTGGGAAGCTGTTGTCAGTTGAAAGTTGACAGTTGTCAGTTATCTGTTATCTGAAGTATGAGGTTTGAGATCTGAAGTCTGAGGTCTGAAAAAAGCAGAAAATTTCAATTAGCACTAAACAGTCTTTGTTCTTTGCTCTTGGTTCTTGGTTCTGTTGTCAGTTGTCTGTTATCAGAAATGAGTTGATTAGTTGGTTAGTTATTAGTTGGTTAGAAAGAATGAATAGTGATCATTTCAAGGGAAAAAACT
>Ga0208960_1000684_pt1 | contig 18832 bp, 12 predicted proteins | sample GreLakmeON33MSRF_FD_187703 | JGI IMG/M metagenome (GOLD analysis project Ga0208960, IMG submission 187703) | Freshwater lentic microbial communities from great Laurentian Lakes, MI, USA - Great Lakes metaG ON33MSRF (SPAdes) | ecosystem: Environmental > Aquatic > Freshwater > Lake | place: Great...
CAAACTCAATAATGTTAGCTCCAGCCAAGCTTGCCGTTGCGGTTGGAGCGCGTGTCGAGCAAGCGGTCTGCGCCGTCATGCTAAGTGAAGCTGCGAATGGGGTCTGAGCAAAGATTGGTGTCGCGGTAACGGCCATGATTAAAATCCTCCGAGATTAATTAAAAAGAAATAATTGAGTTGATTAGAGAGCTTGACATTCATGATTATTTATAGTGCTCCAAAATTAAGTGCAGTATAGATTATAGCTCCTGCTGGAACGGCACCACCACTACTTGCAAGATCTGTCCATGTCCCGCCCAGATAAGCTTCAACTGTATTTAGCGTCGTATTAAATCTTATAGCACCATTTTCTGCAGGAGCGGGTCTTTGTCCAGTAGTTCCTCTTGGAATTTTAATAGATCCATTAGATTGAAAATTAGTGTTAGATGAAATTTTTAGAGTGCTTGCAGTTCTCGAAAATACTGTATTCGACGTAACTAGAAGTGTTCCGCCCTTGATATCTGTATTGGCAGTTGTAATTGGCAGAGGATCTTGGAAAACTGCAGCAGAAGTTAATCCAGTTAAAATGTTTCCAGATAAAGTAACTGCCGAAACCGTTGGCGATACAGTAAATACCTGCCAGGTAGATTTCGAAGAATCATACTGAAGAGTTGCAGCCAAGCCAGATATGTTCATAACTAAATTGGCAGACTGACCTTCGATCGTCGAGCCATTTCGAGAAATAATTAAATTAGTATTGGCAAAGTTGTTTTCTGCATCGACAATTTCTACGATGTCGCGATTAGAAGGCGAGGAAGGCAATGTTACGGCAAACTGACCACCTTTAGTATTTGCTGCAACGCGATCACCAGTATTGGCCGTATATGATGATCTGACTAATTTTAGAAAGCCTAAACCTCCACCACCAGTAGCTGCAACTACGCCCCAGTATACACTTGTTCCATTTGTCTTTAATGCATAGTTAGAAGTTCCAAGAGAACCGTTGGCAACGAGGCCACTGATAATTGTATTACCAGAGACTGTAAGATTTGTCGATATTGTTGCTCGACCCGTATGAGCCAATAATCCACTTGTCGTTGGATTTGTCGAATTAGCCTTAGTGGCAATAAATGTATTGGTGTTGGCTAACTGAGACTTAATAAATGAGTTGGTATTGGCCAGTGCAGAGTTAAATGTACTTGTATTAGTTTTAGTAGCGATAAAGGTATTGGTGTTGGCTAACTGAGACTTAATGAACGAGTTGGTATTGGCCAGAGCTGATCGTTCAATGGCCTTAGTTTGAAAAGTAGTCGTAACATTAGTTCCATTAATACTTAGAGTACCAGTGAAGTTTGCATTGGCAGAAGATGTAAATGTCGCGCCATTGGCCACGACGTTGGCCGAGACGATTAATTTTTTGCCCGAATTAGAGGTATCGAACTTAACAACCTTATTATTAAGCTCGGCGACAAGATTATTAGTCTTGTTCATCCAGTTCTGGAATGTCGTAGCGAGCGTTACATATGAATAAGTATTACCTGACATTTTTTATTATCTTCTTCCCATGTATTCTATTGATTATATTTAGTAGAATTATCAACACTAAGTAGAATTTTGTTTATCTTCGAGAAGTTTTGATAGAATACCTTCGATACTACTCATCTTACTTTCCATTATATTTATCTGGTTTTCAAGATAGAGTATCTTATGATTTTTCTCTCTTTGAACTTCCCTTGCTCTCTTATAGTTCACTACGCTATTTTTATCTATACTGACAAGTGCTCCAGAGTTTGTCCTAATAAAATCAGATCTAGTTTCAGACATGAATTATACCAATAATGCAATTGCACGAATATCTTTAAGTGCAGGAGGATTATATGTTACTGAAGATGTCATGACGACCTTTATGGCGAAGTATTTATATCCCGTAAATTTAGCTCCCGTACCACTGGTATACTGAAATTCTCCATATGTTCCCGTTAGACTTGCAGAGGGAATAGAGTATTCATATTCGATAAGATCAGATCTAGATTTAGAATCAGAATATAGATTAGAGTTCGAAGACTGTGAAAGTTGAGTATAGCCAACATCTTCGAATAGTGTATTATCTTCAGAATTAAGGAATTTCACATAGATCTTGATGTCAGAGGTATTGGGCTTAAATGCCGTAATGTATACCTTGAGATCATCAGAGTCTTGACCCTCTCCGAGAATGATTCTCTTTGTCAAATACTTGGCCTTGGATAGACCACCAAAAGAATTAGTTTCATTCGTAACAACATTATTAATAATATTACCAATTACATATGCCGAGGCTCTTTGAATGTCGACCAATGGAGACAAATACTTGTTATTGGTAACCATCGAAGCCGAGATCGACAGAGACTTACTTCCATTTAAAGTCGAAACTTCATTAATCTTCGAGAATACTCTCTTCTCTGCTGAGATAAATTCTTGATCATGACGATTTACGATATCGGCATATGTAGAATCAAGAGCCGAAGAAGATGAACTCTTAGTCGAGTATGTTAGAGTTGTATTGGCAAAGGTAATATCTTGAACATTTGTATAGAGAGTATTCAGAAGCAAATTATCAATTGTCGATACAAAGGATTTGGTAAGAGAAGTATGACCCGTGAGCTGCTCAGAAGTAACAAACATATTGTTTGGACCATACTTGTTTGTAGCAGAGAAGCTTCCCGAAGAGTTCGTTACTGAAGTGACAGTGTTTGCGATATGCATCTGCGCGTTGGCATAGTTATCAGCGAAATACTTTATTCTTCCCGAGGGAGTATATGATTGAATTGCCACGGCAATTGCACCATTGGCAAATCTCACATTTTCACCAACAGTAAATCTTACCGAGGGTAGGACGTTTCTGAGACGGAACATTGCATTATTAGAACCAGCTGCCGTCGATCCTGCACCAGATATTACCGTTACAACTCCAGAAGCACCAGAGGTTAGACCTTTAACAGTCGAACCAACTCCCGATGTCGATCCCGCTGATGTATTAGATCTTGCTCTAACGAAGAGTCTAATTTCTCCCGAGACTGTTTCTGAAGTATAATAGTCTGATGAAACATTCGAAACATTAAGATAGTTCGTCGTTTCATTCTTTAGAATGACAGCTCCAGTAGTCCCAGTCGAAAAATTAGCAACATATAATCTAAACTTAACATCTTCGGATTGCTGAATAGTCCATGCCTTGTCATTTGAAGAAGTATAGCAGACGCCAATGTATGGTTGCTCGGTGATGACCTTATTTGTTAATAGATCCTTACCGCCGAGTTCAGAGAGCCAAACTTCATAGTCTGGATTATTTCCTGCTGGCTTGATTATAAAACAATATTCAGTATCTACTTTGATGTACACTGGACTACTAAACCAGAAGGTCGAAGCATTCGATCCATCAGAAGAGGTGTTGATCGTACTTGCCGTTGCAACAACCGTCGATCCAGGAATTACAGAGGTCGTTGGGAATCCATTTTGCATCTCGCGAATTTCGACAATGATCGGAAGTGTGCTTGACTTCTTCTTAAAGTATAGATCGATCTTTGTTAGGAACACTCCCGAAGAAGCATAGTCAGCTCCTGGTATAGAGAATGACTGTGCAATTGGATCAAGACCATCTGCATTATATCCAAGATCTTTGGCATTACGCTCATGGGCAAGCACAGTATATGTATTTGTTTGATCGCTCGAACCATTGCCTGTTGGTTCAGTAGCTGGCGTTGTTGTAGATAGTGATACTACACTACCGCCATTATTATTTTGTGGAATTGCAGAACTCGAAGTGCCCGTACCACCAGCAGCCACGGTATTTCTTTCTACAGTTTGAGTGGGAACTAGGATTTGTCTATTTCCATCTCCATTGATCAGAACAGCTCCTTGCCCATTCTGCAATCTTAGCGAGTCATGCTTGAGGCTTACCGTTTCAGTTGAAGTTCTTGTCGTGGCAACCTGAGTCGTAACATATGATCTTTGGCGAGTTTGAATAGACCCAGAAGCAACATAATTTGAATCGACAGAAGAAGAAACAAATCCCGCATCTGGAGAAATATTATCAATGAGTCGAATCACGTGATTTCCGGTTCTAAATCTAATGGCAGCATTATCTGGGATTCTATATGTACAAGTAAGAGTTCCAGTAGAATCAGAGAGTACTGCAGTTCCTTCGCTTCCCGTTGCAACGAATGAAGAATTTGTCGGAGTCATATAGGCAGATAGACTGTAGTCGTCCATGAACAGGAAGTGTCGCGTCGTTGGCTTCAAACCATCTGCTTTAATTTTTATAATTCTCGATCTCATGTAGTGACTTAAAGAATTTGATATTACACGATCATCGATCAGTTGAGTTGAATCTTCATAGTCTACCCATGTCGTCGAGACTGGTCCAGTCCAGATTGATGTTTCGCGAGTTACTGTGGTTCCAGGATTTACAGAACTATATGCTGTTATACCTCCTACAGCATCTTTAATGTTTGTGCCGAAAGTACCATTTAATACTGCAATCTGCGTGCCAGAGGCCAAAGTTTCGACAACTGGCAAACCATCAATAGTCTTAGTCCAAGCACCATAAGTGGTAGATAATCCGGGGATTGATCCAGATTCAGATCCGGCCAGCACAGCTCCAAGGGAGACCTTGTCTTGTCGAGCAATGTAACTACCACTGCCGCCACTACTTCCGTTATTAATATCAGGAGCATAGGTCGTGTCTACCCAAGTATCAGAAGCTGGATCGAGAGTCATGACTCCCTTAAAGAAGAAGTAATAGAACTCTCCTGCTGCATTTCTTACCTTAGTTGCATAGGGTTGTTCTACTGCCAATTCATGAGTATATGGAAGAGTCAATACCGAGGATTCACTTGGAAGAGTTACCGTGGAAATAGTGGCACCCTTTCCAACGATAGTCTGTCCTGCCACAAATGTTCCCGTGGTCTTTTCGAGGACAAGTTTAGTAGTAGAGATAGCATAGACAAGTTTACCCGTAGCTCCACCCGAAGATGTAATAGTTTCTCCAACAGTAAATGTTCCTGTTGCTCCAGTAATTACGAGGACAGCATCTTTGGCTCTACGAACTATATTCGAAGATTCAGAGGCATTATAATCAAGCGTCACCTCAAATACATCGACCTTGGGACGAAGGACATTGGCCACAGTGTCGATCGAGGCATTAAAGTCACGATCATTTAAATTAGATTTATCGAATGATGTGAATGAATCGGCAAAGAGACCATTCTTATATCGATCAATTCCAGAAGAGTTTAGAATCTGTTTCGAGAGAGCCTCTGCTTCGGTCATGTTGATTAGAGTTTGATGCTCTAATCGAGTAACCGAATCTTTGATCTTGCCAATGTCACGCATTGTATATCTACGAGCATTGACTAATTTAACCGTGGTAACTCCTTGATTTGTGTTTAAAATCTTAGCAAATTGCTGAGAGAGAGAAGGATATGCTGGAATAAAGATCGTTGCCAACTTCATGGCATCGCCAATATCATCGGGCTGTGTTGGTCTTAGAGAAGGAGTTCCAGTTGAAATAACGAAGTTACCCGAGGTGTCGAGGAATAGTTTGTCAATGCGTGGTAGATAGTATGATAGATCGCTCGTGAATACTTCATTTGGAAAGAGGACTCTTGCATATCCCGAAGCAACAGAAATCGAAGTAGAGTTTGCTGGATTGGTCGTGGTATTGGCCGGGAATACTAAAGAACCTGCAATATTTGACGTTGCCGTAAAGGCTGGGCGAATATCGATCGAGTTTCTTAAGTTATAGGAAGTCCCATCTACTGTCGAGACATATGTTGGAATCTGTGCAGTATGAATGGCTGCGGTATTTGCTAAATTATTATCATCGATTGGATATGAGTCTACTGAGAAGTATCCAAATCCATTGGTATAATCGTGTTGAAAGACTGCAAACTTGACAAGGAGGAAGTCATTTGCTGCAATCGAAAGAGACGAGGTTGACTTCTTCTTAATTTTCGAGGTTGCATATAAATTATCTCTCTGTCCATCATCGAGCTCGAAATTTTCTGTCACGACAGTACCAGCCGTGGTCGTGGTCGGAAGAGAAGTGCAAAGTCTAACTTCCTGAATTGAGAATACATCAGAGAAACCAAGTTCCCATGGTCCCGAAGTAGTTCTCGGATGAGTATTGGCTCTAATCTTGACATAGCGATTTGCTCTGAGAAGTTTCGATGCCTCTCTGGCACTGGTTTTCTTGGCAATAAAGATTACATTGGCCGAGACCGAAGAATCAAAGGTTTCTTTAAGATCAAATGTTGTCGAAGTAGAAGATCCGACCGTGACAGTTCTATTCTTAAAGGAAGAAGAATCTGCATTATATCCAAGATCAATAACCTGTCCCTTGGGGAATACCTTCTTAAATGTTAGACCAGCCTTTGAGATTGGTCCATATGGAGTAATTGATAGAGAGGTATTAGAAGCGATCGTTACAATTCTATGAACATAGTTATTAGAACCAAACATGAGGATATCGCCATTTCGGAATTCTCTAGTAAATAGAGTCGACGATCCCGTTATTGTATTTGAGTTTTTTCCTATGGTGATAGTTCCAGTCATGCTCGCCGTTGCATTTGCAGTAAGTGCAACATAGAAGTTTTGTCTCGAGGCAGAGTCTGAGAGTAGACCCGTTCCAGAGTTAAATTGCTCATTTATCAATGATAGAGTAAATGTACCACCCGAGGCAATAGTTACATTTTGTGCCTTTGAATATACGATCGTGGCATTGACTGCTCCTGCCGAGGTTCTTAATCTCTTAATGGCATTAATTGGAATGGGAAAGATCGAAACGTCGAGATCTTTTTCTTTAAGATTTGCACTTAGGACCGTCACTGGAGCTGGATTGGCCTGATTCCACACGATCGAAGAATCTCGAACGATATTGCCAAATCCACGATTTCCCGAAGAACTATTTACTGTCGTGGCAGAAATTGCCTTGGTATTGGCAAAACTCTTGTTCGCTCCAGTAATCTTAATGTCAAAGAGATATAATTTGTACCTGGCAGTTCCATCGGGAAAGAAGTTACCCGAGTCATACTGAATAGAACGAACGCGAGCAGTACCAATAATGTCAGTATTGTAGTTACTTGTATTAGAAGTAAATTTACCAATACTAGTAGAAGTTGGCGTCGAGGCAATTGCCGTTCCATGGAGAGATACTTGAGAAAGATTATTAATGTCCCATTCTCCAGAAACTGAATTTATGTAGACATAATTGCCATAGGAGATTTCGAACTCTTGTGCTGCCAAGGATAAAGAGGTATTTGCCTTCGAGATATGAATAGGAAATTTTCCTCTATTTTGATATTCATAGCCACGAACATAGGCTTTGCCAGATCCGACAGATACGATAAGTTTATCTTTAGATCCACCAAATGCTGATTTGTAGTAACCGCCATTATTGGCAGTGTATAGATGTTCATCGGCAACTATGCTAAATGGATCAACGAGGAAGTCTCCAGATTGATCATATGTTCTTTTTGCCATCTCATCGAGAATGCTTGAATACTGCGTTTTATCAAAAGTACGAATATATTGACCATTGGCAATCTGTGCAATTTCAAAGAAATCGTCGGTATTGGCCTGTGCAAAAGTTCTTGTCGAGAGAACTGCACTTAGTTTTAAACGATCAGCTCCAGGAGCTGCATAGTTATATGAACCAGCTGCTGGATCAGTTAGAGTAGAATCATCAGAAGACGTCGAGATAGATTCTTCGACGGTAAATCCAACTCGAGCATCGGTATTAGAGGTAAATCTACCAATTACAAGACTCTGAGTTGGGACATAGATAAAATGTCCTCTTGCATAGAGCACGCCCGAAGAAACTGTAAAGATCGAGGAGTTGCCCGTAGAACCAAATGTCGTAAATACATTGGCAGAATGTGCAGTATTTGCAGTCTCATAGACCTTTTCGCCAGGAGTAAATCTCTTCATAATTCCCGAGGTATTCCCCGAAGAAGTGTACTTGAGATACATGGTCTTTAGAGATGGAGTATTCGCCTGAGATCCGTCATGAACTTTTAAGACACGCGCTCTTACGCCAAAGCTTAATCCAGTGATGTTTGTATTGGCAAAGGTAGAGATTGATACATTAGCTCCATTAAAATCTTTATTAAATACTCTGATGTAGTGTACTGAATTGTCGAGTCCAATAGTGCATCCTGAGACAATCGAGCCTTCTTTGAAAATATGATTGCCAAACTTCTCGATCTGATCTTGAAGTATTGTCTGAAGCTGCGTTAGCTCACGAGCCTGGACTGCTACAGAAGGCTTAAAAAGAATTCTATTATAATTGTTCGTTTCATCGAAGTCGTCATAATATGGTGTTACATTTAGATCTGTTTTGAGCGGCATTTATTTCCCTACTACGTCTAAAATTTAAGGATCAGTTTTAATTCTTCTGTTTGTGCCGATGATCTCAAAACAGCTGCTCTATTCTCGACATACATAACATCACCAGTGTATTTAGCTACTAGGCTGTTAGTTATCGTAGAAATAGTTGCCGTTGCTCCACCAACACTTCCCGTGATACTATCCGATACTGAAAAAGTTCCATTAGAATTATATACTTTAAGAACAGTAGAGTTTGCAAAAACAATGATTGCATTGGCTGATTTCGTACTATTACGAATGATTTCATCCTGTGCAAATGTTCCAGTAAGGGATGTAAAATTAATTTTGGTAGTTAGATCATAGTTATCGGCAGATGCCTTGACATTGGGAGTTACAGAAGTATTTGCACGGAGTGGATTCTTGATTACTCCAATCATTCTAAAGTCATTGTCAACTGGAATAGTAGAAGATTCTGTTCCAGTCAAACTAGAGAATAATAGAACATTGTGTGCATAGAGCTCTTCTTCGATATTTAATCCATGGCCACCAGGAGGAGAGATTATGGCACGAGCTGTTGCTCCCGAGCCATGTGAAGTATTGGCAAAGATTCGAACCTGAGCATCTCTATACTTTGTACCATTACTTATCATTGTCACATTTGCAACTGCTCCTGCCGAAACACGACAGACAGCTGTTGCTCTAGTACCAGAAGATTCTGGTCTTGATCCCGAGGTGATGATTACTCTTGGAGCAATTCTAAATGAGGAAGCTGTCGTTGGAACAGGAGTAAATTCTGAATTAACTGTAACTGTACGAGTTGTTCCAATGTAGTCAATTATTCTTCTAATTTGACCCGCACCAGTTCCTGCAGTTATGTGCATAACTGAGTCATTATAGATGTTATTGATCGAACTGGCCGAGCTCTGAATTGTAAATGAAGATCCATTGGCCGTGACCGAAGCAAAGGTATTAGAGACTTCTAGATAGCCACCACCACCTGCACTTACAATGATCTTATGAATGGCTCCATTCGAGGAAGCTGCAGCTACTTGTACGTCCCACTGTGTCGTAGTATCGTCTGCAAGTAATGTCTTGACAGGCATGAAATTGGTTGTTAGGAATGAATTAATCTGAGTCGAAACTAGAGTGGTCATGTACTTCCAAGTATAGCCATCGGCAGTACTCGTAAGTCCAGTCGAAGTTCCCGTGGGCTTGGTCGTAGAGGCAGAATTATTATTATTGTCGATACACTTGTAAATGTTATAATTGTCTGCAGTCATTACATAGAATGGAGTGGCATTTGCCGAGCCAAATCCATCGGCAGAATCATACCTACGATAAGAAGTACCACTGGTCCAATCATATCTGGGAACGACATATGTCGTATCAGCCGTCTTGATTCTCTTCATGGCCGTCATAGTCACCCATGGATTATATCTCACATTGGCAACTGAGTTTGTTGCTTCGGGTGGACTACCTTCGTCCGTCCAGGGACTTGACTTGCCAATGAAGAAGTAGAAGTTATTGGCAGTTGATCCCGAAAATCCATCTTTAAATAGACGAGAATTATGTTTTTTAAAAAGATATGTTGTAATTCCGTCAGACATTTAATTCCCCATTCTCTTATTCCTGAACTAACACAAATTCGCTATTTGCCGAGATATCATAGATATCTAATAGAATAGTCTTTGAAAATTGCTTAGTTCCCACTGGATGTACCAGTGCCTTTACCAGTTTGTTGTATTTATCACTTGCCAAGGCAGAGCGTATTTCATAGGAGAATTTCTGATAATAATCTGAATCTTGGATGACCTTATCTGAAGAAAGATGGCCCGAGGTTGTTACCCAAGAACCAGGCTGCGATATCTCTGAAAGACTATTGGGGACTATGCTCCCTGCTCCATTGACTGCTGCTCGAGTTAGATTAGAAATAGCTATAAATTCATTCTGCTGATATCCATATCCCGTATTTGAAACAGAAATTGCCGTGATCGTTCCGATTCTACGAGCAGAATCGAGAAGAGCAGAGTTACCATAATTTGCTTGACTGGGATGATTACCAAGGGCATATCGAGTCTTGATCCATGAATCAACGGCAGTAATCGTTGTATTGGGAGCAAGGGAAGTATATCCCTTTCCATAGTCTGTCATGCGAATGGTAGCAATTGTTCCAACAGTAATCGTAGTCAGTCTAAATCCAGCAGAGAGTAGACTTGATGCTGATATCCCACTCGTAAATGGAGTGTTGGCATAGGCCGAGGTGTTTCCATAATTAACAGAATTGATGGGAATAGAATTTGCACCACGAATTACTGCAGTTCCAAAGGTAAGCAATTCAGTGCCACTGAGAGTAGCGACCTTGGCCGTGGCTCGAGTTCCAGAACCACCAGTGATCGTAATAATTGTATTGCCGACTGTATATCCCTTTCCGCCATATCTAACTGTAAGAAAAATTGCAGAATTGGCAGTGACACTCGTAACTGTTCCTCTACCGCCAATCCCACCCAGAGAAGAGGCAAGATCGACTACGTCTCCGACCTGATGAGTGACTCCACCGCCTCCTCCATAGGAAGAGACAGAATTAGAAGAGATATCGACACTGCTAATTGGAGACTGAGTAATGCACTCGATCGTCGAGTCGTCATTAACTACGATTTCGCCATTGACAAAACTTCCAACGACATTTGATAGGAATAGTCTATAGTATGTAATTCCGCCATAGAGTTCGAGATTGACAGATTCGACTTCTCCTGTTGCACTCGAGGTAGAACCTGTGATGAGTCCTGTTAACTTAAATGGATCGCCAGTCAATCCCTGGACCATTATGACACTCTCTTTGACCCACTTTGATCCCGAGGCAATTAGAACATTATCCCAGGGATAGAAGATTTCGACCAATTCTCCATAGACAGAACGAAATAGGAATTCATAGGATCGAACATTTCCCCTTGAACGATAGAATCCTAGGACGTTCTTGAGGAAAATAGAAGCTTGCGTCGAGATGTTGGTCGAGATCGAAGGCGCGAGTTCAGAAAAATGGTATGGAAGATACTTAGTAGGAGTTAGTTCGACGTCTCGAATAGAACGAAGAAATTTCGAGGCATATTCTACATTATCGACATCTTCGGTCCACTCATAATAGTTCTTGATGAAATCGACCAATAGTGGTGCGTCATCCCTATAGATTGCTGGAAATAGCTCTGGGACGAGTAATGATACTTTTTGGTCGGTATTCACTAGAGGCATTAGAAAGATCCAGAAGTAAGTGCGAGCTCGTCAACTTCCTTAACTACGAGAATAGTCTTCGATCCAATGATAATAATCTCAGTCAATGTCGGAATTATATCTTTCTTGACTGTACTGACTCGAACAGAGAGTATGCTATTCAAGATCGAGGAGGGAAGGAATGATGTAAGAGTAACAGTTCCCGTGTCATAATCGATTGTTCCAGAGTTAGAGGTAATTAGATTCTTATTTCCATCGGTATCTAAGAAGTAGGCTCGAACTATTCCCGAGCTATTGTCGTCGAGGAATACATTCTGTGAATCGAGAGTGAATTGCGAAGAGGTCAATGATCCGGGGACTACTTCCTGATTAAATGTAAATGTATAGGTATTCTTCTTAGAAAGAGATATAGATTTAGATCTAAGTTCGAGTTGAAGAGTGGTATCATTTGAGAGAACAGAGGTGTCGGCATTATCGATAAATCGAGACAATCTCGAAAGTCTCAGACCCTTTCCGAACTGTCCAAGCTGTGTATTAAAGTAATTAGTAATCGAATTTGAGATAGTGGTAATCATCTGACCATCGGTCTTGGCCGTTGCATTGGGATTGTATCGAACTGTAGAAGTGATGTTTGCATAGATATATGTCGGATCGACAAACTCGACCGTGGTCGTCAATAGATTAATGCTCGAGAGAGTTGCCTTGATCGATTCTTTCTTTGAATTCGAGAGATTTTCTCCCGTACTTGGTCGAGCCGAGACAAAGACTGATCCATAGACGGGAGGAACATTTTCCTCGCCACCCCAGACAGAGATCGAGACAATTTCTGGATAGTTCTTGACAATGATTCTTTCATAATCTCTAGATGTAACTGCTCTATTCTGAACTTCGAACTGCTTGGGAGCATTAAACTTGATAGAATCAATTGACTCTTGATCAGCTCCAGAGGCTGCTGCTATCGTGGTCTTGATCGTGATCGAAGTAAATCCCGAAATGGTACTTGGACCAGAGAAGGTATTGGCTCCATTTAGAAGAGCACCATTGGTAGTACGATATCTCAGCTTGACGATATTTCCCACTAAGAGTTCTTTGCCAATCACTCCATCACCAAAGTAAACTTCAAACTTGCCACCCTCGACTTCCTGTAGAAAGTAGACTCTCGAGTTTTCATTTACTGTATTGATATCTGTAGCAAGAGAATATGGAAAAGTTGAAAGATCAGAGGATGATCCCTGGACTGTTACGAGTAGAGAAGCGAGATCGACCGTGGGATTTGAAATAATATATTTCGAGGTGGCCGTCACAGTAATTTGTTCAGTGCTTTCGACGCCTTCAAATACCTTTACAGTAGTAGAGTATAGATTGGCAGTTCCATTCGAGAAAGCAGAAATGGCAAAGTCAGTATCGGTCTGAAAGACATAAGTTTGTCCATTTGCCGAAGTTGTAAACTTAGTTCCTCTTGGAATCGTGATTGATGCTGGCGAGGTCGGACGAGCATCATTAATTGTGACTAGGAGAGAAGCATCTGGTCCACGTGCCGAGGCTGGAACATAGCCAAGCTCCTTGGCTCTCGATACGACTGATTCTCGAAGAATAGCAGTGTCGAGAAACATCTCATTCCCGATCATGTTGACATAGAATGCATTGTAATGAGTATTATATGCCAATACATCGAGAAGAACAGAGATATTCGAACCATCAAAGTTATAGTCAGTAAACTTAGCTTGTTTCTGAAGATAAGCCTTGAGATTAGATTTAATCAGCCCAAAGTCAAGTTCAGTGATGGATAGATTGGTATTTGCTGCCATTAACGTATTCTTTCTAATAGAATTTTAATTTTTTCAGTCGTGGTCTGATTTATCACAGAAAATACAATCGTCACTTCATAGCCATTCTTCTCATAATTAGCAGCAATAACGATTCCCGAAACTAATGCCCTTGGTTCATAGTTCTTAATTGCATACTTAATAATCGTCTGAAGTTCAACGGCAACGATTGGAGATAAATTCTCGAATAGTAGTTTACGAATCGAAGATCCAAATTCTGGAGCAAATGGTCTCTCTCCAACACTGGTAAGTATGATATTCTTAAGTGATTGACGAATGGCTCCAGAATTTGTTACTCTAAGTAAGTCACGATCGATTGGGTTTTGTTTAAAGGAAAAGTCAAAATCAGAAAATATCAGATCCTTAGTCGATGGATTAATACTTCCACCTTTGATTTTTTGTATAGTCGCTGACATATTTTTCTATCCGATTATAAGTCTTGTTATTATATTTATACGCTTGTTGACTTAATGTATGCAGCCAAAGTTGGACGTGTGTCATCTCCAGGCAATACGTCAGTCGTCATTTGTGATATAGTCTTTCCTGTCAGAGCCAGAGAGAGCTTTTCCATAGCAGGATCGACAATGTCAGTTAGTTTTGATGTTAGCATAGTCGGAATGTCGGGGAATTTTGGAAGAAATTTAAATGGGTCTTTGAGGTCGATTTTACCAGCAAGACCCATTTCTTTAAAAGCGCCATCTGCCAGCTCCTGTATATTGGGTATCATCGAACAGATGTCGAAGCCTTCCTCTCCTGCCAATTCCATGGCCAGATTAATCGTTTCGTCTAAATTCTCGAGGCTTCCAAATTGAGATTTGAGATTGGCCAAGTTATTCCCAAATGCTTCCTTGCCTGAGATGGCCGAGTTGATAAGTCCTCCAATTGGACCAGCAAGAGCTCTTGGCACCTTAAATGGCAATGCACTGAGAATGTATGCTCCAAGGTCTCCTCGAATACTTTGAAGGAGATCGGCATAGTAAGCTGCCACTGCCAGGTATGAAGTTCCAGGAAGAAGTCCATTAATATTTGAAAGAGCCGAGGAGGATAATCCAGAAATAACATCTTGAAGTTGACCATCGAGATCACAGGGAAGTTGAGGTATCTTGAGGCCGATATCTCCCGTGACCTTGTTGATCGAGTTCTGTAGATTATTTCCAACCTTATCGATAAGCGCGAGCGATACCATCTTATGTTCCTGGAGTTGGAGGTGTACCGAACGAAGAATGAGTATGAGTCGATAGAGTATTGGTCAAGGATGTTAGGAGACCAGTAAAAGTGCCAGCTCCCGTAACAGCCACTGCTCCAGTAATTCCCGTGGCTCCCGCGATTGTTGTGGCTCCAGTAATTCCCACAGCACCAGCAATTGCTGCAGTTCCAGTATGGACAAGATTACCGAGCTGAGTAAGTAATGGCGAAGTCTTAACTATTGCAGCTGGCGTCATGATGATAGAAGAAGCTGGAGTTCCCGAGATAACCTCTACGAGAAGAGGCGAAGAAACCTCTAGGCTTAGTCCTCCCGTAAGAGAGGCTTTAAGCCCACCAATTAGAGATAGATTGGTTGCTCCATGTTGTGCCGAAATAACAGCCTTGGTCGTAAGAGATCCAAGGGCTGCAATGTTAATGTCTTTGGCCGTTAGATTGTAATCACCTTTATAGATCACGGAGTAGTTGCCATTAACGACATCTGACTTTGATCCATCGGTATGCTGATTAATTCCAGTACCTGCCGACAGAGAGTAATCAGTTCCGACTTCGATCAGATGAGAACCATCGATCTTCTCGATCTTATTACCAGTGACTGAAAGAGAGTAATCCCCCTGAACCTGAGTAGTCATATCTCCCTCGACTAATAGATTACAGTCTCCCTTGATCGTGACATTTACATTTCCCTGAACATAGACATAATCATCTCCAGCCACGATCTGATAGTTATCTTTGACAATCTTAGTTACTCTCGTACCATTATCCTGTATCTCTTCGAATGTTCCAGCAGTATGGTATTCATGAATTCTTCGATTTCCCGGAGTATCATCATATTCCTTGACATGGCCCGATACCGATTCGAATACCTTATTAAATGGATATTTCGAACTCTTTCCTCCCCTTGGAGTAGGTTCAGTCCATTTTTTTACTTCTTGCTCTTTCCTAAGCTTCTTTGGACCAACCTTAGACATCTTTGGCCACACGGCAGTAGGAACTTCTTTAAGAATATTTCCATTCTTTACAATCATTGAACGATGATCTTTATATTCCTCTCGAGCCAATCGAGAAGTATCTGATTCATCGATCATATCTTCCTTGGGAAAGATTCCATCGGGATCATAGAATCCCTTACTTGAATCAGCCTTCTCGATTGGGATTCCTCCAATAGTTCCCATGATAATTGGTTCCTGGGCTAGAATTCCGTCACGAAAGAATCCAATTACCCAGGATCCATTTAGAATTCCCGTCGGAGATGTACCAATTCCTGAAATTGCAGCCGAGGTAATTGGCTGAAGAGGATGCGCCCAGGGAAGACTTGATGTTGGAAGAAGAACTTTATCATCGGTATGGAATCCCAATGATCTAACCTGGACTCTTCCCAGACGAAGAGGATCGTCAATGCTCTCGACGACACCTTGAAACCAGATGAACTCTTTGCCCATGAAGCTCTTGCCTAGCATAATCTACCCCTTAACCTTTTTATCAACTGTTAACTCTTTCTCGAAAGAATCCTTGACGACCTCTAGATGCATTAAATGCCTGGGTTCTGTCAATGAGAATCCATGGCGAACAGTCGTTACGAGATACTTTCCCGAATACTTCTCATTCTTACGTTTATTGTCTGTCGAAGAGGTATCGGGGAATTCGAGTTCAATTACAGTACCTGGAACGACTCTCATATCTCCAATTACAGAGATATTTAACTTAAGATAATCCATCTGAAGAAGATAACTCTTTCGAGAGAGATAGTTTTCCTCGACATGCCTTCCAAAGTCAAGATCGAGAGTAGACTTATGATCCTTGACCCACTTAGAATCCTTCCTAAAAGAATCCGTTGGAAGAAGATGATTTATTACTCTTTCTGAATTATCAAAGTCAATTATCTGAGTTCCATTCCGAATTAACTTATTTTTATATAGATGATTCTCTTTAGAGAATTCCTTCTGGTAATCATATGTATATCTTCTCCAAGACTTAGTTACGAGATCATGAGAGATTAGATTCGAACCAAACATTCCAGCCTGAAGATTATAGAAGTTATCTAGATCCTTGATCGATTCAAATCCCTTCATTGAAAAGATCGAAGAATCAGAGAGCCTACTTACAGCAGTATCTGAGGTGAAGTAGTATTTTTGATTCTGACTAGCTCCTTGGCCTTCTTTACTTGGCTGTTGGAGTGGAGTTTCTGAGATCATCTGTGCAATGGGTCTAAAGTTATATCCATTGACATGATCTTGATAGAAGAAGAAGTTCGAGGGTTTATACAGATCGGACTGTGCATAGTTCTGAAGCATGGCAATTGATTCGAAGAGATTGGTATTGGGAAATAGAATATTATGCTTATTCAATGTCTCTGTAATCCGAGTCTTGGTCGGAGAGAGTGAGGTATCTTTGAGGAGTTTCTTAATAATGTCAGAGATCGAGCCAGAGTATGCCGAGGAGAAGCTCTTTTTCATTCCCAGAACAGTATCCTTCTGATACATCGAAAGAGTATAGGTAGAATTCTTAGCCATTCCAGGAATTAATCTATCCGAGATCTTATAGGGAATAAATTTAAGATCTATCTGTCCTTCCTCTAAACCAATTGGCTTGACCATGATAGATACTTCTTCCTGACCAATAATCGGAAGACTCTCGAGGATAGAATTCGTGTCATTGATTACGGCCACTGCCTTGATATATGGATCGAAGATGGACTCGAATATGTGAAGAGAAATGACAACACTGGGACTCAGCTGAATCGTATCGCCATTGTAATTCTTAATCTCGAATTTTTTATACTCAAAATCACCTGGTCTTTGATACATCGAAGTTCCTAATTTGATAGGATATTAGAAGCTTGATTTAAAATATCTGTAATATATGCCGGAGAGACGACCTTGATAACTCCACGAGCGTTATTAAGAGTCTCTTCATAGTAATAGGAATAGATTACATGTCTCGAGTCAGCGGCTGTGCTGTTATAGGTAGTTTGATCTATGATAATCGTTCTTTCGACCTTAAATTCTCCCGTTACCAAAGTTTGCTCAGCCTCGATTATCTTCTCATAATGATGTACGGTCGTCTTGGCTAGACTAAGAGAGCCATACTTATCGATAATGTATCTTTGAAACTGCTCACTGGTCAAAGGCCAATCAAAGAGAGGATTGATCGATCGATTAAAGAATAGAATTACCCAGGCCAGATCTGGATCTCCATAGAGTTTATTGGCTACTGAATCTGGTCTATCTCCTTCGACAATGTTATAGTCATAGAAGATGGCAGTGTTGTTGACTGATGATGCCTTGATCGAGAATCTTTTGAGAAGATTAGTCGCCACGTCGAGATTCGATGTTTTCTGTACATCATATTCGACCTTGGGGAAATATTTAAAGTATGCCGACATTAATGTAATCCTAGGTTATTGAGCCATCAGTAATAGACTCACGAGTAACGATCTCTGATTCAATAAATGTCATGGTAATGTTAGTGGTTACTGGAGCACCAGTCTTGAAAAATGCCGGAACTCCAAGTCCAGAGTTATAATCGACATTGAACGATTGAAGAGCGCACTTGGCTGGCTTAAATAGGAAATCATTGGCCTTTGTAGACTGCAAATTAGCCGAAGAGGAATCTGTAAAGTGAAACTGAATTTCCCAAAGAGAGGGATATGATATAATTCCAAATTTGCCAACATTTTCTATGAGTTTATTAGATGCATTTCTTATTGTTTTATCTTTATCTAGACCAGAGGCATCGACGAAGTCGTTAGTGATCTTATTTAATTTATTAGAGGTTCCTCTGTTTGGAGACATGTAGTATTTAAAAATATCAATCAATCCTTTGATGCGATAAGACTCATTCTCATTTCTTGCAATTAAATTATATGAAAAGGTATAACCTCTAAAGTTAGATCCAGAGAACATTAGAGCATATCCTGGATTAGACATCATGCCAAGGGCAACTCCAGCTCCCGATACTGCTTCACCAGCAACCATGTCCACCAGTGCCTTCACTCCCGTGGCGGAGAGGGCTGTCCCAATTTCATATATGACATCTTTTGCGTTCCCAGCTCCCATACCCTTTCGGACTGCTTCACCAAGGAAACCAATATTATCTTGTCCCCAAGTTGCATTGTATCCAACTGCCAATCCAGATGGCATGGGAAGATATACTGCCGTTCCAGTGCTATTATATTCTTTATCGAACTGATGATCTCTATACTCGAGATATGGCGTACATGACATGAAAGCTCCATG
>Ga0208960_1000687_pt1 | contig 18820 bp, 18 predicted proteins | sample GreLakmeON33MSRF_FD_187703 | JGI IMG/M metagenome (GOLD analysis project Ga0208960, IMG submission 187703) | Freshwater lentic microbial communities from great Laurentian Lakes, MI, USA - Great Lakes metaG ON33MSRF (SPAdes) | ecosystem: Environmental > Aquatic > Freshwater > Lake | place: Great...
GTGTGCAGCCAACACTTAACAGCCAGTGCAGTGCAAAGAAAATTTATTGCGAATTCCCCACCCAGTAATTTCAGATTTTGCGCAGCGAATCTGAAATCCACATCTCAGCGATTTTTAATCGCTTTAGCATGGTTATCGGAATTGAAAATTATTTTTTACGCTACTTTAAGCGACTCAATCTTAGAATTCTCTGCCTTCTCGGTAGCATAAGATAAAGTGATTTTTAGTTCTTTAATCTCTTTCTCTGAAGGCATATCGAACATAGCATCTAACATGATGGCCTCACAAATAGAACGCAATCCACGCGCACCTAATTTATGCTCCATGGCTTTGTCTACAATATAATCTAGTACTTCTTTATCGAAGCTTAACTTAATACCATCAATCTCAAATAACTTAACGTATTGTTTAATAATGGCATTTTTAGGCTCTGTTAAAATTCTACGCAATGCCGTTTTATCCAAAGGAAGCAAGTGCGTAAGAATTGGTAATCGTCCGATTAACTCGGGAATCAAACCAAAAGATTTAATATCTGCCGGTGTTACATATTTTAGGATGTTGGGCTTATCGATATCACGCATTTGCTTGCTCGCACTAAAACCAAGCGTTTGAGATTTCATTCTCTTCTCAATAATTCTATCTAAGCCAACGAAAGCACCACCACAAATAAACAAGATATTTTTGGTATCAATTTGAACCAGTTTCTGCTCGGGATGTTTTCTTCCTCCTTGCGGCGGAACACCCACTACAGAACCTTCTAACAATTTCAATAAAGCTTGTTGCACACCTTCACCCGATACATCACGAGTAATGGAAGCGCTATCACTTTTACGGGCAATTTTATCTACCTCATCAATAAAAATAATTCCCTTTTCGGCTGCAGCAGCATCAAAATCGGCTGCTTGTAACAAGCGCGATAAAATGCTTTCTACATCTTCACCTACATAACCAGCTTCTGTTAAAACAGTAGCATCGGCGATGCAAAAAGGAACATTCAATAATTTAGCAATAGATTTCGCCAACAATGTTTTTCCCGTTCCGGTTTCACCCACCATCATGATGTTCGATTTTTCAATCTCTACACCATCCTCGACAATAACGCCTTGTCCGAGACGCTTAAAGTGATTGTACACCGCTACCGCCAAAACCTTCTTCGCCTCATCCTGACCAATAACATATTGATCGATGTATTTTTTAATCTCAATAGGCTTCAGCAAGTTGATACTTGATTTTACCGTTTGGTTATTTTTAGCTGAAAGTTCGTCTTTAGAAATTTGAAAAGCTTGGTCGATACAACGATCACAAATATGCCCGCTAATACCAGCGATGAGGACATTCGTATCCACCTTGCTTCTTCCACAAAACGAACATCTGATATCCTCTTTCGCTGACTTGCCCATGGTTTTAATTATTTCTTAGTTGTGTTTTTAAATAATACTTCGTCAATCATACCGTACTCTTTCGCTTCGGTTGAAGTCATCCAGTAGTCACGGTCACTATCTGCCCATACTTTATCGTAGGTTTGTCCAGAATGATTAGCAATAATATCGTACAATTCCTTTTTCAATTTTTGAATTTCACGCGCTGTGATTTCTATATCAGTTGCCTGACCTTGAGCACCACCCAATGGTTGGTGAATCATCACACGTGAATGTTTCAATGCAGTTCTTTTACCTGCCGCACCAGCACATAACAATACTGCGCCCATTGAAGCAGCCATACCTGTGCAGATAGTAGCTACATCTGGATTGATGTATTGCATGGTGTCGTAAATTCCTAAGCCTGCATAAACAGATCCACCTGGAGAGTTCAAATAAATTTGAATGTCTTTTTTTGAATCAGCTGATTCCAAGAACAACAACTGAGCTTGAATAATGTTGGCAACATGATCATCAATTCCTGTTCCCAAGAAGATAATTCTGTCCATCATCAAACGAGAGAAAACGTCCATTTGCGCAACGTTTAATGAGCGTTCTTCTATAATGTAAGGAGTCATAGAAGACTCGATATATTGATCTAATGCTATGCTATTGATGCCAACGTGTTTGGTAGCATATTTTCTAAATTCTTTACCGTCCATCATATTAATTCTGATTATTTTGTTGTGAAACTAATTTAGTGAATTCATCATAAGAAACAGTCTTTTCAGAAATTTTCCCTTTGCTTTTCACAGTATTTACGATTTTCTCCGTGTACAAAGCATCGTAAATTCCTTTTCTTTCCTCTTCTCTTTGAAGAACGCTGGTAACGATAGGTAACAATTGTTCGTCTTCAATGTTTTGTCCGTACTGACGGAAGTTAGCTTTCACTAACTCTTCGGCTTTCGCTCTCAATTCTGCAAACTCTACCTTAAGGTCGTTTTCTCTGATCAATTTATTTTCGATCAACTGCCATTTCAAGCCTCTTTGATAATGTGTATATTCATTTTCAATAGCCTCAGGTGTTGTTGGTTTTTGAGAAGCTGCTACCAACCATTTTTTAATGAAAGTATCAGGCAAACTGAATTTAGTATTGTCAAGTAAGTACTGAATCGCGTCGTTTTGAAGTTTGGTAAACTCTTGAGAAACCATTGATGCAGAAGCTTCTGCTTTTACTTTTGCACGAAATTCTTCCACAGAATTCACTACTGCTGCACCATATACTTTATCAAATAATTCTTGATTCAAATCTGCTGCTTCCAATTTGCTAATATTTAAAACTTTCGCTTTGAAAGCACCCAAAGCTGCCGCTGCATCAACCGTAGTGCCCAACATTGCAGCAACTTTAGCTTTGTCGTCGTACACAGAAGAAGGAACTAAAGTAAGCTCATCGTCTTTCTTTTTGCCTACAAATTGCTCAGCAACTTTTGTGTTGATTTCAGATAAGGGTAAAACGCTCATTTTACTAATTCCGCCTTCTTTCATTGAACCATCGGCAGCCAATTCAGAAAAATAGATGTACAACATATCTTCTAACGAAGCTACCTCTGGAGCGCTCATTTTACCGTATCTTTTAGCGATATCGGCAACGAATTTATCTACCAAGGTATTGTCTACATTGATTTTATACTGCGTTAATTCTACTTTATTTAAAGCGATATCGAATGAAGGCGCAATGCCCAATTCGTAAATGAATTTAAAATTTAAACCATTGGTGAAATCGTAATTGATTCCGCTGTTTGCTTTTGGCAATGGCTGTCCGATAATTTCTATCTTATTATCCGCAATATATTTTTCCAATTCTTTACTCACCATTCTATTGATTTCATCCACTTTTATAGATGGCTCGTACATTTTTCTAACCACTGAGAAAGGAACTTTTCCTGGTCGGAATCCTTGCATTTTAGCTGTTCTTTGGTGTTTTCTCAAAGCACCTTCCACTATCTCTCTGTAATCTGACTCGGCAACCTCAACATTCAAGACTGCATTTAGATCGTCTATTTTTTCTTGTGTAATAATCATGAGTTCTAATTTTTAGAAAAACGAGGCACAAAGATACTAATATTTGTTGGAAATTAAAGTTTGTAATCGTGTACATTTTCAGTTGGTTAAAAACGCTTAGATTTCTATCTTCGCCATTCTTATGAAAATAGAAGAAGAAATCAAACAAACCAAAAAATTTCGAAGCGAGCACCAGCGGCTTGTTGTAAACATTATGTTCACCAGCAGCTGGCTGTATCGCACTCACGGCCAGTTTTTAAAATCTTACGGAATTTCTCCAGAACAATTTAACGTTCTTCGAATTTTAAGAGGTCAGCACCCAAAATGCGCAAACAATCAATTGATCACGGAGCGAATGATCGACAAATCATCCAACTGTTCTCGCATTGTTGAAAAGCTGAAACAAAAAGGATTTGCTGATAGAAAAGAAAACAAAGATGATCGCCGCCATGTAGATATCACTATTACACAGAAAGGACTAACACTTCTTGAAAAAATTGATTTAGAAAACAACGACGGCTTTTTAAAAGACAATCTTACGGTTAAAGAGTCCGAAATTTTAAACGATTTACTAGATAAATTGAGAGGTTAAATCCATTTCTCGCCAGCGGAAACTTCAATATTCTTTCCATTTACTTTCGCAGATGCATTGCACAAAGAATAAACTGCCTCAGCAGTTTCTTCTATGGTAAGTAATCTTTTTAACAGACTAGCCGCTTCTATCTCCTCAAAAATTCTATCATCGGTTTCTTTGGTTAAACCTGTTCTCATTATAGTAGGCGACAAACAATTAGAAGATATATTGTATTTCGCATTTTCTGCTGCCCATGAATTGCTTAAAGAATTTAGATAGCATTTTGCCGCAACATACTCACTCATACCTAAAGGTGGTGCGCCTATCACATAAGAACTTAATATATTGATGAATCTACCCGACTTTTGCTTTCTGAAATAAGGAATTAATATCTGCGCTATTTGAATAGCCGGCATAATATTATTTTGAAAACTTTGGATAAAAAAGGAAGCGGGTATTTTATGAAAATGTTTTTGTTCGATCCCCGTAAGGGCATTATTTATCACAATTTCCAATTGTAAAGATTCAAGTTGATTTAGCAATGAGCTTACACTCTCTGCAGAAGTAAAATCACAATGAATGCCTTTTACATTGTTAAATTCCTGCTCTAATTCTTTTGCCGCTGATTGAGAGGAATGATAGGTAGCATAAACTGTTTTACCAGTAAATTCCATGGCCAATTTTTTGGTGATGGCTTTGCCCAATCCGCTTACTCCGCCTGTTATTAATATATTCATTTGAATACTAAAATAGTAATGGTTCCTTTGGCTACTTTCACATTTGAAGCATTCACAAAATCGTATTTAAACTCTACCAAATTCACCGATTCATGCACCTCATTCACTTTTGCAGAAAACTGTAAAGTGTCATTCAAAAAAACCGGTTTTTTAAAGTCGATTTGCTGACTCACTATCATAACATCTTTCGTTGGTAATAATTCTCCAATAAAGTAGGATAAGAATCCGTTCAAAATATTACCATGCATCACTTTACTAGGAAATCCCTTACCTAAAGCAAATTCAGTATTGGTATGCAATGGATTTTCGTCACGAAAAATATCGATAAACCCTCTGTATACTTCTTCACTTACCGTGAACTCTTGTTTAAAAACATCACCTTGCTTCATTTGATTGTATAAAACATTTTAATGGTTCAAATTTTTCTAAATTCAACTCCCATCTTCCATCCACTTCAACAAAACCGAAATTTTTATAATGATCTTTCACCATTCCATTTTTGGCCGTAGCCAAATACTCACCAATCAATTTAGAATAGCCTTCTTTCTTTGCGATTTCAATGATGGTGTTCAATACAAAAGGCTCCATGGTTCTTTTCAATACGCGGCAACTCATAATCCATGAATCTACAAACATAAAATCCTTTTCTTTCTTCAACACAACAGCGCTAATCAATCCGTTATCGCCATATTTATCTACCAAAGTATAACTAGTGGCAATATACTCTCCCGAAGCAATCATGGTTTTTAAATCTTCATCGGTATAACGCTGGGTTCTTAAATTAAACTGATTAGAGCGTTGTGTTAACTGTGCCACCCGAGGCAAAGAAAAACCATCTACTTCCTTCACTTCAGAAACCATCTCTAGCGAAGCTAAATACTCATCGATGTTGGCAAACTTCGCAACAGAACTTACTCTTTCTGACTCGGCCTGATATTGTTTGGTTCTGTCTTTATCGTTCTCAGAAAAGGAAGCGGTTTCAAACAAATTCAGAGGCAATAGATAATCTAAATATTCAGCCGGGTCTTCGGGTAATTCGGGCACTATTACTTCAGGCAATTCTTGTCGCACCAAATTTCTTTCGAAAGGATTGTCGTCTAAAAAAACCATAGAATCGAATCCAATATTTAAAATCTCTTGAATATTTCTAATGTTAGAAGCTTTGTTTTCCCAATTGGCAACGAAGACCGAAATATCATCGAGGCGCAACACCATATCTGGATGCTTTTCAAAGGGTTCTTTGGCATTTGCTTCATCATTTTTGCTGCAAACACACAATATAATACCTCGTTCTTTAAGAGCTTTTGCCCATGTTTGCAATTTGCTAAAAGCCTTCCCTATTCCTAAATCACCAATTTTAATATTCTCCACTCCATCATCTCCAACAATTCCGCCCCAAGTTGTGTTGTCTAAATCCAATATCAAACACTTATTAAATTTCCCTCTTAAGGCCAATATAATATCATTAAGTTGCTTGGTGAAAACGGGAATAAAATCTAAACTAAAAATCATGTCGGCGTTGATATACATTTGTGGCGACTTTGCTATATTTTGGCCGTAAACACCATAATGCGCAGCAACATCGCATAAAAATAAATTGCCATTTTGGGCGCTCAACTTCATTAATTCCAAATTCAACACTCTCAACTGATACAAAAAGGAGGAATTCACTTTAGAAGCAAAATTGCCGAAAACAGCATCAGGCAATTCAGGAAATGTAGATAAAATTACTTTTGCTTTGGTATTGTTTTTCAAGGCTTCCATCCAGCCTTCTACTTTATCCAAAAAATTGCTAGCAAACGCATTTTGGTTTTTAGAATGATGAAATGATTGCTCTAGCTTATACACCGAATTGGTGATAATCACTACTTCTGGTTTGAAATGATAGAGCTCAGAATCGGCATCTAAAACTTCCTGATCTATCTGCGAATATTCAGCTTCATAAACATTATAATTCAGTCTATTTAAAGCACCATACCCTATCAAAGCTTCTTTAATAAATTGAGTCGCATGATCTCCTAAAATAGCAATACGCACCTCTTTCCAATCGGCTTCAATTTTTCTTTTTGCTTTTTTAAGTACTGAGAATTCGTGTATCATTTGTATACTTTAAAACTAAAAAAAATCCTCATTAATCATGATTAAAGAGGATTTACACTTTAAGTAGTTCGACTAATTATAAAAGTTTCGACAAATCACTTACCCAAGCTTTCACCAGTGGTAACTCTTCTGCGCCAATCACTTCTATTTTTACTAAATGTTCGTAGCACAACACCAAATTCTCTAACATGTTTTCTTTGCCTGCCTTGAGTTTCAAATCAGACAATTCTTTACAAATTCTAAAATTATTATTGTAGCCAGGAATCTCGTCTTCAAAATCCTTCATTAAATTGTGTTCGTTTCTTTCTTGCCAAACTGTTGGCTCATGATACAAAACGCTCCATCCACATTCCCAAGAAATTCTTTGTGCTACATAACTTCTCCAAATATCGGTCATTCTAAAACTACAAAAAGAAGGTAGGTACAACAAAGGGAAAGCTTCTTTAAACCAATGTGTATTTTGACTATTGAAAGGACTCCAAGCATTTTTACCCAACAACAATCTGTTTTTGATTTCGAAACTCAATGGTAAAGGATAAGTCAAGCGATAAACAGCGTCTACATCTGGATTTTCATCGGCTAAACCTTGTTGAATCGGACAAACAACTGTTTTCTTTTCTAAAGTGCTTAAATCAATTTGTTGATTTTGTAATTCTTCTAGAGGAAAACCGCGAGGCCATATTTTTTCTTTGGTAAAATACTTATACACGTTAACCCAGCCAGCATTTTCAAAATAATGGCCAGATACTTCTTTTGTTTTCTCATTCCAAAATTCTTCTCGTGGAATATTGTCATCGTCGGTCTCTACAATCTCTTCTGCGCCATTCTCAATCGCCAGCAAGTAACCAATGTTTTTTCTAGAGTAATGACGGGTTGGAGTTATCTTAACCAAATCGTATTTTAATGTCAATTGTTTATCAACACTCCAAAAATCACAACCTTCCATATTAAAATTAGCAGGAGATTTTGTGTCGCCAATCACCAAAAATGGCACATTGCGTTTTGCACATTCTGTTGCAAAAGTCTTTAAAATAGGATGCGCATCGTTTGCAATAGATGTTATTACCAATGTTTTTGCTGACATGTATTATAATTTAGGTGTTTTTCCTTGTAAACGAAGGAAGAAGTAGTAAAACAAAGTTTTATATGCATTTTTTATCGCGTTGGGCGATACACGTGGTGAGGGCGCCGAATAATGAATAGGCACCTCAGAAATTCTCTTATTTCTCAACAAATAACGAAGTTCTGTTTGGTAAAAGTGAGCTTTTGATACCATTGAATAGTTGATGATTTTGCCCACTATGTCTCTGTGAAAACCTTGAAATCCACTGGTCATATCATACAGTTTTGTGCCCAACAACACATTGGCTAACACAGTTCCTGCTTTCGATAACATACGACGTTTGAAAGGTGAGTCACCCATAGAGCCTCCATTGATGAATCGACTACCAAAAGCACATTCGTTCCCTTCATTCAATACTCTTAAAAACATAGGTATTGCTCTAGGGTCGTGCGATAAGCCCGCATCCATTTCAATGATAAGCTCATGTCCGGCTTCATAAGCAGTTCTTAAACCCCTTATATAAGCATCTACCACATTCTTATTCTCGGGAGCCCAAACAGTAACATATCTAAAATCTTTTTGGCATTGTTCCCTGCAAAGCTCTAAAGTTCTGTCTTTAGAAGCATTGTCAACAACGAAATAGATGTTTCCTGGATTAAGTTCATTAATCACTAAATCTATCATTTCAATAAAAGGCTTGAAATCCGCTTCCTCGTTCGCCATTGGTATTACCAAAGCCCAATCCTTGTAATATAACATCTTATCAATTTACTCGCAAAAATAAACCTTTTCTAATCTTTTCAAACTAATACTGAAAAAAGTATTCATTTTTTTCCCAATGGTGCATTTAATTTTTTATTAATCTTGCTACCAACAGAATAAAAAAACATGAATAACAATAGAATAAACACCAATAAAAAGCTCTATTTAATTTTGCTTTTTTTTGCAGCAATTGTCACCCTAAATTATGTGTTTTTTGTATACCCTCTTTACAAAGAACTAATAATTGAAGAATACAACAGTATCATCAATGGTACTGCTCTTTCTCCTACGCGACACCGACTACTTTTTAGCTATATTTTAGATGCAGTTTATAGTCCGCTTTTTTCACTCACGAAAAACCAGCATTCTTTCGCCTTATCTTTCTTCTTTTTAAGTTTTTGCGCCTACACTTTCTCTTTTGTTTGTAGCTACAAATTTTTCAAACTTTTCCATACTAATATCATTAGTTTGTTTTTGAGCTTGCTATTGGCTCTCTCTTTTGTGGTGGGCCATTATTATCATTTTGCAAATGCTTGGAGTATGCTAGAAGGCGGAATTTTCTCTTTAGGATTTGTATATGCTTATCAGCAAAAGAAATTGCCTTTTTTGGTAGTAACCATTATTGCGGTATTGAATAGAGAAACAGGTATTTTTCTTGCGCCAGCTTATCTTTTAGCCAATCATTCTGTTAAAGACATCATCAAAAACCCAGTTGCTATTCTTAAAAAATCATTTGAAATAGCGGTGCCTTTGATTGCCGTCATAGCATACATCCTACTTAGAAAATTAACAGGAGAAACGAACCACAGCATAACCATTAGCGAAACCTTTGCATTAAATTCAACACCCTACAACCTGGTACTCACCGTCATTAGATATGCTTTATATTTTCATGTTTATTTACTACTTTTTGTAAAAACATCAACCATTCCTCAATTCCTTAAAAATCAATGGCCTATCGTAATAGTAGTAGCGATTTTTATTTCTCTTTTTGGTATTTGGATGGAAGTGAGAATGTTCAACAGTTTACTGCCACTATTACTTTGCATGGGAGGTGTAGGGTTGAATTCTTTGCAAGAAAAAACTACGCCCAAACCTTAGTTCCCTCTGTACAATTTTTGCAAATATCAATCTCCGAACGAGATTTCAATAAGCTTCGTCTAAATTGCTGATACCCCTCTCCCTTCCATAGCTGAGCGAAATCTTGTTCTTTAAGATTGCCCAAACGATGAGTAGCGTCTTTATCAAAACAACAAGGCACCACTATACCATCCCAAGTAATTACACAGCCTTGCCACATTCTCCAGCAACTGTTCACCATCTTGTTCTTGATGGTATAAGTCCCGTCGCTGTTCTTTTTATATCTGGAATATTGCTCTTGCTGTGGAATCAATTCATTGCCATTTTCATATTCGTACACCTGTGCGGTTTTCAATCTAACTTCATCAATACCAATCTCTTCTGCCAGGCGATGTACCTCATCAATCTGGTGTTCATTGTGACTAACTACCAAAAACTGAAAGATCAAATGCGGAGTTTTGCTTTTCAACTGCTTCTTCCACTTCACTATTCTCTTCGCCCCTTCCAACACTTTGTCCAGTTTTCCTCCAATACGATAGGACTCGTAAGTCTCCTGAGTAGTTCCATCAATAGAAATAATCATTCTGCTTAAACCCGAACGAATGGTTTTTTCGCAATTTTCATCTGTTAAATAATGAGCATTGGTAGAGGTGGCGGTGTAAATACCCTTCATAGAAGCGTATTGCACCATATCCAAAAATTTGGTGTTTAAGTAAGGCTCCCCTTGGAAATAGAAAATCAGGTACAATAAATTAGGAGAGAGCTCATCAATGGTTTTCTTGAAAAATTCTTTGTCGAGCATACCTGTATCACGCGTAAAAGCACGCAAACCACTAGGGCATTCCGGACACCTTAAATTGCACGAAGTAGTAGGCTCAACAGAAATACTAAATGGTTTTGCCCACACATAGGGCCTCTTGCGCCATTTCGACCAAAAGTAACTCCACAACAACTTGTTGTAATTCCACACTTTTCTTGGTGTAATCTTACGCAGCAATTCAACACTATCGTTCCAGTAAATCTGTGGCATATCGAAATTAACTGTGCGAAAATACACAACTCCTTCTAATTTAACCTTTACTTGTGTCGATATATTAATATTTTTGATGAATTAGCCTTAAAATAAAGGCAACATTGTTAACTTTACATTTTAGTAAACAGAAAAAAACAAGATAAATGAAGGGAATTATTTTAGCAGGAGGCTCTGGAACTCGCTTGTATCCTATTACTTTAGGAGTGAGCAAGCAACTAATGCCCATCTACGATAAACCAATGATTTACTATCCTCTTTCGGTACTAATGAGAGCAGGCATCAAAGAAATTTTAATTATCACTACCCCAGAAGACAACGCTTCTTTTCAAAAACTGTTAGGAGATGGCTCTCGCATAGGCTGCCAGTTTTCTTATGTAGTGCAAGATATCCCCAATGGTTTAGCTCAAGCTTTTGTGCTAGGTAAAGATTTTATTAAAAATGATTCTGTCGCCCTTATTTTAGGCGATAATATCTTCTATGGTTCGGAGATGGACAAAATGCTTCAAAAAGGTATTAACCCTCAAAGCGGAGTGATTTTCGCTTACCATGTTTCCGACCCCGAAAGATACGGTGTGGTTGAATTCGATAAGGATAAATTTGCTTTATCTATTGAAGAAAAGCCGAATACCCCGAAATCGAATTACGCGGTACCGGGCTTGTATTTCTACGACAATTCGGTAGTAGAAATTGCCGAAAACCTTAAACCTAGTGCACGAGGCGAATATGAAATAACAGATGTAAACAAAATCTATTTAGAACGTAAGAAGTTAAAGGTGGAGATTTTAGATAGAGGCACTGCTTGGCTCGATACAGGTACTTTTACTTCGCTAATGCAAGCTTCTCAATATGTTCAAGTGATTGAAGAAAGGCAAGGATTAAAAATAGGCTGTATTGAAGAGGTTGCTTTTCATCAAGGATTTATCGATGCAGGACAACTACTTGAAATAGCTACACCATTGCTGAAAAGCGGCTATGGCACATATTTGAAAAATTTATTGGAAAGATAATTATGGCTAAAATTTTAATTACAGGGGGAGCAGGATTTGTGGCAAGTCACCTTGCCGACAAATTGATTGAAGACAAAAGCAATTTTGTTGTGATTGTAGACAATCTATCTACAGGGAAAAAAGAAAATCTTCCTAAAAAATCGAAAGATAACTGGGTTTTCATTAAGGCTGATGCCAACGAGTATCGTGAGATTTCTGAAATTATGTTGGGTCATAAATTCGACTATGTTTTTCATTACGCGGCCTTGGTTGGTGTATTGAGAACACAGGCCCACCCAGTAAAGGTTTTGAGAGATATCGAAGGGATCAAGCACATTTTAAATATTTCAAAAAGCACAGGAGTTAAAAGAGTGTATTTCTCTTCTTCTTCTGAAGTTTATGGCGAACCAGTGGAGTTGCCTCAGCATGAATTAACTACTCCTTTGAACTCTCGCGTTCCTTACGCAGTAGTGAAAAATGTAGGTGAAGCGTTCCTTCGCTCATACCAGCAAGAATTCGGATTAGAATATACCATCTTCCGTTTCTTTAACACTTATGGGGCACGCCAAAGTAAAGATTTCGTTATGTCGAAATTCTTATACGCAGCACTAAACAACAGAGACATCACGATATACGGTGACGGCAGTCAAACTAGAACTTTCTGCTATGTGGAAGATAACGTGGGTGCTTGCCTAAAAGCTTTCTATGAAAACAAAATTGTGAACGAGGTAATCAATATAGGTGGCGAAAGTGAAATCACTATGTTGGAATTGGCCAACTTGATTATTGAATTGAGCGGCTCTTCTTCTAAAATCATCCACCTCCCTAAATTAAAAGATGGAGACATGACTAGAAGATGTCCGGATAACTCAAAAATGAAAGATCTTCTCGACAGAGAAATGCTTCCATTAAAAGAAGGAATTTTAAAATTACTAGAAAGCAAGCAATTTGTTACCGCAGTTTAATCAATGCCAACGTCTACTCTGAACTTTGAAAAAATTATAGAGCAAAAGCTAGCCGAACTTTCGCTGGTAAAATCACCTGTTGAACTCTACGAACCTATAAGATACATTCTAACTTTGGGGGGTAAAAGATTGCGACCGCAATTGATTTTTATAGCCAATTCATTATTTGAAGAAAACATTGAAGATTGCGCTAATGCTGCATTAGCAGTTGAATTATTTCATAATTTCACATTGATTCACGATGACATAATGGACAACGCTCCGCTTCGTAGAGGCAAGACCACTGTTCACGAAAAATGGAATTTAAATACTGGAATCCTTTCCGGTGATGCGATGGTGGTAATCGCTTTCGCGCAAATAAACAAGATCAAATCGGCGCGCATTCGAGAAATCTACGATGTATTTAACACAACAGCTATTGAGGTTTGCGAAGGACAACAATTCGATATGAACTACGAAACACAATCAGAAGTTTCTGTAGATGATTATTTGGAAATGATTCGATTGAAAACAGCAGTTCTATTGGCGGGGAGCTTAAAAATAGGAGCAATCATTGGAAACGCCTCCGAACAAGATGGAAATACGATTTATTCTTTTGGCGAAAACCTTGGAATGGGCTTTCAGCTAATGGACGACTTCCTTGATGTATATGGCGATCCAGAAAAATTTGGAAAACAAATTGGCGGTGATATTATAAGCAACAAAAAAACATATTTACTGCTGAATGCAATAAAAATGGCATCTGCAGAGGATAAAACTGAATTGCTGAAATGGATAGACAACAAAGACTTTAACCCAAAAGAGAAAGTTCTTGCCGTTGCTAAAATTTACAATCGCTGCGGCGTGAAAGAATTGACCGCAAAAAAAATGCAAGAATACTACGACAAAGCATATAAAAACCTAGATGAAATTGATGTTTCCGAACACAAGAAACTTCAATTAAGAGCTTTTGCCGACATGGTTTCCAAACGAGCCAAATAAATGGAAACGCTTCATCTTAAAGATCTTTCCCTTCTCCACAAACACATTGATATCATCGAAAAAACTGCTGCGCAAGTGCAAAAAGATTTTGGCACTTTCAATCAAGAAGTGACCTTCTCAGGCAACACCGAAACCGCTTATGATGAGCTTTTCAAACAGGTGTATTCTCATGTGGCTTACTTATGGGAAAAACAACAACATACTCTTTGGAATGTCTTATACCAGATTGACTTAGAAGAAAACGAAGTGTTGAAAACCCTCCACCACGAAGAACATCCCATTGATACCCTCACTCAAATGATTTTAGAAAGGGAGTTGAAAAAGGTGATCATTAGGGCGTATTTTTCTAAATAAAATAGTACATTTGACTGTTAATCAGAACTAACAATTATGAGTGATTTTTCATACGTAGGAAACGCGGATGTAAACGCGATTGAGAATTTATACCAACAATTTCTTCAAAACCCCGATTCTGTTGATGTAAGCTGGAAACAGTTCTTTGCAGGATTCGACTTTTTTAAGGCTAATTTCAACGACGATGGCGCAGTGCCAGAAAATGTAGCGAAGGAATTTAAAGTGGTTGAATTGATTGAGGCGTACCGCAAAAGCGGACACCTTTTCACCAAAACCAATCCGGTTAGAGCCCGTCGCCAATACCAACCCGATTTAAATATTACAAATTTCGGGTTCACTGAAAAAGATTTGGAAACTGTTTTTCAAGCTGGTAAAAACATTGGCTTAGGTGCAGCCAAATTGAAAGATATTGTTGCTCACCTCGAAGAAACTTATTGCGAATCTATTGGTGTAGAGTTCGCTTATATTCGTCACCCAGAGACTTTCAACTGGTTGAAAGAAAAGATTGAAGGCACTAAAAACAAAACGAAATTTACGGTTGATCAAAAACGTCAGATTCTTAAAAAATTGAATCAGGCCGTTGTTTTTGAATCATTCTTAGATAAAAAATATGTGGGGCAAAAACGCTTCTCTCTTCAAGGGGCAGAAGTGCTGATTCCAGCTTTAGATTCAGTAGTTGAGAAAGGTGCTGAGTTGGGTATCGATGAGTTTGTATTTGGTATGGCTCACCGCGGCAGACTAAACGTTTTAGCAAATATCTTCTACAAAACGTATAAAGAAATTTTCTCTGAATTTGAACCTAAAGATTACGAAGACGACAATCTTTTTGATGGAGATGTTAAGTACCACACAGGCTACACTTGTGATATCAAAACAGATATTGGTAAAAATGTTCGTTTAACTTTAGCTCCCAACCCTTCTCACTTAGAGGCGGTTGACCCCGTGGTAGAAGGTATCGCAAAAGCGAAACTCGACAACAAACTAAAAGGCGATTTGAATAAGGTTTGTCCCATATTGATTCATGGTGATGCAGCTATTGCCGGACAAGGTATCGTTTACGAAGTTTTACAAATGGCGCAATTGCAAGCCTACAAAACGGGCGGTACTATTCATATTGTCATCAATAATCAAATTGGATTTACTACCAACTACTTAGATGCTCGTTCATCAACTTATTGCACCGATATCGCTAAAGTTACTTTGTGTCCGGTTTTCCACGTAAACGGAGACGACGCAGAAGCAATGACACACACCATCAACTTAGCGATGGAATACCGTCAGAAATACAAAAGAGACGTTTTCATTGATATGTTGTGCTACCGTAAACACGGACACAACGAAGGCGATGAACCAAGATATACGCAACCATTATTGTACAAACTCATCGCGAATCACTTAGATCCTCGCGCTATTTACGTAAACAAACTTCTTTCTGAAGGAGTTTTGGAAGCTGAAATGGCTAAAGATATGGAGCAAAAATTTCAGGATGAATTGAACGATAGATTGGCGGAAGCGAAAGAAATTGAGAAATCTAAAATCACTTCTTTTTTACAAGATTATTGGGAAGGTTTCCGCAAATCTAATGATGAAGATTTTTTAATATCGCCCGAAACAGGTGCCGATAAGAAAATGCTTCTTCAAGTTGCTAAAGCATTGTACACTGTTCCATCTGAATTGAAATTCATCAAGAAAATCGATAAAGAATTAGAGAAAAGAAAAAACATGATTGAAGTAAACAATCAGTTGGATTGGGGAATGTGTGAATTGCTGGCCTATGGCACTCTACTATCGGAAGGCCATCCTGTGCGTTTCACAGGCCAAGATGTAGAACGCGGTACTTTCTCTCATCGTCACGCGATATTGAAAGTAGAAGAATCGGAACAAGAATATTGCAACTTAAACAATATCGATCCTAAACAAGCTGCACAAATATATATTCACAACTCGTTGCTTTCTGAATATGGTGTTTTAGGTTTCGAATACGGTTATGCTTTATCAACACCAAACACTTTAACTATTTGGGAAGCACAATTCGGTGACTTTAACAATGGTGCGCAAATCATTATCGACCAGTTTATTTCTGCAACAGAAGACAAATGGAAATGCCAAAACGGTTTGGTAATGCTAATGCCTCACGGTTATGAAGGGCAGGGTGCAGAGCATTCTTCAGCACGCTTAGAAAGATTCTTACAATTGGCTGCACGCAACAACATGCAAATTGTAAATGCTTCTACTCCGGCCAATTTCTTCCACTTGTTGCGTCGTCAGTTGAAACGCGAATTTAGAAAACCATTGATGGTTTTCACACCTAAAAAATTATTGAGATTCCCTGCTTGTGTTTCTTCTGTAGAAGATTTAACATCAGGAAGATTCCAGGAAGTAATTGATGATGCATCTGCAAAAGCAGCTGGTATTGATACGGTATTGTTTTGTTCTGGTAAAGTTTACTATGACTACATGGACAAAAAAGCGACTTATGGCGATTCTTCAAATATTGCAATAGTGCGTATCGAGCAAATGTATCCGTTACCGCAAGAGCAATTAGATAAAATTGTTGCTAAATACAAAAAAGCAGAAAGACATATTTGGATTCAAGAAGAGCCAGAAAACATGGGTGCTTGGTCGTTTATGTTGCGTAAATTCAAAGGAGTGAAATTAGATTTAATTTCTATTCCAGAATCAGCTGCACCTGCAACAGGATCATCAAAACGACACGAAAAACGAGTAAAAACGATGTTCGATAAGATTTTTTCTTACGCGAAAACTGCTGCTGCAACAAAATAATGTGTACTACCTCACATAGCATGTCATTGCGAGGTCTTTGTACTCAAAGACGAAGCAAACTCATCCTAAAAAATGAGATTGCTTTATTTTTGGGTACAAAAATTTCGCAAGGACGTGCAGAGCAAAAACTAATAAAGTAAAATTGAATTAAAAAAATAAGTCATGGCAATTAAAGATGTAAAAGTTCCTTCTCCTGGTGAATCAATCACTGAAGTAGAAATTGCAAACTGGGTAAAACAAAATGGTGACTGGGTGGAGAAAGATGATGTAATTGGCGAAATAGATTCTGATAAAGCAACGCTTGAATTGGTTGCTGAAGAAGCGGGTGCTGTTAAAATATTGGTAGAAGCTGGTACTACTGTTAAAGTAGGTGCTGTTGTTTGTCAAATTGATACTGACGCAGCAAAACCTGCGGGTGCTGCTTCTAAAAAGGAAGCTGTTGCTGCTGCTCCTGCTGCTAAAAAAGAAGAAGCTCCTAAAGCTGAAGCTAAAGTTGAAGCTTCTTATGCTGCCGGACACCCTTCTGTATCTGCAAAGAAATTGATGGATGAAAATGGTGTTGCTGGTGGTAAAGTAAACGGAACAGGAAAAGGCGGAAGAGTAACAAAATCTGATGTGGTAAATTATATTACTTCTGGTGTTGATGCTTCTCAAGTTGGACAAGGTTGGGGCGGTTCTCGTGAAAATAACCGTACTAAAATGACTGCCTTACGCAAGAAATTAGCAGAGCGTTTGGTAAGCGTTAAGCAAGAAACGGCAATGTTGACCACATTCAATGAAGTAGACATGAAACCAATCATGGATCTTCGTAAAAAATACAAAGATGCGTTCGCGAAGAAACACGATGTAAACTTAGGTTTCATGAGTTTCTTCACCAAAGCAGTTACCGAAGCGTTGAGATTGTACCCAGGGGTAAACTCAATGATTGATGGTACTGATATCGTTTCGTTTGACTATGCTGATGTGGCAATTGCTGTTAGTTCTCCAAAAGGATTGATGGTACCTGTATTGAGAAATGCAGAGCAAATGAGCTTAGCTCAAATTGAAGCTGAAATCAAACGTTTGGCTTTAAAAGCTCGTGATGGTAAATTATCTATTGAAGATATGACTGGCGGAACATTCACTATCACTAATGGTGGTGTGTTTGGTTCAATGTTGAGTACTCCAATTATCAATCCTCCACAATCTGCAATTTTAGGGATGCACAACATCGTTGAGCGCGCAGTAGTGGTTGACGGACAAATTGTGATTCGTCCGATCATGTACGTTGCCTTAAGCTACGACCACAGAATCATCGATGGTAAAGAATCTGTTGGTTTCTTAGTGAAAGTTAAAGAGATGTTAGAGAATCCAGGTAAAATGTTGTTGGGAGCGAAAAGCCCTGAGGAGATTTTGTTGGGGTTGTAATAACACACAATATTTAAAATGTAGGGGCGAATAATTATTCGCCCTTTTTTAATACATCAATCATGGATTTAGAACTTTTTAAACTTAAAAAAGAACCTCTTAGATACTGGGATTACGTTTGGCTTTTTGGTTTAAATGCACCAATTTTTATAGGACTAATTCTGTATGAAATTTATCCCATGATGAAATATGGAATTAATGAAATTGTTGCGGTCGCAGGGGGAGGATATTTAGCGGCACTCGCTGTAACAGATTTCAATATGAGAATTAAAAACCTATATGTTAGCACCATACTTTTTATTTGTACCCTTAGTTTATTTATTCTTCAAGCAGAATATAATACTGATCCAATTTTCAACAATAGCTCCAATGACAACTCAATACATGTCTTAAAATGCCCTTTTTACTTTTTTGTTTATTTGCACATAGCAAGAATTATGTATGTTTTTTTTACTAAAAGCGAACCAATATATGTAGCTAAATACAGAGAAAATGGCAAATGGAATGATGAATTACAAAGAGAAGTAAATAAAAGCGATAGAATATGGTCGGGTACAAATATCGTTGCATTTTTG
>Ga0208960_1000688_pt1 | contig 18816 bp, 20 predicted proteins | sample GreLakmeON33MSRF_FD_187703 | JGI IMG/M metagenome (GOLD analysis project Ga0208960, IMG submission 187703) | Freshwater lentic microbial communities from great Laurentian Lakes, MI, USA - Great Lakes metaG ON33MSRF (SPAdes) | ecosystem: Environmental > Aquatic > Freshwater > Lake | place: Great...
CGTAGGACGCGGACCATATTCACTCCGAAAGAAATATTGGGCACAAAGTGGCCATCCATAATATCGATATGCACCCACTCCGCGCCGCTAGCCTGGATTCGTGCCGCTTCCGCTTCAATCCGAGCTAAATTAGCTCCCAAAATGGAGGGTGCGATGATGATGGGGCGATGGGCCATCAGCTTTTCTCTTTCTGCATGATCTCAATTTCATATCCCTCGGGAGCATCCAGAAAGGCAAATTGGGCCCCTTCCTGTGTTTGCGTGGGAGGTTCGGACCACGGGTAGCCTTGGGCAGTCGCATGGCGCCCAAAAGCTTCTAAATCCTCCACTTCAAAAGCGAGGTGAAGTAGATCCGGAGGTACTCGAACCGCTCCCCCTTGGGGATAGTGGCACAGTTCCAAACACTCTCCCCCCGCCTCCGACTGCAAAAAAACAAGGGTACTTCCGCGAGGTGAAGTGCTTCGTGAAAGCTTCTTTAATCCTAGTACGTTTTCGTAAAAGTCCTGTGACTTCTCAAGGTTTTCGACGCGTAATCGGGTATGGAGCCAGCGGCCAACTTTCATTAGGGGAGCTATCATTCCTCCCCTACCCCTTTCCGTCGAACATGTAATCTCGACTATTCCGCCTCTGCTTTCGAATCTCGGTCGAGCAGGGAGGTTAAGCCCTCCTTAGGTGACTTTCCCTCAAAAAGAACTTGATAGAGTTGGTGGGCCACCGGGGCCTCCACATGCTTTCGCGCCAGCATTTTGTGAAGAGCTTGCGTGGTCCAGACCCCTTCGCAAACGCCCTCAACTGAGGAGAGAGCTTTTTCAAGAGTGTCCCCTTTGCCGATACACTCCCCGACTCTGCGATTCCGACTCGCCCGACTGTAGGAAGTTAAAAGAAGGTCCCCAATCCCACTCAGGCCCTGAAGGGTTTCCACGCGGGCTCCAAACTGCACCGCCACTCGTGTCATTTCCCGAAGACTTCGCGTGGTCAATCCCGCCAAACTATTTTCGCCAAGCCCGAGGCCAACGCACATTCCGGCTGCGAGAGCATAGACATTCTTCAACGCTCCGCCCCACTCCACCCCTGCGAGATCGGTACTCCGGTAGACCCGCAGGGCGGTACCATGCAAAGCGGATTGCACGCTGGCGGCGAGAGCTTCATTTTGAGCGGCGGCGACCAGAGCGGTCGGCATTTTCTGCGCTAATTCGGCTGCTAAGCTAGGTCCCGAGACCACCGCGACAGATATTCCTGGCCAAACATGACCGACAATTTCGCTCACCCGTTGACCTGTTGAAATCTCAATTCCTTTCGACAAATTGACCACGGGGCACATCCCTGCAAACGAACGTAGAGTCTGTAAAACCTCACGAACCACTTGCGTGGGTAGAGCAATCCAGATTAATTCCGTCCCCTTGGGAATTTCTCGCCCACCTTTTTCGACCCAATGCACCTCATGACCCCGCGTCACGAGATTATCCCCAAGGGCTTTTCCCCATGCCCCTTTCCCCAGAATTGTGATCTTCATGCTTTTCACCTCTTAGCTACTTTGCTTTCTTGGCCTCGAAAGAGTCGAACAAGATTATCGCGATGCCGAATCCAGACCAATCCAGCCAAACCCAGCGCCGCCCCTTGTAAGAGGGGTCGCCCTGGATCTAGCCCGAGTACTAAAAAAGGAAAGGCCGTGGCGGCCACTAAGGATGCCACCGAAACAATGCGGCCCATAAGGAAAACTACACCCCAAACGGCTATGACCGATAAGCCAACCCAAGGGGTAAGGGCGAGAAGAACCCCGGCGGAAGTAGCCACCCCTTTGCCGCCTCGAAATCCAATCCAAGGAGAAAAAACATGCCCAAGGACCGCAACCACTGCGGTTGCCACCGCTATAGGATCCTCTGCATGCCCGACTTGGGTGGCTAAAGTAACTGCGATCCAACCTTTTCCAATATCCAAGGCCAAAACCAGGAACCCCCACTTTTTGCCTAAAACCCGCCCTACATTCGTCGCCCCCGTGTTTTTGCTCCCCTGCTGCCGCACATCGAACCCACGGAGGCGCCCCAACCAGTAGCCAAAGGGTAGAGAACCAAGGAAAAACGCCAAAAAGATATAAAGGCAATCGAAATACACCCCTTGCGAAATGAACCAAGCAACCGACGAGAGCAAGTAAAACCTAGCGTAATTTTACTTTGGGATAAGGGATCTTTTAGGGTAGGTTTTCTTCTTGTGCCTGAAATCTCTGCCACACAGCTAACAGGTTCCCACGTCGATACCTTCCGCAAAGCGAAGGAGGCCGTAGCTCGCCAAAATCACGACTACGTCCTCATGCTGATGCCACCTGTCCTCGAGGCTCAACCCGGTTTCTTGGAAGGACGTAAACTTCTTCGGGCCAGCCAACTGGCGAAGGCTAAAAGTGCCTCCAAAATGGATAAAAATATGGCGGCAGTACGGATTACCCCAATGGTCATGCAGGCGAAAATGGCGGCGGGGAAATCTCTCGGCTCGGGTCTGGCAAAATTAGAAGAAGCCCTGACTTTGGATCCGCATAGCCCCCAAGCCAATAGTGCGTTAGCCGAAATGGCTCTGGCCAATGATTTATCCGGAACCGCAATCTTTGCTTACGAAAGTATCCGTGCGGGAAAACCTCAGGACACCGCGAATCTCCATGGCCTAGCCAAAGCCTTGATCGCTGCCAAAGAGATGGGGAAAGCTCGCGATGTTTATCAAACCATTCTGGAGCTGGTCCCGAATGACGGTTCCGCCCTCAAAGGGATGAAGGACGCAAGTGCTTTAGTGGCTACGCAAGACGGGGGCTGGGAAAAGTCGGAAGATTTCCGAGACTCGCTCAAAAATAAGGAGGAAAGTCTGGCCCTGGAAGCATCGTCGAAGGTTGTAAAAACAGCCGAGGCCATGGCAGAACAACTCGCCCGTCTCCATGCCCAGTTCGAAAAAGAGCCACAGAACGTTACTTTAGCCCGTCAAATCGCCGAACTTTGTGAGCAGCAAGGCTCCCTCGAATACGCTCTCCAATGGTTTCAGTTTGCCTATGACATGACCCAGAAAACCGATCCCAATTTAGAGAAATCTGTCTTTCGGATTCGCCTAGCCCTCCTCGACGTAGAAATGAATCAGGCCCGCACCGATCAAGTTGATCCTTCCCTGCTCAGCGGCATTGAGGCTCGCGCAAAGACTTTGATTTTGGAGGGTGCTCGAGAACGGGTGGCCCGCTATCCCAACGACCTGCAGTACCGCTACGATTTGGGAGAAGCCCTCATTGAGAATGAACTCTACAAGGAGGCAGTACCCGAACTCCAGCAGGCCTTACGCCAACCCTCCGTGCGCCATCGTGCCCTCAATTTACTTGGGGTGTCCTACCAGAAACGGAAAATGCTGGATCTAGCGGCCAAGCAGTTTGCTCTGGCCGCCTCGGAAATTGTCGCAATGGATGCGGTGAAGAAAGATGCCATTTATAATCTTGGCATCATTTTGGAGGAGATGGGCAAGAAGGACGAATCTCTCGAGGAATTTAAAAAGATTTATGAGGTGGATAGTCAGTTTCGGGATATCGCAGACCGCGTGGAAGCGGCTTATCAGCAATCCTCCTAAGTGCAGAAAGGCGAAAGCCGGGCGGCCTTTACGCCGCCCGGCCCTCCTCCTAAGGAACCCGTAAGCCGGATTCTGTAACTTCCCGAGTTTCCTCAGTCAGTCGGCAGTCATTTCTCTAGCCCGCCTTGCGGCGGACTCCGGTTCAGCGTTGCCGCTGTTCCGATGCAGCACCAACCCGGAGGTGTTCTGCTTACGCAGAACGGGCGGACCACCCATTCCCCCTGTTCGGCCTTGCACCATCCGTGGTTTATCAAACTCTCTGGTTACCCAGAAAGCGGTGGGCTCTTACCCCGCCTTTTCACCCTTACCTAGCTTGCGCTAGGCGGTATATTTTCTGTGACACTTTCCGTCAACCCCGACTTGCGTCGAGGTTGCCCCCAGCTTTCCCGGGGCGGATTGTCCTGTGGTGTCCGGACTTTCCTCCGCCAAACCTCCGTAGATGTCTGGCGGCGACTGCCCTGGTTCCGTGTCAGAATATAATAGCAATTCCTCAGGTGACAATCCCCGTCCTCGAGAAAACGATTCAGTCCGCAAGCAAAACTCAGGGCAGACCTACACCAACCTGCATCCCTTACTCCATCCAGATCAACGGATTCCAATTACAAAGAAGAATCAGCTCCACCACAAAAGCGATTAGAAGCGTCGGGGCTAGGACTGTTAATCCGAGTCCAATTATAAATGGAAAGTGAGGGTTGTCGTTGCGATGTTTGGCCAATTGGGCGCCCACGATCAAGACTGCCGCTGCCCCCAAGGTCATCGAAGTAATTATCATAGTATGGTTTTACGTGAACCCTCTTCGAAGGCAAGTCGTCCTTACCCCCTGATTCGATTCAAAACTAGTCGATCTTCTTTCCTTTGGCATCAATCGCATGACTTTGTAGCCCCACCCTGACCTGCGCCCTTCCTGCACGAAAATCAGATGCTTCATCAAAATGAGGTGGAATGATCATCTCCCCTTGAAGATTAATGTAACCAAACTTCCCCGTGATTCGATCAAGAGTCTGGACTCGCGCTAACCCGCCATAGAAAGAACCGGCCCAAGCAAACTTTTTATCAAAAGCCGTTTCACCGTTCGGGCGAATATAAGACCATGTCTCCTTTTCCCCTGGTGCCCCCCCTTTTTGTACCGCGGCGAGTTTCTCAGAAAATGACTGCACCTGGTCGTACTCTGACTCCACCACAAGCTTCCCTTTCGGATCCACAAAGCCCCATTTTCCTCCATCTTTCACGGCACCGAGTCCCTCTTGAAATGGGCGGGCCCAAACATACTCGGCCTCAATCGCCCATCTTCCTTGATGATCGATATAGCCAAACTTACCCGTCAGCCGATCCCCTTCAGAAGCGGGGGCTAAGTTTTCCGCGAAATCCCCCGCCCAAGAAAATCGGGCAGGAATTTTCCAGTTCCCAGTTTTACCAAGATAACCCCACGTGGCGTTCTCTCTGGCGGCTGCTAGCTCCTCGTGAAAAGGTTTCACTTCAACAAATTTGGGCTCCACTCCCCAAGAACCGTCGGGGGAACGGAATCCCCATTTTCCATTTTCTCCTTTGGCGGGGGCGGGTCCTCGCGCAAAAAGGCGTTTTTCATCCTCGTCTGTCCCCTGCCCGTAACTGGGTAGAAGAAAAAGAAGAAGTCCGAAAAAAAAGCAGTTTAAGGTCCGAGATACCATATCTATGCCTAGGAATGATCCAGCTACGGGTCAAGGCAGGGCTGGCACTTTATCCAGAATCTAGGACAATCCTCTCATGCCCATGAAATGTTGTTTTTTTGTCTTAGCTTGCTTAGGACTTTTCTGCGAACCGCTTCCAGCTCAAGACACTGATTTTCAAGCAGGAGCGTCTCCCTACACCCCCCAGCAACTTCACGAACTTCTCGTGGGTCAAAACAGGGAGAGTGTTTTGCAGTTTTTTGGGCGCATGCCTAATCATATCCAAGGAGTAGACTGGATTTACAATCGGCTCCTTATTTATGTAGCCGAATCCGACCAGTACTACACCACGGCGATTGTCTGTTTCTCTCACGGGGATCACCTGGTCTGGCAGGTTGTTTGTTATCCCTAGCTCTTTCCCGTGAAATTGGACTATCCTTTCCTTGCCCTTCGCGCGCTTAGCTCAGGGGTAGAGCGGCTGCTTTACACGCAGTTGGTCGGGGGTTCAAATCCCTCAGCGCGCACGTTTTTTTTACTAATTTTCCTCGCTGGATTCTCGTTCCATTCCTTCGCCAGCTCGCCTGTCCCACCGCTGGGTCCCGTCTATGTTTTACCCATTCAAGGGGAAATTCAAAAAGGAACCGTTTACGTTGTGCGTCGTGGTGTCAAAGCAGCCTTGGAGGCAAAAGCTTCGGCTCTGGTTCTCGATATGAACACCCCGGGAGGAGACGGCGAGTCAATGAAGGAGATCATGGCCACTTTGGCCAAGTTTCAGCCCGCCAATCAAACGTACACCTATATTAATCGAGAGGCCTTTTCCGCGGGCGCTTTTATATCAGCCTCCACCCGCCATATCTGGATGGCACCGAATTCGATCATCGGCGCCGCCTCCCCCGTCACTCTTGGACAGGATGGACCCAAGGAACTCCCTCCAAAATTTGTTTCGGGCTATGCCGCGCTCATTCGAGCCGCTGCCGAAGAAAATGGACATAATCCCGCTATTTTCGATGCCATGGTCAATAAACAGATCGGACTTAAGATCAATGGCCGAGAAATTGTTGCCAAAGGGGATATCCTTACCCTCACAACCCAAGAGGCCACCCGCCTGACAGGAAATCCTCCTCGTTCTCTTCTCGCTTCAGGGGTCGCTCCCGACCTTCAAACGTTGATCGAAAAGACAATCCAACCTGGAGCCACCATCGTCCGGATTCAGCCCACGGGCTTTGAAAGCGTCAGCCGATGGCTTATCACGATCTCTCCTTTACTTCTTAGTGCCGCTTTTCTTTTCGGATATCTTGAGTTTAAGACACCAGGTTTTGGGTTATTTGGGGTGCTTTGTGGTCTTTGCGCCTTTCTCTTTCTATTCGGTCACTACATTGCAGGACTCTCAGGCTATGAAAATGCCCTCCTTCTGCTTCTTGGCATCGTCCTCCTCATTACTGAATTTTTTGTTTTTCCTGGAACCTTCGTTCCCGGCTTCATCGGTCTCGGCCTGATTCTCTTCGCTGCCCTAAACACCATGATCGATCGTTACCCTTCCGATCGCGCACTTCCCACTTTACCTCAACTCCACCTCCCCGCAATCAACCTAGCCTTAGGATTCTTTGGAGGACTAACCGCTATACTTCTCGCAGCTCGATTTTTACCTGAAACCATTCTTTTCCGACCGTTCCGCTTGAGTGTGACCTCCCCCTCCCCATCCCTTCCCTCTTATGACTTCCTTCATCCTGGCCTCAAAGGTAAGGCCTTAACCGACCTTCGGCCCAGCGGTTCGGCTATGTTCAAGGGGCAGAACTTCGATGTTTTAGCTGAAGGCCAATTCATTCTCCAAGGCACTCAAGTTCAAATTCACCAAGTGGAAGGTTCCACCATTTTTGTTCGTCCTACCCAAGCTCCTGTCCAAGGAGTCTAAGGGACGTCCTTCGACTTCTCACCCTATTTCGAGGACCTGAAATTTCTATTTCCTGCCCTCCCCTTTATCCCTAACAATTTCTCATGCCTATTCTTCTACTGATTGCGGTCGTTGTCGTCGGTTTGGTTTTTACGATTGTCCTTCTTAATTTCTTCGGGCTCTGGTTACGCGCCTTGACCTCAGGAGCTCCTGTGGGGATTCCTACCTTAATCGCCATGCGCCTGCGCGGGATTCCGAATTCCCTCATCGTGAATGCTAGGATCACCGCAGTTCGAGCTGGAATCGAGGTCACGACGGCTCAACTGGAAACCCATTTTCTCGCTGGGGGTAGCGTCGACCAAGTGATTCGAGCTCTGATTGCGGCCGACAAGGCAGGGATTAAGCTCGATTTTAACCGTTGCTGCGCGATCGATCTGGCTACGTCAGGGTCGGGGAAAACTGTATTTGATGCGGTCCGCACCAGCGTGAATCCCCGCGTGATTGACTGCCCAGGAACTGATTCCGGTAAAGGCACCATCGACGGAGTGGCTAAGGACGGTATCACCGTCCGCGCCCGTGCCCGGGTCACAGTTCGCTCCAATCTGGATCGATTCGTTGGGGGTGCTACCGAAGAAACGATTATCGCTCGCGTCGGAGAAGGCATCGTCCGAGCCATCGGTTCCAAGGAAACCTACAAAGGAGTCCTCGAGAACCCCCAAGATATTTCGAAAGACGTTCTCAATCGAGGCCTCGATGCCGGAACTGCTTACGAAATTCTTTCGATCGATATCGCTGACGTTGGAGTGGGCGCGAATATCGGAGCGAAACTCCAAGCCGAGCAGGCGGATGCCGACAAGCAGGTCGCTCAAGCCAAAGCTGAAATGCGTCGAGCCGCCGCCGTCGCCGTGGAACAAGAGATGCGAGCCAAAGTAGTCGAAGCAGAAGCCCAAGTGCCGTTGGCTATGGCCGAAGCTTTTCGCAAGGGCAATCTGGGCATTATGGACTACCAGAAAATCCGCAATGTTTCGGCGGATACGGATATGCGTGCATCCATTGCTAAGGATTCTGCAAAGCCGAACTCGAAGTAAGAAAGATATCTCTTGTGGAGTGGCTTGTCCCAGTTCTCTTCGTCGTCGTCAGTCTTGCCCAGTGGTGGCTGAAAAGGCAAAAGCAGTCAACTGAGCCAGTGCTCACACCTACCTCTCATCAAGAATCAAAAGCAGACCCCGAGCGAGAGGCTGATCCCTTTGGTGAATTCGGTGACCTTCTCGAGGCTCTCGGTCGTCGCCGCCACGAATCCCCCCCATCTCCTGCTGTAATTCCTCCGAGAGCAGCTCTCCCTGCCAAGCCCTTCATCGACTTTTCTCCGCCCATCACTGCCCATAAGGATTCACCTCGTCGTCCCCACATTCCTGCTCTGCCTCAAGTGTTAACCGATTCTTTTTCAGGGGAAAGTGCAACGCCACTTCCAGTCTTCGTCCATGACAAACCTGCCTTTTCTTATGCTCAACCCCAGGGAGCGCGCCGACATTCGTTTCAGAAACGACTGAGTGATTCGGCTTCTCTGCGCCAAGCGATAATTCTATCCGAAATCCTCGCTCCGCCACTCGCTTTACGCTGAAATTATTTATGGCCACCTCGAAATCCTCTCCAGTCCGCGTCGCCTTGATTCAGATGAGCTGCTCGCCCGATCCTGCCAAGAATCTGCGCGTAGCTCTCCAGCGAATCGCCACCGCCGCTAAGTCGGGAGCCAAGCTAGTTTGTCTTCCTGAACTTTTCCGCTCTCTCTATTTTTGTCAGAAAGAGGATTATACCTGCTTTAAACTCGCAGAACCCATTCCCGGGGCCACCACTCAGGTACTTTCGTTAGCTGCCAAGAAAAATAAGGTGACTCTTGTTGCTAGTCTTTTTGAAAAAAGAACGGAGGGACTTTACCATAATACTACGGTTGTCTTTGGCCCGAATGGAAAGATCTTGGGGAAGTATCGCAAAATGCATATTCCCGATGACCCAGGTTTCAGTGAGAAGTTTTACTTTTCTCCAGGGGATACCGGGTTTCATCCTATCGACACTCCTGTGGGCAGGTTAGGAATTCTCGTCTGTTGGGATCAGTGGTATCCCGAGGCCGCCCGTTTGATGGCCCTGCGAGGTGCACAAATTCTCATTTACCCTACCGCGATCGGTTGGGCCGCTGGGGAAAAACAGGCTGTATGCCATGCGCAACAGAGTGCTTGGCAGACGATTCAACGTAGTCATGCCATCGCCAATGGTCTCTACGTCCTTTCGATTAATCGGACTGGTCGTGAAAATAATCTTACATTCTGGGGTTCTAGTTTTGCCGTCGCCCCTTTCGGCGAAGTAATTATCCAAGGCTCTTCCAACAAAGAAGAGATTCTTCAGGCACAGCTCGATCTGTCTAAAATTGCCACAACTCGCCAACACTGGCCTTTTCTTCGGGATCGCCGCATCGACGCTTACGCTGGGCTGGATCAACGATTTCTTAAGTCTTGAAAAGTCCTCTACCCCCCTCCCTCGGTATTGATTGGTCGGCCTACCGTCTTCCCGCGGAGTGGGAATCTCATGAAGCCACTTGGCTCGCTTGGCCCCACAACGCCGAGACCTGGCCCGGACTCCTAGAGCCTGTCCAAGAAACCTATTTAGAGATGATCCGCGCCCTTATCCCCGGCGAGAGGGTTTATCTGATCGCCAAAGACTGTGCGGCCGCGGATGAAATTCATGAGCGACTTCGTCGGGCTAAGCTTCTCTCCCCAAATCTTAAAGTCGTGACCATCCCCAATGATGACGCCTGGCTTCGCGATAGCGGACCGATCTTTATGCTTCGTCGAACTCCAGGGACTCCCGCTCGTGTCGCCCATGACTTCACCTTCAATAGTTGGGGTAAGAAATATGGTCCTTGGGATAAAGATGATGTCATTCCTGCGGCCGCCTGTCGTCTTACCGATACACCATTCGAAACTCACGATTTTGTGCTTGAGGGAGGTTCTCTCGATACTGACGGGCAGGACACCCTTCTCACTACTGAACAGTGCCTTCTTAATCCCAACCGCAACGCCTCCCTGTCTCGACCTGAAATTGAAGCACGACTTTCTCAGTGGTTGGGTGTCCGAAAGATTATCTGGTTGGGCGAGGGTCTCGAGGGTGACGATACCGACGGGCATGTCGATGATCTGACCCGCTTTCTTTCACCAGGGGTCGTCGCGACGGTTGTTGAATCCGACTCCCAAGACCCGAATCATGCCCCCCTCGCAGACAACCTCCAGCGGCTTTCTCTGGCCAAAGACTCTGGCGGACGAGCCCTCAAGGTGATTCAGCTTCCCATGCCACCGCGTACGGATGGTCCGCATCATCGTAACCCAGCCAGCCACGCTAACTTTTACATTGGAAACTCCGCCGTTCTCGTCCCCATTTTTGCTTCCCCCACAGACAAAGTGGTTCTGGATCTCCTTCGACCCCACTTTCCAGGCCGCAAGGTCCACGGCATCGACTGCCGCGCCCTTGTGGGTGGTTTAGGCGCGATTCACTGTATCACCCAACAGCAGCCGGCAATCGTTCCACTGGGTTGAACTGCACCCCCTCTTGCGTCTAGGGTTCTCCCTATGGCCAAGCCCCTCCGAATCGGTCTTCCCTCAGGAAGCCTTCAAGAAGCCACCCTCGATCTATTTCGAAAGGCGGGCTACTCGATCGCCCGCGGCTCGCGCACCTACCGCCCGTCTATCGATGATCCGAATTTTGAAGTTCGTCTCCTTCGCGCTCAAGAAATTGCCCCCTATGTCCAAGATGGCTTTCTCGATCTTGGCCTAACCGGAAGTGACTGGATTCAGGAAACCAAGGCCAAGATTCATGTTGTTTCCACCCTCCAATTTAGCAAAGCCACCGCCCAACCCGCACGATGGGTTGTTGCTGTTCCTAATCGTTCGCCCATCCGTCGTCCCTCCCAGCTTCGTGGAAAAAGAATCGCCACCGAGGCCGTCGGTCTTGTCCGGCAGTACCTCGCGAAAAACAGGATCAAGGCTAAGGTCGAGTTTTCTTGGGGTGCTACCGAAGTCAAAGTGCCTGAACTTGCCGATGCGGTGGTTGATATCACTGAAACTGGCTCCTCTCTTGCAGCCAACGGCCTTCGCATTCTCGATACCATCCTCGAATCCTATCCCCAGCTCATCGCGAATCGGAAAGTTTGGACTCGTCCAATCCAGCGAACACTCATTACAAACTTAGCCATGCTGCTCGAGGGGGCCTTACGGGCTCGAGATCTTGTCGGACTTAAGATGAATGTCTCTCGTCGTTTTCTAGGTTCGATCAACGCAGTCCTCTCTTCCCTCCGCGATCCCACTATATCTCCCCTTGCCCGCGATGGATGGGTCGCTGTGGAAACGGTTATGGAAGAGAAAATTGTACGCTCCCTTATTCCACGCCTGAAGAAACTCGGCGCAGAAGGTATTATCGAGTACCCGCTGAATAAGGTTGTCACCTAAGCTTTCTAACGCCACGATGCCTGTATGGGTTCAGTTAAGAAGAAGCGGAAATCGAAAATCGCGAAGCATAAGCGCCGTAAGCGCAGTCGCGCGAACCGTCATAAGAAGCGCCTCCGTTACAAGACGTAAGCTGGGGGCTACTTTCGCCCTGCTTGCCCTTGTACCCCTTACACTACCTGCTTTCGATCAGGCTCGTTCGAGTCGTGTTGAATCCGCCCTGTCCTTTGCTGAGGGTCGACGTGCTGATTCTTTGGGTTTAAGCGGAGCAGCCCTCGACGCCTACAGCCGTGCCTTAGATTCAGATCCGAATTCAAGACAGGCTGCACTGGCAAAGGCCGCCTCTCTACTCGATCTCAATCGAACCAAAGAGGCCTTAATCATTCTGCAATCACTCGAACCTGATCCACTGGATGAGGCGGAGCGATCTACTCTCCTCTGTCTGTGCCTGATCGCGAATCAACAGGGAGATAGGGCAGCCAGTGCACAAAGAGATGCTCTTACTGCTTTAGCGGGATGGCAGGTTGAGGATCCTGCAAGACTCGCCCGCGTCGCGGAAGGCCTTCTACGATCGGGCGCATCCCTATCGCGAAAATCCCAACGTGAAATCGCAGCCACAGTCCTCCCTGCTTTTATCCGCGCCGCCGATCTCAACACAGGCCTAGGAGGGCTCACCTTGCGGGCAGCCGAGATTGCGCTGGTGGCAGACGATTGTCCCACCGCCATCCGATACTTTCGCGAATTCGTTGAGAAGCGTCCCGACGAAGTCTCTTTTTTGGAACAACTCGCGGCAGTGCTGATCCTTAATGATCAATCAGCTGAAGCGGATACTCTTCTCCGCACTGCTGAGATCGAAAAGCCCAACCGTTCGAATCTTTACCCCGTGATGGCCAATCTCTACGAAGAGCTTAGTGTCCCTGCTCGTGGTGAAATCTATCGTGTCCTCGCCCTGCACACATCCGAAAAGCCCGTCCTAGCCGATTATCTTCGCCTCGCACTTCTCCAACTGAAGCAGAATCAAGTTCGACGAGCAAATCATACCCTTTCCAAAGCTGCCATTTCCTACCCGGACTCGGCTCAACTTCTCCTCGTCCGTGGCCTTGCGGAGAAGGCAGAAAATAAAATGGCGGAAGCGGCTTCCTCTTTTGCTCAGGTGGAACGCCTCGCCCAAAAACGGCCAGAAATCCTTGATGCCGGATTTTACTTCGAATACGGTTCCGCCTGCGAACAGTCAGGTCAATCAACCCGCTCCGAAGTGGCACTACGCAAAGCTCTTCAATTAAATCCTTCCCACCACCAGTCCCTCAACTATCTGGGCTATATGTGGGCTGAACGTGGAAAGAATCTTAACCAAGCCCTCTCGATGATTGAAAAAGCATTGGAGCTTAGTCCTGGCAACCCCGCTTATCTCGATAGTCAGGGATGGGCTCTCTATCGACTTGGTAAGCCGACAGATGCTCTTCCGCTGATTAAAGAGGCGCTTCGCTTAGTTCCCGATGATCCTACCCTGTTGGAGCATTACGGTGATATTTTCTCACGCCTAGGCAGGAGGGGCGAAGCCACAGATGCTTACCAAAAAGCTCTTCTTGCGGGTGGACCTGTGGTTACTCTGCGCGAAAAAATCCGCCCCAGCCAAGGAAGATGAAGAGAGACCTACTCCGTCTGCCCTATTTTATTTGGATCCCCGCCCCATGCGGCTACTTTCGCTTTTCCTGCCATTTCTTCTGCTTCTTTAATCTTTCCCGCACGACCCAGAGCAAGCGATAGGCTGGTGTAGGCTAACTGGTCCCTCGGCTTCAACTGCACCAACTTCTCTAGTGCTACTATCGCCTCATCTAACTTTTCTAACTTCACCAAAGCCATTCCCAAGCACTGCCAGGCATCCGCATGCCCAGAATCAAGAGTAGTCGCCTTCTGGTAATGGATGGCCGCCTCAGCCATCTCCCCCATAGCTAAAGCCATATGACCCTCTTCCAACGAATCATCAGCAGGGCTCATTTCCCTATCCTGAGCGTTTAAAGCATTTTACGCAAACATCCTTCTACCGATGCTTCACTAGATTGCACAATTCTCTTCCAACCTGAACTCCGAGCTGCTTTTGCAGTGGCCGGGCCAATTACCACTACTCGGGGTTCACCTTTTCGCCAGACTGGACATAATTGTCGAAACCGAACCGCCGCCGATCCACTAGCAAAGACCACCCAGTCTGCCCCTTCTTGCTTAAGAGATCTCCTCACAGGAACTGGAACTGAGGAAGGTACCGAGTTCTTGTAGATAACAATCTTCCGAACAACCCGTCCGCTAGCCCTAAGAAGTGAAGCAAACTTTCCGTCCCCTATAGATCCAGTGAGATGGAGAATAGAACCACAGGCTTTCCGAGGCCAACTGCGAGCTAAAGCTTCTCCGCCTGGTCCAGGACCGACCCAATCAGGTTCGAACCCAATCGACCGAAGAACCTCAGCCGTTGCTTTGCCCACTACGGCAAACTTAGCCCGAGCGACCTTTCGCATATCCCCGACGGCGCTTGGAAAAGCCCGTACCGCTGCAGAACTTGTAAAAACAAGCCAGTCCGAACGCTGGATAATGGAAACCCAGCTTCTTTTCGGCTGAATCAAGTCAATTCTCGACATCGGCAACTCCCAAACCTCTGCCCCCAAACCTTCCAACTTTTCGCGCCATCCACTTCCAAGAGATCGACTCATAGTCAAAATAACTCGTTTGCCCGCCAAGGGACGTTTCTCCCACCACGCGAGTTCCCTTCTCAGGTCAACCACAGGACCCACAACCACAATTGCAGGCGCACCTACATCAGACTTCTTTGCTTTTTGAGCTAGATCACTAATCGTCCCGAAGACTGTCTTCTGGTTGTGGCATGTTCCGCTACCGATCAACCCTGCCGGGGTTGTCCGAGAAAAGCCTAGGTTTTGCGCTCGTAAAAGAAACTCCCCCAGACCTTCTACCGTCATATATCCAACTAAGGTTTTCCCTGTTGTCGACCCCTCCGCTTGCGCCCCAATCCGAAAAGTAACCTCAGAACTGAGCCCTCTTTGAGTAATCGGAATACCGGCAAAAGCTGGGGCAGCGATACCAGAGGTAATCCCTGGCACAACCTCAAAGGGAATGCGGGCCTGGCTCAAGGCCTGCGCCTCTTCCCCTCCTCTGCCGAAAACAAATGGATCTCCCCCTTTCAGTCGGACAACTCTTTTGCCTTTTTTTGCATACCGTAAAAGAAGTCGGTGAATCTCACCCTGTTCCATTCGCCTTCCTCGAGGTGTTTTTCCCGCATCGATCCATCTCGCAGTTTCGGGAGCCCAAGTGAAGAGAGCTGGATTGACCAGCCGATCATAAAGCACCACCTCAGCCTGGGATAAAACATCCCGTGCTCGAATCGTCAGCAATCCTGGACTCCCTGGTCCAGCACCCACCAACCAGACTTTTACCTCCCTACTCATTTCGAATTCTTTCCGCTAGTTCTGAACCCACACTCGCTGCCTTAGTAACTTTACCTTCCGCTTCACCTCGAACCACCTGTCCCCTCTTTCCCTTTACCGCCACCCGTAAAGCGAGATCACCCTGCCCAGTTAACTGAGCGTAAGCCCCAAGCGATTCGGAACATCCACCACCCCATTCTCTCAGAAAGGCTTTCTCCGCCTCCACACAAACCTGAACATTGGGACAGTTGATCTTTTCAAGAATCTTTCGCAAGTTGAGATCCATTTCGCGGCACTCAATCGCTAAAGCTCCTTGCCCAGGAGCTGGCACCATCCACTTCGGATCCAGCCTTTCCATAGCCAGCCCTTCAGGGCATCCACCCAATCGATCGATTCCAGCACAGGCAAGGATTACTCCCCACCAATCCTTTTCGTTTTGCAATCTTCCCATTCGTCGATCCACATTACCTCGAATGCCATGAATCTCGGTTTGGGGCCACTTCTCCGCCCACAGAAGAGAACGCCGAGGACTCCCAGTGCCCAAACGAGATCCTTCTGGGGGTAGAGATGGGCTTTCTTTGCGCCGTACCAGCGCATCTCTCGCATCCGCGCGCTCTGGGAAGGCCGCTAGAGTTAAGCCTTCTGGCAAACTGGTCGGAACATCTTTCGCGCTGTGCACCGCGAGATCAATACCACCCGAAAGTAGCTCTTTTTCCAGCTCCGAACTAAACTCCCCCACCCCTTCAGGAAGTTCATCACCAAACTCAGATCGCGCATCCCCCGATGTTTTGATTTCACAGATTTCCCAGTAAGAGGAAGGGTCAACTTCACGAAGTAGCTCAGCAACCCGTCGAGCTTGCCAAAGGGCCAAGGGACTACCGCGGGTCCCAATTCGGTAGTTCATCCACTCCCAACTCGGGTCCTGCTTGGCTCCCTCTTCTTACCTACAGCAAAAAGAATCTCGTGGGCACGAAGAACTTCTTCTGCTCGATGAATGGAACCCAAGGCCTCAGGCCGTATTTCGGTTTTACTCGATAGCTCCTCGAGATCCACCCATTCAGCTTCTGGAAATGATCTTCGTACCGCCGTCATCGTGCGAGGAACTCCTAGGTCAATCAGTAGTTCAGGCCCACTGGCAGAGAGACCCGCGTTCCAAGGAAGCTCTCCACCAGCTAAAGCCGAGACCACTACAGCCGAAGCCTCTACCGCTTTTTGCCAGCGAGCCCAAGGAACTACTTCTCCCTCAACCTCATTGGCTAAAAGTCGCGCACGATCTTCCGATCGTGAGGAAATCCATATCGGCCTTGCACTTCTCTTATGCTCAACCAGAGCAAAACTACGTGCCGTGTGACCTGAACCCAAAAGAAGTAAAGGCCTAGATTCCCTGCCCTGCATGGCTTCGTGCAGTGCTTCCGCCGCTAATCGACCCACAGAAGCATCTCCGCGCCCAAAACCCGCCGCTGCCCGCGCCGCTCGCGCCGCCCTTAATCCCGACTGAAACAAAGCATGCATCCCGCGGTTCGCTCCCCCGACATCACCGGCACTGGCGTAGGCCAGTCGCACCTGCCTCAGAATCTCGTTTTCACCAATGACCATCGAGCGTAGCCCCGTGGCAACTTCAGCCAAATGCCGCCAGCAGGAGATTCCCTCATGCAGGTATAAACCTCGAGCCTCTCTCCATGCCTGCCCGAGATCGGGAGGCATCGATTGGAAAAGAGACTCCATCATCCTAGGACCACGTCGCGTAGAACGCCCGTAAATCTCTACCCGATTACAGGTGCTGAGAAAGACCACCTCGGAAGCCCCTTGGTGCTCTATCAAATACGGAATCAAACGATCTCCCACTCCCGCTGTGAGGGACTCTCGCACGGTTAAAGGAGTGGCATGCTGATCCACCCCCACACAGAAAATTCCTTCGTCGAATCTCATGATCTTAATTTGAGGATTCGACTTTTCCTCGGTTCAGCGTCCTTTGGCTTCTTAATCGGTGGTCCAAGGAGTTTCTGAACTTCTTTAAGCATCTCCGAGGGTGACTGTGCGTTGCTCGTCCCCCATATCTTCTCCCCATCCTTCCCAAAAATAGTTACTTTCATTTTGTTTTCATCACTTCCCCATTCTAGGGCATCAGTTACCTTCCCATCAAAATCGGCAATCGCACATAGATCCGCCCTGGGATTTCCAAGGTTTCCGTTCGCTCGATACCAGGGCTGAATCTCTATCCCCTCTTCGTCAAGATTCGCCTTCATCGTCCCCAGTGTCCAACCCTTGAAAAGTGTCCCTAGGGATTTACGGAGATCCACCACCACCGCAACTCGAAACCCATCGCGTCCTTGCCACCCATATAACGAGGAACCAAATTCCCTTGTTGTATCCGCCAAAGGCTGACTACTAGCGAGAAGGATCATGATTTTACCTTTCGGATTCAGTTGGAAGCGTTGCCCGTCACAGTTAATCGGTTGCGGCAATGGAGCCGCCCAAGCCGCCCCTGCCATAAGAAAAATCCAGAAAAAACCTACCTTCATAAAATCTCTAGAAGAAAACCTGAAAGATACTGGCTTTCAGGAAAAGCTGGGGGCACAGGATGATCGGCCGCTTGTCTAAGGATCGTATGGGGCTTAATCCTTCGCCCCTCTTCGGTTGCCATTGTCTTTGCCATCCCTAACAATTCCTCACCCCCAACGCGGTGCGAGCATGAAAATGTGGCCAAAAGCCCACCTGAAGCCAGAACTCGGATCGCTTGCCGATGAAGCTCTGCCATCGCCCTCCATCCTGCATCATGGCGATTACGACTTTTAACCATTCCAGGGGGATCCAAGATGACCAAACCGTACTCCTTTTTCGGATTCGATCTTAGAAAGCGGGAAGCATCCTCCTGCGCCCAACGAATCTTCAAATTGTTCTCCTCCGATGCTATCCGAGCCAGAGCTAAGGAAGATTCAGAACTATCCACCCCGGTCACCGCCAGAGCACCAGCTTGGGCGGCGCGTAGTGCAAAACCTCCATTATGGCAAAAGAGATCTAGAACTTTTCGGCCTTGTGAATGCTGCGCAATCACCTTGTAGTTTTCCTGTTGATCTAAGTACGTCCCTGTTTTTTGTCCGCCGCGCAGATCTACTGGAACGGTCAGTCCTGCAATCTCTGCCCGGACTGGCTCCTGTGGGACGTCACCCCACGCTTCACCTGGCAGATTCTCCAATCCTTCGAGCTTTCGACCAGCAGCATCTCGCCGAATCCAAATTCCCTTGGGTTGAAGGACCTTTATGATTTCACTCTCCACAGCTTTCCACGATTTTTCCATGCCTTCGGTGGTAATTTGTGCGACCAGATATTCACCGTACTGGTCAAGCACCAGCCCAGGAAAGCCGTCTGCCTCAGCCCAAACCAGTCGCCGAGCAGGTTGTTTTTCTCTTCGATTTACCGCCTCAAGCAAAGAGACCGCGATGTGTTGAGCATCGAAACCGCCCATATCGCCGCGAAATCTGCGCCAAACGATGCGGGCGCCCTCACGATAGAAACCCGTCCCGAGAAGTTCACCCGTCGCAGCACGGGCTACGACTGCCGTGCCACTTTTCTCTTGTCCCAATGGCTCTTCGATTTCGTGGGATAGAATCCACGGGTGCCCTGCCCCAGTTTTAGAGGTTCCGCTCGGCTTGAGTCGGAGAGTCCCAAGCTCTAACTCAGTCAACCGCGCAGACCCGCCAGACGCGTTTGGCTAATTTCAGGGTATTCATAAACATCACCCTTGTAGTTTTTTAAGATCACTCGGTCATC
>Ga0208960_1000691_pt1 | contig 18782 bp, 14 predicted proteins | sample GreLakmeON33MSRF_FD_187703 | JGI IMG/M metagenome (GOLD analysis project Ga0208960, IMG submission 187703) | Freshwater lentic microbial communities from great Laurentian Lakes, MI, USA - Great Lakes metaG ON33MSRF (SPAdes) | ecosystem: Environmental > Aquatic > Freshwater > Lake | place: Great...
CTTCCTCTACCACGCCCATGTTAATCAATGCGTTTTCGGTACCTCTGTAATACCAATAAGAGATGTTGTATTCTTGATTTTCTGGAAACTTGCCATTTTCTTGTCCCTTAAAATAGAGGTTGTAATCTTTCTTCAGGCCTTTGTAGCATTTTTTGCCGTTAAAAGCCATTTCAGCAGTGCCTTTCTCGTTTTCAAAATCATTGAAATAAAGTAAGTCGGCAGGATCTTTTACATAAAAACTACCTACACGAAAGAGTTTGTCCTTTTCGGCCATGAATTTTTTAATTTCCTGTTCGGATTCGTTCACCAGCCAATTTTCTACAGATATTTCGTAAAGCTCATGCTTTTCTGTATCGGCAATTTTGTATGCTCTGGCTAACAACAGCATCTCTTCTTCTTTTAGTGGCAGTTGACCTTTTTTTCTCATGATGAAAATAGGCTTGTTGGAAGGTAAATCTTTACGTATTTTTTTATCTAAATAGGGAAAAGAAAACGATTCAATAACGTTGTTTGATTCTGTTAAGGACGTGCGAGAAATATAAGCATTCAACAATGGTAATTGAAGCTGAAAGGAAAGCAACATCGAATATTTTTTATCGGCTTCTTGTGATGCAATTAAATATTCGTCCATTCCTTCGTAATAAAAGGGAAGAGAAATGATGGCCTGGTATTTTTTCGCATCGGGAATGGCATCAATTAGAGCTTTTAAATCTTTGTCGGCACTTGGATCTTTAAAAAGGTTTTTTTGAATGGAAATATCAGTCGCACATCTAACATGATACATCCAAGCTTCGCTTAAATTAACTAGTGCGATAACAATTAATATGGAAGTTAAAATATATGGAGAATCTTTTAGTTTGGTGGCATTAAACCAATGATAAACCTTCACAGATGCGAAGATGTTTACTGCAAAAAAGAAGACCCATGCAAAGCGCGCCAAAACGCGAACTTGTTTAATGGGAGGAACCAAATCAAGAATGAAATCGAAGCCTATAATCCACGGATAGCCAAAAGCATAAAGCAGTACCAAGAAACCAGCGAGAAGTAAAATATTCTCTTCTTTTTTAAAGAATTTTTTAAAGTAAAGTTGTTTGGTGTACACCATCCAAAAAAATCGGAAATTAGAAACAAAGAAAAGAGTAAGTATAGAGAAAATGCCTATGTAGCAAAGTGATTCCCAGGGTTGCTCACCAATATTAAAAATATCTTTAAAGGTATTGAGTAGGTATTCGTCGTGAGGCACAAAAACCGAATTTACTTTGGCAAGGTTGTCGTAAAATCCGCCAGGTGTTTTTGGTCGGTTAACATGACTATCGGCCAATATTGAATAAGTCTGAAACAACAACAAAGGCAGTATTGCAGCGATCAGTATAGATGTTATTTTCTTTTTGTATTCATTGCGTTCAATGGCAAACTTTAGTGCGTCGAAAATGACAATAAACGCAATTGAAATAATGGCCATGTAGGGATGAATGAAAAACAGAATAGTATTGAAAACGCCCAAGTAAAGCGCAGGCATGTGATTTTTTGCTTTTCCTTTTTTAATTATTAAATAATACACAAGTGGTATGGCAAAGCTATAGGCCATGCCGAAGTGCCCGGTAATTCTATTGATTTGAGGTGCCAAAGCCATAATGCCAATGGCGAAAAATGCCGCCGGAATATCCGTTAATTCATAGTGCTTCAAAATTTTGTACAAGAAGAAAGTGGTGAGTATAAAAGAGAAAATCAATAAGAAATTTAAAATACCAATGGCATTGTCGGCAAAGAAAGGAGAGATGTTTTGTAAGAATTTTAAGGTGTTGGCAATGGCGGGCTGACCGTCGACATAAGTCATCATTTCGCCATAAGGATAATTCATGCCTTCAAAATCATTGAAAGTTTTATCGTAATTGATATGGTAGTAATAGGTGTAATAATTTTTTATTCCATCGCCCTGATCAGAGAAAAGTTGATTGTTTAAATTTTGCAGAGTTTCCGAATAAAATCCAAAAACAAAAATTAAACTGAGCAGTAGGGTAATGATTTCTCCTTTGTACTTATTCATGAATATATTATGTGCTAATTTTATTTGTATTTCGAGCCAGAGCTACTAAAGTGAGAAAAGCTTTTTAAATTGACTTTCTTCTTTTGGATAAAGAACTCGAATTACTTAGTTTAGCATAATGAAAATTGCTATTTCCACACGTTTGTTTATTCCCGAAAAAAGAGATGGAATTGGCACCTTTACCAAAGAGGTTTTTCAATATTTAGCAAATACCTATAAAGAACACGAGTTTCATTTCATTTTCGACAGGGATCCTTCTCCTTCCATTCAATTTTCGAGCAATGTAAAAGTGCATGTGGTGGGTTTGCCAACCCGACATGTTTCCTTAATTTGGTGGTGGTACAACACCTCCATTCCTTTGCTTTTGAAAAAGATTAAACCCGATATTTTTGTTTCTCCTGATGGTGTCACGCCAATATTTACTTCCACGCCTTGTTTGCCTGTTTTGCACGATTTGGCTTTTGAGCGACGCCCTCAGGACTTGCCTTTTTTAGTTCGTTTTTTTTATAAAAAAACAATAGCAGGCTCGGCTAAAAGAGCCAAAAGAATTGCCACAGTTTCCACCAATTCGAAAAATGATATTCATATTATTTATGGTGTTCCAAAAGATAAAATTGATATCATTTACAGCGGTATTAGTAATCATTTTTTTGTTTTAAGTGACCAGCAGAAAGCGGCTGTTAAACTACAATTCACGGAAGGAAAGAACTATTTTGTTTTTGTAGGAACAGTTCTTCCGCGTAAGAATTTATTGAATATATTGAAAGCTTTTGAATTGTTTAAAAAGGCTACCAATAGTGATATGAAGTTTGCAGTGGTAGGCAATGTTTGGATATGGCCCGAAGAGCTAAAAATGGTTTATGAAAGATGTAAGAAAGATGTGGTGGTTACAGGGCGGGTGAGTGATGATGAGGTGGCTAAATTGTATGCTGCTGCAAGCGCCGTAACTTATGTTTCTCATTATGAAGGATTTGGTTTGCCTGTGTTAGAAGCATTTAATTCAAAAGTGCCTTTAATCACATCTAGCACTTCTTGTTTGCCCGAAATTGCTGGTGATGCAGCTTTGTTTGCTCATCCCGATAAACCAGAAGAGATTGCTGCGCAAATGCAAGCGGTAGTGCAAAACAAAGAATTAAGTAAGCAATTAATTGAATTGGGGTGGGAGAGAAGAAATAAATTTACTTGGAGCGATACTGCTGAATTGTTGTGGCAAAGCATCTTAAAATCTACCAACAAAAATGCTTAAATCATATTTTAAAAAGGGAACTGTTGAAGCTGGCTGTGATGAGGCGGGTAGAGGTTGTTTGGCCGGACCCGTTTTTGCCGCTTCGGTGATATTGCCTAAAAATTATAAGAATAAGCTTCTCGACGATTCAAAAAAATTGAACGAAAAAAAGAGAATGTTTTTACGCGAGGAGATTATGAAAGATGCGCTTCATTTCGCCATAGCTCAGGTAGATAATTTAGAAATAGATGAAATCAATATTTTAAATGCTTCTTTTTTAGCTATGCATCGCGCTGTTGATGAACTGGAGCAAAAACCCGAATTGTTGCTCATTGATGGCAATAGGTTTAAAGCCTATAAAAACATACCTCACCAATGTATCATTAAAGGTGATGGTAAATATTTAAGTATTGCTGCGGCATCTATCTTGGCTAAAACATCGCGCGATTTTTATATGGAACAAATTCATCATGAATTTCCAGCTTACAACTGGATTCAGAACAAAGGATATCCTACTAAAGTTCATCGTTTAGGAATAAGTAATGAAGGGCCTTGCAAGTACCACCGAATGTCTTTTGCCTTGTTGCCCGAAGCAAAACAGTTGGCCCTTTTTTAATTTTAAACAAAAGTGATACATTCGTTTAAATTACCTAAAACAAATCAGGCATTATGTTATTGAAAGATAGGGCACGTAAAATATTGAATTTTCTTCATCTTGATTTGACCAAGAATTTAAAGTACGACAGGTTAACCAAGCGTGTTGTTGATAAAGTTTTAAATGCCAATTCTACTTGTGTTGACGTAGGTTGCCATAAAGGAGAAATCCTCGATTTGTTCGTAGAGAAATCACCTAATGGAAATCATTTTTGTTTTGAACCGTTGCCTCATTTAAATCAGCAGCTTCAGTTGAAATACGGAAAAACAAATAGAATTTTTTCCTGTGCGCTTTCTGAATCAGAAGGAAAAACTACTTTTAATTATGTGAAGAATGCCCCCGCTTACAGCGGCATTAAACAAAGAAGATACGATATCGATAATCCGCAAATAGAAGTGATTGATGTTGAATTAAAAACATTGGATAGCATAGTGGGGGATGAAGAAAAAATCGATTTAATTAAAATTGATGTGGAAGGCGCCGAACTGGGTGTTTTGAAAGGTGCCAAAAATTTATTGTTGAGATGTAAGCCTGTAGTTATTTTTGAATGTGGTATTGGTGCAAGTGAGTTTTATGGTACCAAGCCAGAGGCTATTTTTGCTTTTTTTTCGCAAGAAGTGGGTTTACATGTTTCTCTTTTAAATAGATTTTTGGCCAATGAAAAACCTCTAAATCAAGAGGAATTTGTAAATGCTTTTGAGAACAATACCGACTACTATTTCATTGCCTACGCATAGTGAGTGTGGTTTTTTAACTGTTATTTTGTTTATAAGTATTGGTTTGTAGCCTCCAATTCTTCATCTGCTCAAATACCTTTGTCTTTTCATTGAACAATCTTTATGTCGAAAAAAACAGGAGTCATTCTTTTTGTTGTTTTATTATTAGCTGCAGCAGGTGTTGTGGGCTATTTTATGCGCGATGAAGTAGAGAAGGCTGAACATGAAGTTCAACTTACCTTAAATGCTATTCCCGAAAATGCGGGTTTAATTATTCGCGCCACCAATCCTTTCGACAAATGGAATCAGCTGAAGAGTAAAGGGCAGTACTGGAAGGAATTATTAGGTATTCCTGCTTTTGCTGCTTTAGATAGTCAGATTACTTATTTCCAAAAAGCTTTTACAGCCAATCCAAAATTACGCGCGCTGGTACAAAACGAACCTGCATTTTTATCCTTACACATGGCTGGTTTACATGAGTGTAATGTGTTGTTTAGTTTTTCATGCAAAGATGCTTCTGCGGTAGCTGAGTTTCAAAAAGTGATGAATAGAGGTGACAGTGGTATTAAGGTTTTTACGCGCACTTATGAAGATGTAGCGATTTACCAAAATTCTAATCTTACTACTGGTAAACAATATTCATTGGCTTTATCGAGTGGTATTTTGGTGGTGAGTGAGAGTCCGATATTGGTGGAAGATGCTTTACGTTCTATTAAGCATGGTTCACCATTAGTACAAAATGCTTCGTTTTTAAAAGTGTTTAAAACAGCCGACCCTTCTGCCGATGCCAATATTTTCATCAATTTTAAGCGTTTGCCTGATATGCTTTCTTTGTTGGTGCACAGCGCCTTTGCCAAAGAGCTTAAAATGTTTACTAGTTTTGGCAATTGGAGTGAAAGTGATTTGAGAATAAAGTCGGAAGGCTTAGCTTTTTCTGGTGTTTCTTATGAACCCGACAGTGTAAATTCCTATTTAAAATTATTTGAAGATCAGGCGCCACAAAAAATAAATGTCACCAATATTTTACCCGATAACACTGCCTTTTTCTTGTATTATGGTATAGATAATTTCGATAAATTTAAAAAAGGATACCGCAATTATTTGTCGGGAAATAAAAGTTTATTCGATTTCGAAAAAACCTTGGCAACGCTCTCTGCCACTACCGATTTGGATATTGATGAAGATATCTTTTCGTGGATAGGCAAAGAAATTTGTTTGGTGTATGCGCAATCGAATGCCGATGATTTTAAACAAAATGCCTATTTGGTTTTTCGCGCCAACGACATTGAAAGTGCCGATGCTAAGTTGAAAGAGATTCAATCGAAAACCAATCCGGCAGGAGAAATGATTGAGTTTCAAAAATACAAGATAGAGAATTTAGGATTGGTTGATTTCTTTCCTAAAGTTTTTGGAAACCTTGCATCTTCTGTTACCAATTCTTATTATGTTGTAATTGATGAATATGTTGTTTTTGCTAATGAAGCAGGAGCTTTAAAGCATTTCATTAATTCTTATATGGGTGGTAAAATATTGGCTAAAGATGCCAACTTCATTCAATTTATGGAGCAGTTTTCAGAGAATACTAATTTAATGACTTACCTCAATTTTAAGAAGTGCAACAATTTATGGAAATCATTTGCAACACCTGAATTGTTTAAAGAAATGGAGGCTTATGTCGATACTATCGCCAAATTTGAATCTTTTGGTTATCAGTTCAACAGGAATGGAAATGTGTTTGCCACCAATGCCTTCTTAAAATACAATCCTAAGAAAGACAGCAAATCATCATCGCTGGTAGAAATTCCGTTGGATAGCACTTTCTCTTTCCGTCCGCAAAAAGTGATGAATCACTTAACAAAAGAAAAAGAGATTATTTTACAAGACGATGCCAATAATTTGTATTTGTTAAACAAGGCGGGAGAAATTTTATGGAAGCGCAAATTGGGCGAAAAAATATTGGGCGAAATTCATCAAGTAGATTGCTACAATAATGGAAAATTACAGTACTTATTCAACACCACAAATAAGTTGTATTTGGTGGATAGAAATGGTGGAGACGTTAAAGGATTTCCGGTTTCGTTGGTAGGTAAAGCAAGTGCTGGCTTAAGTTTAATGGATTACGAAAACACTAAGAGTTATCGAATTTTGATTCCGTTTACCAATGGCAAGGTTACCAATTACGATATTAATGGCGGAGTGGTAAAAGGCTTTGAGTTTTCGGGGATGCCTGCAGAAATTAAAACGCCAATGACTCATCTTTCATTTGACAAGAAGGATTATATAGTGGTGGTTGATGTGCAAGGCAACATAAAAATAATGGGAAGAAAAGGAGAAGAAAAAGCGAAGGTGAAAGGGCGAGTGCCTAAATCGAAAATGAATGATTTCGTTGTTGTAAAAGGTAAAACTTTTGAGAAGTCGGCGGTGATGAACACCGACAACAACGGCCTACTTACCATTCTTTATTTCGATGGTACTTCACAAAAAATATCATTTAAATCTTTCGAATCCAATCACCGCTGGTATTTGTATGATGTAAATAACGATGGTGCAGATGATGTAGTGTTTTTAGAAAACAATGTTATTGAGGCTTACCAAATGAATAAGAGTGAATTGTTCTCGCTAGAAACAGGCGAGGCCAACTTAAAAGGAAGAGTGTTTTTTGATGAAATTAAAGGCGAAACGTTTAGAATGGGTTTTGCCGATTACAGCACCAATAAATTGTTCTTGAGCGACAACACAGGAACAATCATAGATGGCTTCCCTATAGATGCTTCTTCGCCTTATTTAATAGAGGATTTAGACGGTGATGGTTCAACAGAAATTATAGTAGGCGACAACAGAGCAAATCTCTATATATTTCCTTTGCAATAAAGGAAACAAACACAGTAACCTTTTATGTTTTGCTGCCGTAGCAGTGCGTGTTTCTACGAAAAATTATTTGTTATGATTAGGTTTCTACTGCTTGCTACGATATTGTTTTCGCTGTCTTCTTGCTTGAAAGATAAGTACGATTTACGAAATTTAGATACGAGTGGATATCACCCAGGAGTAGCAGCGCCGCTCATCAATACTAATTTAGTGTTGGGCGAATTAATAAAGAAAGTAGATACCACTTACATTTCTGCTGATAACAATAATTTATTGCACCTAACCTACGCTAGTACATTGTTTTCTTACAACGTGGCCGATTTGATTACAATTCCGGCGCAAAATATATCGCAAAGTTTTAGTTTAAGTAATTTCAGTATTCCCAACATCAACACTTCTACTTCGGTTACTTTAGGAAGCGTGGTGGCGAACATGAACAATCCCGAAAAAACAACCATTCAAAGCGCCAATGGCAATACAGCTCCTTTTCCTTCTGTGCCTGCGCAAAGTGGAGGTAGTTTTAATGTGCCTGCCTTAAGTGGTTTTAATTCGGCTACTTTTTATCAAGGAACTTTAACCATGGCGATAACCAACAACTGGCCGGTACAAATAACGAACGTGCAAATTGAAATTAGAAATCAGGGCAATAACTCCTTGATAGGAACTTTTAATTATCCATCTATTCCAGCTTCTGGTAGCGCTTCTAAAAACGTGAATTTGGCTGGTGTAACTATGAGTAACTCTATTAAAATGGTTATTGTTTCGTTTAGTTCACCTGGTACTTTTCCTACTGCAGTGCCAATAGACTTAAGTGACGATTTGGCGATAGATATTAGCACAACGAATATCGGTTTGTTAAATGCATCTGCCGTTTTTCCTAGTCAGCAAATATTGAATCAAACCATAGAAAACAGCATCGCTATGTCGAATGGCGAGCAGCTGAATACAATGATTTTAAAGGCCGGAAATATTACTTACAATATTGATTATGGTATTCGTGAAAACGCACAAGTGGTTTTAACGCTTCCTTACCTAACCAAGAATGGTTCGCCATTTAGTGAAGTGATAAACTTAACGTCGAATCATGTTTCTGCTACTAATGTTACGGGTAGTTTCGACTTATCGGGCTATACTTTCGATTTAACAGGCGGAGGTGGTCACAATAATTATATAGCAGCCACTATTTCGGCTAATGTTATTTCTTCTGGTATTCCTATTCCTATTGATACTTCCGATGCTGTTTCGGCCAATATTAACATTGATAATCTTGCCTTTTCTTATCTAGATGGATATTTAGGCAACCAGCCCATTACTGTACCTACCGATTCTTTAGATTTCTCTTTGTTCAGTAAAAATTTAGGCATCAATGTTTCCTTGGCCGATCCTCTAATTACCTTGAAATTGAAAAATTCTGTGGGTATTCCTATCAATGGAGATTTATCGGTTTTGTCTGTAATTGGTGAAAATGGCAACACGGTTCCTTTTACTGGTATTGCCAATCCTTTGGTGATTAACAGTCCGAGTGCAGTAGGTCAAACAGCCAACACCAACATCGTCATCAATAAAAACACAAGCAACATCACCACCGTTTTAACAAGTAATCCTAAAACAATTATTTATGGTTTAACTGCGGCTACCAATCCTGGCGGATTCGGTGTTAATTTCATCACCGATTCTAGTTCTATTGATGTAAGTATGGAAATGGATGTGCCTTTGTATGGCAGCCTTTCGGGTTTTGTAATAAAAGATACGGCATCTTTTCCGGCCGATGCTTTTAAGAATGTATATACAGCTACTTTGCGCAGTATCATCACCAGTGAATTTCCTATTGAGGCGAATGTTCAAATGTACTTTTTAGATGCTTCGTATGCTATGGTTGATTCTATATTTCCTAGTGGATACGAGCAAGTGGTGCCTTCTTCTATTATTGATATTGATGGTGAATTGGTTGCTGCTTCAGCGCCTAAAACAACAGATATGACGGTGAGTGCAGGTATGGCCGAGAAACTTAAAATAGCGAAATATATTGTAGTGGCCACCAAGTTAGCCACAGCAAACAATGGCACTCAAGCGGCTAAATTTTACTCTACTTATAAAATGAATGTGAAGTTGGGAATATTGGCCAAAGTAAATATTGATATTAAAGAAAAATAATGATAAAAAGATTACTCTTCGCACTGTTATTTACAGTGCTTTCCTCTGCTTCCTTTGCACAAGGATTAACCACTTACTTTATGGATATTGTTCCACAAAGTTCACGAAACAATACTGGTTTAATGCCCAAAGCAAAGTTTCATTTAGGCTTGCCTGTTATTTCTAATGTAGGTTTGAGCTTTGTAAATAGTAGTTTTGTTTTTTCCGATTTGTTTGCCCAAAAAGGTGGTGGTAAACTCGATATGGATTATATGTTGCCAGGTTTAAAAGACAACAATTATCTTTCGATTACTTCCGATATCGATTTTCTTTCTTTCGGATTTAAAGTAAAATCTAAAAATTATTTCTCTTTTAATCTTAGCAATCGAATAGCATTTAACTTCGATTATTCTAAAGATTTCATGACTTTTTTAGCACAAGGAACTGTTCCTTTCATTGGCAAAACATTGTCGATGCAGGGTACCGGTTTTCGTTTTTCTGCTTATAATGAATATGCTTTTGGTTACACCCGCGAGTTTAATGATAAACTAACGGCAGGTGCTAAAATGAAATTGCTACAAGGTATTGCTGTGTTGAATAGTGAAACAGCAGATATTACCTTGGAAACAAGTTCAGATTATTCTCAAATTTCTGCCACATCAACCATTGGTGTTAAAATGGCTGGGCTTGCTTTCTTAACCGATAGCAATGCAACTTCGCCTACAGCAGGTTTAACTTCATTTGCCAACAAAGGATTTGCTTTAGATTTAGGTGGAACGTATAAGCTGAACGATAAAATTACGGTATCTGCTTCGGCAGTTGATTTAGGTTATATTCATTGGACTACCGATGCGCGCAGATACTACAACAACAAAGCAAAACTTACTTGGGATGGTTTAGATGCCTACAAATTTTTAAGCGACACAGCGGCATCAAAAGATTATGCGGCGAACTTGGCCGATAGCTTGAAAAATATCTTTAGTTTGAAAAGAAGCGGCAATGCTTTTAATAGCAATTTGGTGGGCAATATTTATATGGGCGCGCAATACAATTTCAACAAATGGTTTAATGGAGGTTTGGTTTTGCACGCACAAATTTATGAAGGCCGTTTGTATCCATCTTATACCATTATTGGCGGAACTAAACTGGGAAGTATTTTTCATTTTAATTTAAGTTATTCGGTGTTGAATGGAAGTTACACTAACGTAGGTGCTGCGTTTGCGCTGAACCTGGGACCAATTCAAATTTATGTTGCGGGCGATAATGTGCTTGGTTTTACTCAACTAGATTATGCCAAAACATTGAATGGCAGATTTGGTATCAACATCATGACAGGCTACACCAAAAAACGCACGAAAGATGAAAAACGAAATGATAAAATCAAACGCGAATTAACCAAGAAAGACAGCGATGGCGATGGTGTTAACGATTACGACGATAAGTGTAAAGATGCAATTGGTAAAGCCGAGCACAAAGGTTGTCCTGATAAAGACGGTGATAATGTTCCCGACAACGAAGATATTTGTCCTACCGAATTTGGTAACTCAGAAACAGGTGGTTGCCCAGATAAAGACAATGACTTAGTAGCCGATAGAGTAGATGCTTGTCCGGATGTTTATGGCACAATGAAAGGTTGTCCCGATGAAGATAAGGATAGCATTCCAGATAAAGATGATGGCTGTCCAAGCGCAAAAGGTTCTGTCGCATTACACGGCTGCCCTGATACCGATGGAGATGGTGTAACCGACGATAGAGATGAGTGTCCGCTACTTAAAGGTGATGCAGCGCACGATGGCTGTCCAGATTCTGATGCTGACGGCGTTTACGACAACGAAGATAAGTGTCCGCAAGAACCAGGTAAAGCTGAATTGAAAGGATGTACCGATAAAGACACCGATCATGACTTTGTGCCAGATGTGTTAGATGCTTGTCCGTATAGAGTTGGACCCCTAGAAAACAAAGGTTGCCCGGTGGAGTAAATTCAAAATAAATAAAATAGAAAATGGTTAGCTTGAAAAGGCTAACCATTTTTTTTAGGATGTGTTTTTATTAATCTAGTGCGTCATTGCGAAATTTTTGTACCCAAAAATGAAGCAATCTTATTAAGCACTTTGTGAGATTTAACTATCGTCCTAATAATAAAATGAGATTGCTTCATCCGTCAGCCGACGGATTTTCGCCATGGCCTGCAGGATTTGCTAAAATAAATTACACACTCGCCACCACACTAATCTCCACATTCACATCCTTCGGTAATCTCGATACTTCCACAGTCTCTCTTGCAGGGAAATTTGCTGTAAAATATGAACCATACACATCGTTAACCGCTGCGAAGTTATTCATATCAGAAAGGAAGATAGAAGTCTTCACAATATTCTCGAAACCCATTCCAGCTTCTTTCAAAATAGCTTCTAAGTTTTTCATTACCTGATGTGTTTCATCTGTAATGTTTGAAGTGTTTAAAGTTGAATCTGCAGGGTTAATGGCTATTTGTCCGCTTACAAATAACATATTGTTTACCTTAACAGCTTGGTTGTACGGACCAATTGGTGCCGGTGCATTTTTAGTATTGATGATGGTTTTTGCGCTCATAGTTTTATTTTTGTGAGGCGAATTTAATAAGAAAATGGCAGTAAAGTATAGCAAATATTTCGCTTACGGTTCTAACATGAGTTTAACTTTGTTAGATAAAATGGGCGTGCAGTGCAAAAATGTGTTGCCTGCCCTTTTGCACAATTACGAATTGGTTTTTTCTGTGCCTGATAGTGAGAAAAAAGAATATGGATTTGCGAGCGTGCAATTTAAAAAAGGCTTTGTGGTGAAAGGTTTGGTGATGGAAGTAGAAGATAAATACATTTCAATTTTAGATGAGTATGAAGCTTTTCCAAATGATTATTTAAAAGAAAATGTAGAGGTAGAATTACTTAACAGAACAAAGGCGGACTGTTTTATGTATTTTGGCCATCCTAATATTGTGAAAGAAGGATTAAAACCTTGGCCAGGCCATTGGGAGATTGTGTGTGGAATTCATGCGCAGTATTTTTAACAAAACCATTTGACTACATTTGAATGAATTATTAGAAGATGAAATTACATCGATATTTCTTTTTGTTTTTTTTCTTATGCACAGTGAGAATTTTCGCTTGCGATTGCGATCCTTTAGATGCACTGAGCAAAGAAAATTGCGGTGTTTACGATGTTATCTTTGAAGGTAAAGTCGATAGGGTAGATAGTTGTGTAGATGGAGAAATAAATATCTCGTTTTTAATTCAAGATTTATTTAAGGGTAATTATTTATCGGTAATTAATGTAAAAAACAATTGTACCGACGGCTGTGCCATGCATTTTGAAAAAGATGATGTTTGGTTGATTTACGCCGAAAAAAACAACGCACAAGATGTCGTCGTTCATTTTTGTTCACGCAGCAGAAAGCTCAATATGGGCGAAGAAAAAGACGATTATGTTTTTGCTTCGGGTTTAACTTATCAGCAAGAGAAAGATAAATTGCTTTCTTTCTTTCCTGTAAACGAAGAGAAAAACACCAATCTTAAACCTCGCCAATACGAAAAGGTAGATCCTTCCTTAATACCTGTTTTATTAATTGTTTCAGTAGTTTTTATTTTACTGGCTTTGTGGGCTTTTAAAAAGTTTGTGAAATAAGCATTATTGCTAGTATTGATTAAGCGCTGCACATTTAACCAAAATCTAGAAAGCATGAACAAGTTTTTATTCGCCTTATTTTTAGCAATAACTTTTAATTCACTGGCACAAGTGCAGCCCATTGCACCTTCTTACCAAGATATGGGAGGTATTGGTTATTCAAGAGGTTCAAACGGTTTTCATGCAAAAGTTTTTTACGAAGTACTTACGCTTCGTTCTTTATCTGGAGGCTTGGGCGTTAAATTGTATTCTAACAGAACTTTTAGTTTCGAACCATCTTTTCATTACGATTTTTTGAGAAATGTATCGCTGGCAAAGGTTGGCTTTCATTTCAATCATAAAATATTACACTTTGCAGTAGAGTATGCTTACGCGAATAATTTTCATCACGGTTTATCTTACATGCCTGTTTATGCTGGAATTGGCAAGCGACACAAATGGTCGATATGCTATGTGCGTAATTTTCTATTAGAAAAGGGTAATGAATTTCATTACCCCTTGAATCAAATTTCTTTTCGCCACAATATTAGCATCAAAAAACACCACAGAAAAGAGAAGGCCACTGCTGTAGATTTTGCTTTATAAAGAAGCCAATTTGTCCACCAATTCTTGTTCAGTAACCTCTTTCATATCTTTAGCTGCGCTCCAATTTACATCTGAGTCTTTGTTTTCTCCCTCAAAAACACTTATGTTTTGAAGCAAGTTGTTGGTATTTGTCATTTCTGCAAAATATTTTTATTGGATTTAAGCACCCAATCTGTTCCGTTTTTAAAAGCACGCAATCAGTGCAGCGATATGCCAAACAAACTTATTAATGCCAGCCTTCCCATCTGTATCATGCTAACATTGAACATTAAACATTGAACATTGAACTATTTTTCAACTTATGTGGATAAAAATATAAAATATTGCCGCAGCAAAATTTTATTTTTGAGAAATGAAGTTGTGTATTGCCGAAAAGCCAAGTGTAGCAGGTGAAATTGCCAAAATTGTAGGAGCCAATAGTAGAAGAGATGGTTTCTATGAAGGAAATGGCTATTGGGTGTCGTGGACTTTCGGGCATCTCTGCGGTTTGAAAGAACCGCACGATTACAAGGAAAGCGATAAGGCGTGGAATTTATACAACCTACCCATTGTACCCAAAGAATTTGGCATTAAGCTCATCTCCAACAAAGGCGTAGAAAAGCAATTCAATACTATTAAGAAGTTAATTAGCGAATGCGAAGAAATCATAAACTGTGGTGATGCCGGACAAGAAGGGGAGCTCATTCAGCGATGGGTGATGAAGCATGCCGAATGCAAAGTGCCCGTTAAACGTTTGTGGATTTCTTCCTTGACGGAAGAGGCCATCAAAAACGGATTCAAAAAATTGATGGATGCCAAAGATTTTGATTCCCTTTATAATGCAGGTGAATGTCGTGCTATTTCCGATTGGTTGTATGGAATAAATGCCACACGTTTGTTCACCATGAAATACGGAAAAAACAAACAAGTTTTTTCTGTAGGTAGAGTGCAAACTCCAACATTGGCAATGATTGTGCAGCGTTATCATGAAATTGTAAACTTCATTCCGCAAACTTATTTCGAGCTCAAAACAAATTACCGCGAAGCTGTTTTCTCCTATGCCAAAGGAAAAATCGACGATGAGAAAAAAGCAAAAGAGCTTTTGGAGAACATAAAAGATTTACCTCTCACCATTACGAAGGTAAGTATCAAAGAAGGAAAAGAATTTTCTCCCAATTTATTCGACTTAACTTCCTTGCAAATTGAAGCGAATAATAAGCTGGGCTTATCTGCAGAAAATACGCTTGGTTTTGTGCAAAGTTTGTATGAAAAAAAATTGGTGACTTACCCTCGTGTTGACACCGTTTTTCTTCCCAACGACATGTATCCTAAAATTAAAGGAATGTTGGAAGGACTCACAGAATATCGTGAACTAGTAAAACCAATTTTAGAAAAGAAAATACCCAAACCTAAAAAGGTTTTTAACGACAATAAAGTTACCGATCACCACGCCATTGCGCCAACTGGAGTGATAGCGAATAATATTTCGGGTTTAGAAAAAGAAGTGTACGATTTAATCGCGTTGCGTTTTATCGCTGCTTTTTATCCCGAGTGTAAAGTATCGAATACCACCATTGATGCACAAATTGGCAAACACGCTTTTAAAGCCACAGGTAAGCAAATTTTAGAACCAGGGTGGAGAGCAGTTTTAGGAACAGAAAAACAACGTGAAGCAGGAGATAAAAAAGAAACGCCTGATGATGAAAAAGTGTTGCCACATTTCGATGAAGGCGAAAGCGGACCGCACGAACCTTTGGTAGATAAAAAGAAAACATCGGCACCAAAGGAATACACCGAAGCAACTTTGTTGCGCGCCATGGAAACAGCAGGTAGAGCTATAGAAGACGATGAATTGAAATCGTTGATGAAAGATAATGGAATAGGCCGACCCTCAACACGAGCGAACATTATTGAAACGCTTTTCAAAAGAAATTACATCGAAAAAAAAGGCAAAAAAATATTGGCCACAGAAATCGGAATTCATTTGATTTCTGTGATACACAATCCAACTTTAAAATCTCCAGAGCTCACAGGAATCTGGGAGAAGAAATTGCGACAAATAGAAAACAATGAATTCTCTGCACCGCAATTTATCAGAGAGATGGAGGAGTTGGTGCATTCATTGGTGACTGAGGTGATTTACGATATCCGTCCGGTTGAGGCGAAGCCCATTGTTTGTCCGAAATGCAAAACCGGCAAAATCATAAAAGGCAAAACAGCTTACGGTTGCAGCGAATGGAAAGGCGGATGTAGTTTTAGAATTCCATTTGATATGGTTTCTGCCGAGGCTGATGTGGAGAAGTTGATAGGAGAGGGAAAGGTGAGTGTGAGTGGTAATGAAATTTTGTTAAGCAGTTTGGTGTAGAGATTCTGAACTAAATGCTCCTTATTTTTTTCTGCAAATCATCAAGCCATCGCGAACAGGCAGCAGTACATTTTCTACTCCCTTGTGTTGCTGAATATAGGCGTTAAATTCCAATATTTTTTGGGTGTCGGTATCGTTTGCTTTTACAGGATCTACAACCTTTCCGCTCCACAATACATTATCGGCAATGATGCAGCCACCGCTCTTTACTTTATCGAAAACAAGATTGAAATAAGGTAGATAATTTTCTTTGTCGGCATCAATAAAAACGATGTCGAATTCTTCATTCAAAGTAGGAATGATTTCTAAAGCATCGCCAATGTGTTGTTGTATCTTGTTTTTGTATGGAGAAGCATCAATGTGTTTTTGCACGAAATCTTGCAATTCTTCATTGATGTCGATGGTAATGAGTTTTCCTGTTTCTGTTAATCCTTCTGCTAAGCAAAGTGCCGAATAGCCTGTGTAAGTGCCAATTTCCAAGATTCTTTCTGGTTTAATCATGTGACTAAACATAGAAAGAATTCTTCCTTGCATGTGTCCCGATAGCATGCGCGGTTTCAATATTTTTTGATGTGTTTCGCGATTTAAATTGTACAACCATTCGCTCTCTTTTGCGCTGTGAAGCAAAGCATAATTGTCAATTTCTTTCGGCAAAAAATCCATTCTTACTTCTCTCTAAAAAACAACGAAACGGGTACACCACACAAATCGAAATTCTCTCTCAATTTATTTTCCAAGAATCGTTTGTAGTTCTCTTGAATGTATTTAGGATGATTGGCGAAGAAAGCAAAAGCCGGAGTTTTAGTGGGCAATTGCGTAATGTATTTAATCGACACCATTTTACCTTTCACGGTAGCAGGTGGATTTTTTTCAATAATCTCACCCATCACTTCATTCAATACCGATGTTTTAATGGTTTGAATTCTGCGCTCGTGAACCTGTAAACCAATTTCCAAAGCTTTTAAAATTCTTTGTTTATCGGGAACCGCAGTAAATACTATCGGCACATCGTTGAAGGGTTTGGTTGCTTCTAAAATAGCCGTGGTGTATGAGTTTACAGAATTCGAATCTTTGTTTTCAATCAAATCCCATTTATTGATAACGAAAACTACTCCTTTTTTACTTTTAATAATGATGTTGAAAATAGCCAAATCTTGCGCTTCAATTCCTTGTGTTGCATCAATCATTAACAAACAAACATCTGAGTTTTCAATGGCATTTAGCGTTCTTAAAGTAGAGTAGAATTCTAAATCTTCATCCACTTTATTTTTCTTACGCAAACCAGCAGTGTCAATCAAAATAAAATCGTGACCGTAAGCCTTGTATCTTGTATGTATACTGTCTCTCGTTGTTCCAGCAAGCGGCGCAACAATGGTTCTTTCTTGATTAAGGAAAGCATTCACGATAGATGATTTACCAACGTTTGGTCTACCTACTACCGATATTCTTGGTAAGCCAGTAACATCTTCTGGTTTTTCTTCATCCAATTCAGCTGCAACAGCATCCATCAATTCACCTGTTCCGCTTCCGCTTAAAGATGAAACGCAAAACAATTCGTCGAAACCGAAAGAGTAAAACTCGGCAGCATCTACTTCACGCTCGTAGTTGTCAGATTTGTTGGCCACCAGCAACACTTTCTTTTTGGTTCTTCTTAAAATATCGGCTACCCCTTGGTCGAGGTCGGTCATACCTGTTACAACATCTACCACAAAGATGATAACCTTACATTCTTCCAAAGCGATTTTAACCTGACGCTTAATCGCTGTATCAAACATCTCCGAAGAATCACTCACATATCCGCCAGTATCTACAATAATGAATTCTTTACCATTCCATTCGCCTCGTCCGTAATGACGATCTCGCGTTACACCTTCCTGCTCATCTACAATGGCAGTGCGCCCTTCGGTGATTCTATTAAATAAAGTCGATTTACCAACATTTGGTCTACCAACAATTGCTACAATATTTGCCATGGTGCAAAAATAGTCAATTAAATGTTATGAAGGTTAATGTTGATTTTGTATTAAATTTTTGCTCATCGTTTCCATTTTTAAATTTTTATTTTTAGAAAACCCTCCTTTATTTTTATATAACTTTAGTCCACTTTATGCTGACGATTTGCAATCAATAGGTATGAAAATATTGAATTATATTAAAGGGGCCTTTTAATGAAACAGATTAGTACAATATTTTGTATTTTATTCGCACTCACAGTGCTTGGACAAAAATCAATTATGTTCAAGAATGATTCTTTTGATTCTACCTATAGAATAATAGGCGTTGGTCCTTGGGCCTACAATAATAATTTTGATAAGCAAAATGAAACTTACGAACGTTTTTCTTTTATGATTGATCAGCCAAAAGACTTACAACTTTTGAAGAAAAATTGGGTGTTTAGAGAATCGGCGGAAATACCGGCAATTCAAATGCCTTGTTTTACTATATATGTATTAAAGGATAAAAAGCTAGAAAACAGTTGGATTATTAATATTAGAAAAAGAACTAAAATAGGCAAGCCACTAGGTGATTCTAAATTTATTAAGAAGATG
>Ga0208960_1000692_pt1 | contig 18728 bp, 18 predicted proteins | sample GreLakmeON33MSRF_FD_187703 | JGI IMG/M metagenome (GOLD analysis project Ga0208960, IMG submission 187703) | Freshwater lentic microbial communities from great Laurentian Lakes, MI, USA - Great Lakes metaG ON33MSRF (SPAdes) | ecosystem: Environmental > Aquatic > Freshwater > Lake | place: Great...
CTTCAGGCGGACCGGTATGAAATATACCGGTCCGCTTTTTGTTGTAGGGCTGTGATGTGCCTGAGGTGCAGAAGTTTTCATACTAGACAAGTCAAATGTCTTCAGTTATTATTGCGGTACACTCAGTATCAGTCCCCGAAATAAACTAGTTTCAGCGCTGGAGATCCAATGGCAGATGTAAAAGTGCAAAGTCTGATCACAGGCTTTACCGAAAAAATTGATTCGTTTTCGCCCACATTCCACAGTCAGGATGTTGGGCAGGTGATTGAAGCTGGCGACGGAATTTGCCGCGTGTCCGGTCTGTCAAATGTCGGCAATGCAGAGCTGGTTGAATTTGCCAACGGCGTGCGTGGCATTGTCTTTAGCCTGGAAAAATCCAATGTCGGTGTGATTGTGATGGGCAGCTATGAGGCGATCGAAGAAGGTTCGCTGGTGCGCGCCACTGGTGAAATTGCCTCAGTGCCGGTGGGGCCGGGATTGATCGGCAGAGTGGTGGATGCAACCGGCAAGCCGATTGACGGCAAGGGCCCAGTGCAGGCGACTGGTGTGCGCCCAGTCGAGCGCATTGCCCCAGGCGTGATCCGGCGGCGTGATGTGGATACACCGCTGCTAACCGGCTTGAAGCCGATTGACGCGATGATCCCCATCGGGCGCGGCCAGCGCGAGCTGATCATCGGCGACCGCCAAACCGGCAAGACCGCTGTCGCCATGGACACCATCATCAACCAGAAGGGCAAAGATTGTATTTGCATCTATGTGGCGATCGGCCAGAAAAAGTCGTCTGTGTCGCGGGCCGTGGCGCTGCTGGCTGAATATGGCGCGATGGAGCACACCATTGTGGTGGTGGCATCCGCCGATGACTCGGCTGGCCTGCAATATTTGGCGCCGTACTCGGGCTGCGCCATGGGCGAGGAATTCATGGAGGCCGGCAAGGATGCGCTGGTTGTTTATGATGACCTCTCAAAGCACGCCTACGCTTATCGGCAGGTGTCCTTGCTGCTGCGCCGTCCGCCGGGCCGTGAAGCGTATCCCGGCGATGTTTTCTACCTGCATTCGCGCCTGCTTGAACGTTCCGCACAGCTGGCTGACAACTACGTGATTGTGCCGCAGGCGGCTGCCAGCAATGTGCTGCAAGGTGTTGATGGAAAAGTGTATGCCGGGCCATTGTCCAAGCATGAAGGTGATGAAGCCCTGAAGGCGATGACAAATCCGGCGCAGTTGAGCTTGCGCAAGCTGCCGGACTCGGGCGGGTCTTTGACTGCGCTGCCAATTATTGAAACGCTGCTGGGTGACGTATCCGCATATATTCCGACCAATGTGATCTCGATTACGGATGGTCAGATCTATCTTGAAGGCGACTTGTTTTATGCGGGCATTCGGCCCGCTGTGAACGTAGGCATTTCGGTTTCACGGGTGGGTGGAGATGCGCAGACAAAGGCGATGCGCCAGGTTGCCGGCCGATTGCGGCTGGAAATGGCCGCGTACCGGGATCTGGCTGCGTTCGCACAATTCGGCTCAGACTTGGACAAGGCCACGCAGATGCAGCTGGAGCGCGGCAAGCGCCTGCAGGAAATCTTGAAGCAGGATCAATTTCGCCCGATGGCGCTGTCAGCGCAGGTGATGGTGATCTTTGCAGGCGTTAACGGCTTGGTGGACAAGATCCCAGTCGAGCGCATCAAGGAATGGCAGGAGGCTTATATTAAATATATGGCCGCCTCCTTCCCGCAAATACCCAGTAGCATTGCCAACGAAAAGCAAATAACGGATGCGGTGCGCGCCGAGATCCTGGCGGCCACCGAAACTTTTAACGCTTCCTGGAACTAAGCGATGGCTGGTGCCCGTGAAATGCGGTTGCGCATGCGGAGCGTGCGCAACATAACCCAAGTAACGCGCGCACTTGAGGCCGTTAGTGCATCCAAAGTGCGCCAGGCGCAGGTGGCGGTGCTGGGTGCCCGCGCTTACTCGGACCGCGCAGCTGCAATTTTGGAAAGCCTTGCCAACCAACCGGGCGATGTGCGCGCGTTGCATCCGCTGCTGGAGGAACGGCCGGTTGCCAATATCGGAATGCTGCTGATCACCAGTGATCGCGGACTGGCCGGTGCATACAACCTGAACATGGTGCGCATGGCAACAAAATTTTGGAAAGAGCAGACTGTGCCCGTGCGCTGGGTGACGGTTGGCAACAAGGGGCGCGAGTTGATAGTGCGCGCTGGCGCCAAGATTGTCTCGGAGTTCAGCAGCTTCCGGCGCTCTCCGTCCTTTGCCGAGATCTCACCGGTGGCGCGCACGCTCCTGACGGATTTTTTGGCGGGCACGGTGGATGAAGTTTATGTTGCATCTACTGATTTCATAAATACGCTGAAGCTGCAGCCGACAATCTTCCGGCTGCTGCCGATGACATTGGACAAACCCGGGAACCCTGTTGCAGTGCGCTCCGGTGCCAAGCAGGAATATATTTTTGAACCATCCGCTGCGGAGCTGCTGAATGAAATTCTGCCGCGTTTTGTGATGGTGCAGGTGTTCCAGGCTGTGCTGGAAGCCCAGGCCAGCGAGCACAGCGCGCGCATGGTGGCGATGCGCAATGCAACTGACAATGCGATGGAAATTTCCGCCAGCCAGCAGCTTGCCTACAACAAGGCGCGCCAGCTGGCGATCACCAGTGATCTGCTGGATATTGCGGGCGGAGTGGAAGCTTTGAGCAAAGCCGCGGTACAGCCAGCGCGGGTAAATTCTGACACAATGGTTTTGGAGGCTTAATGTCTAGATCAACAGGCCGTGTATCACAGATACAAGGCGCAGTCGTGGATTGCCAGTTTGCGGTGGAAGAGCTGCCGGAGATTTATGAGGCGGTCGAGATTGTGCGGGAGGGTGGCTTTGTGCTGGTGCTTGAGGTGCAAAAGCATCTTGGCAACGGCGAGGTGCGCTGTGTTGCAATGGATTCGACGGATGGGCTGCGGCGTGGCACGCAAGCCACCGCAACCGGCTCGCCGATCCGGGTTCCGGTGGGTGACGCATCTTTGGGGCGCATCTTCAATGTAATTGGCCGGCCGATTGATGGCAAAGGCGAGGTGAACGCCACCGAGTTCTACCCTATTCATCGCGCAGCGCCGTTATTTGAAGAGCAGTCAACGAAAGTTGAAGTGTTCGAGACTGGCCTGAAAGTGGTTGACCTGATTGCGCCATTTACGAAGGGCGGCAAAACGGGAATCTTCGGTGGAGCCGGCACCGGCAAGACCGTCATCATCATGGAAATGATTCGCTCGATCGTGAAGCAGCACGCGGGCAATTCGGTGTTTGCCGGCGTGGGCGAGCGCACGCGGGAAGGCACGCAGCTATACCGCGAAATGATTGAGTCCAACGTGATGAAGGACACGGTGATGGTTTTCGGCCAGATGAACGAGCCGCCGGGCGTGCGCTTGCGCGTGGCGCTGACCGGCTTGACGATGGCGGAGTACTTCCGCGATCAAGGGCGCGATGTGCTGCTCTTCATCGACAACATCTTCCGTTTTGTGATGAGTGGTTCCGAGGTGTCGGCGCTGCTCGGGCGCATGCCTTCAGCCGTGGGCTACCAGCCCACACTTGGAACAGAGATGGGCGAGCTGCAGGAGCGCATCACCTCCACCCGCCGGGGCTCAATCACCTCGATGCAGGCTGTGTATGTGCCCGCGGATGATTATTCGGACCCGGCGCCGGTGGCAACATTTGCGCACCTTGATGCCACGATTGCGCTCGAGCGGTCGATCGCCGCGAAGGGGCTGTATCCGGCCGTGGACCCGCTGGCCTCCACCAGCCGCATTCTGGACCCGCTGATTGTGGGCGAAGAGCATTATGCGGTGGCGCGCGAGGTGCAGCGCGTGCTGCAGCGTTATAAGGATCTGGCGGACATCATCGCCATTCTGGGCATTGATGAACTTTCAGAAGACGACAAGATTCTTGTGGCACGGGCGCGCAAGATAGAGCGCTTTTTCTCGCAGCCGTTTTTTGTGGGTGAACGCTTTACGGGATTCCCCGGCCGTTACGTGCGCCTTGAAGACACGGTGCGCTCCTTCCGCGCTATCCTCGATGGCAAGCACGACGATCTGCCGGAGCAGGCTTTCATGTTTGTGGGCACGATTGAAGATGCTATCGAGCGTGCAGCTGAACTTGCCAAGCAGTCGGCCGGCTAAGTCAATCTAATGCCTGTCCAGTTTGAGATTGTTACCCAGGAACGCCTGGTGTATTCCGAAAAGGTGGACATGGTTGTGGTTGATGGGCTGGACGGACGACTTGGAATTTTGCCAAACCACTCCCAGCTGCTAACCGGCCTTAAGGTGAGCGAGCTGCTCGTGCGGCGCGGAAAAATTGAAGAGGTGTTTGCCGTCAGCGGTGGCGTGCTGGATGTGCGTCCTGATCGCATACTGGTGCTTGCTGACACAGCCGAGCACTCTGATGAAATTGACCTGAAGCGTGCGGACGAAGCCCGCAAGCGTGCAGAAAAATTCCTGGAGACGCAGTGGCGGGCTGCTGCGTCAACTGCTGAATCGCAGCTAGATATGATGTCTGCGCTGCGCCGTGCAAATGTGCGCCTGCGGGTGGGGCGGCAACGGCGCGGTACGCTGGGAGCAATGACATTTGAGGAAACTAGCTAGCATTTGACAATGGCGCTATTGGTGCAAATGGTGCGTGCGAGATTGGTTGGCCGGTTTCTGAGTGACCGGCTAACTTTGTTTATATTGTATTTGCGTCCGCATAAAATGCGCCACAGTTTGCAGCATTAGACATGGGGTGGTTTTCCAAGGACCTCGGGATTGACCTCGGCACTTCCAATATTTTGGTGTTCGATAACGGCGAGATTGTGATGCATGAGCCGTGCGTGGTGGCCATTCAGGTGGACGAGCAAAAAATTGTGGCGATCGGGCAAGAGGCGCGCGAAATGTACGGCCGCGTACCGGACACGATCGAGGTGATGCGGCCAATTCAGGATGGCGTAATTGCGGACTATGAAGTTACGGAGCGCTTGTTGCACTACTTCATCGCCAAGGTGTGCGGCCCGCTGCGGCTCATCAAGCCGCGTGTGATGGTGAGCGTGCCGTGGGGCGTCACCAGCGTGGAGAGCCGCGCTGTGCACGAGGCGGCGCTGCAGGCGGGCAGCCGCGCTGCGTATTTGATCCACCAGCCACTGGCGGCAGCGATTGGCGCCGGCATGCCCATTGGCACGCCCGCCGGCAATATGGTCATGTGCATTGGTGCCGGCATCACCGAAGCCGCGATTGTTTCCCTGAACGGCATCATTGCGGCATTTTCCATGCGCTCCGGTGGCAGCAAACTTGACAAGGCGATTGCTGATTATGTGCGCCGCAAGTATGGCGTTGCCATCGGCGAGATGACCGCTGAGGAAATCAAAATGCGCATCGGGGCAGCGGTGCCGCTTGATGAAGAACTGGGCATGGAAGTGCAGGGCCGCGACCAGGTTACAAACCTGCCGCGCTCCGCCACCATCACCTCAAGTGAAGTGTTGGAGGCCATCCAGGAACCGCTTGAGCAGCTGGTGAAAGTGGCGGCTTCTGTTTTGGAGAAGACCCCGCCCGAGTTGGCTTCTGACGCAATTGACCGCGGCATGGTGTTGTGCGGCGGCGGCGCATTGCTGCGCGGCATCGACCGCTTTATCACGCGCGAAGTGGGTGTGCCGGCTTACGTTGCTGATAATCCGCAGGGCTGTGTTGTAATTGGCGCCGGGCGGGCGCTGGAGATGTACGACACGCTGCGCCCCAACCTGCCGCGCGTGTAGCATAGCGGGCGCTGCCCGCCTGCATCACTTGTGGAGGTAGTAGGACATACGCTGCAGCTCGATCACCGGATCAATGTACTGCACGCGCACGGCGGCGGGAACGCTAAGATTGACGGGCGCATAATTCAAGATCGAGCGTACGCCAGCCTGAACCAGAATGTTGGTGACCGATTGGGCATGCTGGCCGGGGAGGCATAGCATCGCAACTTGCACGCGGCGCGCCTTTACTTCCGCTGCCATTCGGTCCACCGCCAATATCGTCAGGTCGCCCGCAATTTGGCCGACTTTCTTTGGGTCACTGTCAAAGATTAGCGCAATGCGGAAACCGCGGCCGGCGAATCCCTGATAGCGTACGACGGCGTGCCCAATGTCACCCATGCCAACAAGTGCCACATCCCATACACGGTCCACGCGCAAAATTTTTCCGAGCTTGGTGCGCAAAAATGTAATCTGATACCCCATGCCTTGCTTGCCGAACTCACCGAAGTGCGACAGGTCTTTGCGGATTTGCGCGGCGCTCATGCCGAGCCGTTCGCCCAGCTCTTTTGAAGAAGTTACTTTTTGCCCGGCACCGGCCAATGCAGTTAACGCCCGCAGGTAGAGCGGCAAGCGGCTGATCACGACGTCGGGAACTTGGAAGTTGGGCATGATAGTTGAGTGCTCAGATGCAACTGAGGTTGACGTTATTTTACACAGGTTTCCGCTTGCTACATGTGTTTTTTGGTGTGAATTATTTTACTAGTGAGGTGCACATAGTGGTGCAGCTCTAGACCAGCAGCAGCCAACCTTACAAGCGGAATTAAGCAATGCGGGCTGGGCTGCGGGTGAAGTTCGCGCGGGCAGCGGGCGCCGCGTGCACGTGCAACCGCTGCAGTTCTTTTATAAACGCGATGCTATACTGCTGCGCATGCCACCAGAAGATGTGCGCTATTTTGATCAGGCTGTAATCACTGCAATTTCAGGTGCCGGTGGGGATGGCATGGTGCATTTTCGGCGTGAAAAGTACATGCCGCGTGGCGGCCCGGATGGCGGCGACGGCGGAAAGGGCGGTTCGGTTTGGCTGGTTGCTGAGCGCTCGCTGAACACGCTTTTTATGTTTCGGCGCCAACGGCGTTTTACTGCGGAGGCAGGCAATGCCGGCGCCAAGAGCAACAAGACCGGCCGCAGTGCGCTTGATTTGGAAGTGAAGGTGCCTGTGGGTACGCTGGTGCGCGGGTCGGATGGTGAACTGCTTGGGGATCTGGTGGAACCCGGTCAGCGCGTGTGCGTGGCGCGCGGCGGGCGTGGCGGGCGCGGCAATTCGCATTTCATCAGCGTGCACAATAAAGCGCCGCGCATTGCGGATCACGGTGTGCCTGGCGAAGAGTGCGAGCTGGCACTGGAGCTGCGTTTGATTGCGGACGTTGGCATTGTGGGTGTGCCCAACGCAGGCAAGTCTACATTTTTGGCTGCGATCAGTGCGGCGCGGCCCAAGATCGCGCCCTATCCATTCACCACACTTGTGCCTAATCTTGGAGTTGCGGATCTTGGCGGGTTTCGCACGCTGGTGCTGGCGGATGTGCCGGGCTTGATCGAAGGCGCGCATGCCGGCGTCGGGTTGGGCTTTGAATTTTTGCGGCACATTCAACGCACGCGCGTGCTCATTCATCTCTTGGATGGCATGGCAGAAAATCCGCTCGCGGACTACAGCCAAATCATGTCTGAGCTGGCGCTCTTTGACGATGCGCTGACTGATAAGCCGCAAATAGTGGCGTTGAACAAAGTAGATCTGCCGGATGTGGCGGCACGCATGCCGGAGCTGCGGCGCAAGTTTGCGCGCATTAAGGTGGAGTTGATGGGTGTTTCGGCGGTGACGGGGGCGGGGGCGCGCGAGCTGCTTTTTGCGGCGGACAAGCTGCTCGCCAGTGTGCCGGAGCCCGCCGAATCGGAGGTGCTGCCCGTATACCGGCCGCAGCCGGACCCGGCGGCTTTTGCCATCACGCGCGAGGGCGAACGCCTTTGGTGCCTCTCTGGTCCGCGCATTGAGCGCGCCGCGCAAATGACTTTTTGGGAACATCACGACTCCGTGCGGCGCTTCCAGCGCATTCTGACCGCTTTGGGTGTGCAAGATTCGCTTACGGCTGCAGGCGCAAAGAACGGGGACATGGTGCGCATCGGCGACTACCAGCTCGAATGGAATAGCTGAGGCTGCCACCGCTGCAGCGGTTGGGTGAACGGCTGCAAGGGTGTGAGAAGCGCGCTGCCAGTGTGCGCCGCACAGCGTGAATGGCGGCGCTCTGCAAAAAGTGGGGCAGGTGGGACTCGAACCCACACGTCCAATGGACAGCAGATTTTAAGTCTGCGGCGTCTGCCGATTCCGCCACTGCCCCCCGTGACAGGATTGTAATTGCGCGGGGGCGGGCGTCAAGCCCGCGCTGCGCAGCGCCGGGTTTTGCTAACTGCGCATTCGAATTTGTTCGACTGCCTGCTGCGGTGTGAGCAGCGGCGTGCGCAGCAGCGCTTGTGCGCGGCTTACATCCAGCGTCAGGTCACGCGCGCGCTCCATGCCACTGTCGCGCAGCAGTGCGCGCTGTACATTCGGCCCCGGAGTGATGCGCAGCAAATCAAACATCAGCATGCCAAAGTCCCAGCGCCGCAGCGCAAGCGGGCTGGCAACATTCAGTACGCCGCTGTAATTCAGGTTGCCCAGCTCCAGCAGCGCGTAGGCCAGCGTATCCACCCAGGTCGGCGAGCGCCACTCATCTGTGAACAGCCGCACCAACTTGCCACTCTTGGCGTCATTCACCACCCAGCGAGTTTGGTGATCCAGCGGATCGATGCCAAACACCAGCGACGTGCGCACGACGACCGCGGCCGGGCAAAGGCTGCGCACGGCCTGCTCTGCCGCCACCTTTGCGCGGCCGTAATTGTTGCAGGGGTCGGTTGCGGCATCTTCCGCATACGGTGCGTGCTCGCCGTCGTGCACTGTGTCACTGGAGATGTGCACCAGGCGCGCGCCGGCTGCGGCCGCAGCGCGAGCAATGTTTTCCGTGCTTGGCACGATGGCTGCCTCTGAGCGGTTGGAGCATGCGGCATGAATTACCACTTGCGGCTGCACGGCGTCAAAACATGCAGCCACCTGCGCTGCATCACACAGGTCCACTGCGTATGCGGTGCCTGCCAGCTGTGCCTCCGGAATTGTGCGATGGTGCGTGCGCACCATGTGCGCGTAGCCCGCACCGGCAGCCAGCTGCACCACGCGCCGCCCCACATAGCCCGCGGCGCCGGTTACCAGCAGGCGCGTGCTCACTGGCTGCTGCTGTTTGATGTGGTGGAAAGATTGTGTGGCGCGTGCCTGTCTGGCGCCAGAGCGTGCAGCGCCGCCTGTGCAGCAGCCTGGGCGGCTGCCTGCTTGCTGCGGCCGCTGCCCGTGCCGTGCGATTTTCCGGCAATCATCACCCGCACTGTGAACTCTTTGGCGTGGTCCGGTCCTTGCTCGTCAATGGTTTCGTAAGCCGGTGTTGCGCCGCCGTTGGCTTGCGCCCATTCTTGCAGCACGCTCTTGCTGTCAATGTGACCCTGGCGCGCGAGAATGATGGCTGATTGCTGCTCCAGCTGCGGCTCCAGCCAGGCGCAGACTGCCTGCTCGCCGGAGTCCAGATAAAGTGCACCAAGCATTGCTTCGAATGCACAACACAGCAGAGTGTCGCGCGCTCTGCCGCCGGACTCGGCTTCGCCGCGCCCGACGCGCAGCGCCTTGCCGAGCTCAAAGCTTCTTGCCAGCTCTGCCAGCTGTTCTGTGCGCACCAGTGCGGCGCGCAGGCGCGTCAGCTCACCTTCATGCAGCGCCGGGTGGTGCGCATACAAGTAGCGCGCAGTAACCAGATCGAGGACTGCGTCCCCCAAAAATTCCAAGCGCTCGTTGTCAGCTTGGCAATCCGGATTTTCATTGCGGTAGGAACTGTGCGTGAGAGCCTGCTCGAGCAGCGCCGGGTTTTGAAAGCGCATGCCCAGCCGGGCTTGCAGCTGGTTGAAGTCCATCAACCGAAGCGCTTGAAGACCAGCACCGAGTTGTGTCCGCCAAAGCCGAACGAGTTGCTGAGGGTCACCGCCACAGGCTGCTGGCGCGCCGCGTTGGGCACGTAATCCAGATTGCATTCCGGGTCACGCTCCGCGTAGTGCATGGTGGGCGGCACCACGCCTTCACGGATTGCTTGGATGCAGAAGATGGCTTCCAGCGCGCCCGTGGCACCCATCATGTGGCCGGTCATAGATTTTGTGGAGGATACCGGGATGCGCAGCGCGTGTGCGCCAAACGCAGCGTTGATGGCGCGGGTCTCCGCAAGATCATTTAGGAGCGTGGCCGTGCCGTGCGCGTTAATGTAGTCCACCTGCTCGAGGTTGAGCCCGGCGCTGTCCAGCGCTTGTGACATTGCAGCCGCGCCGCCAACACCCGTGGCATGCGGCGCCGTAATATGAAATGAATCTGCCGTGGCGGCGTAGCCGGCCAGCTCCGCCAGAATGTTTGCGCCGCGGCGCTGCGCAAACTCCAGTTCCTCAAGCACCAGCGCTGCGGCACCTTCGCCCATCACCAGCCCGTCGCGATTTTTGTCAAAGGGCTGCGGCGTCATGGAGTAATCATCGGTGCGCCGGCTGAGCGCGCCCAGCCGGTCAAACGCTGCGATCCCGACGCTGCAGATGGTGGCCTCGGTGCCGCCGGCAATTGCAGCATCTGCAATGCCAGCGCGGATCATTTGCCATGCCGTGCCGATGCCGTCTGAGCTGGAGGCGCACGCAGAAGCAACCGAGAATGCCGGGCCCTTGAAACCATGATCGATAGCGACCAGTCCGCTGGGGCCATTGGGCATCAGCATGGGGATTGTGAATGGATTGACGCGCCGCGGACCGGGATCCTTGGTAACGTGGGCGGCTGTCTCAAGGCTGATCAGTCCGCCAATCGCCGAGCTCATCATCACGGCAATGCGCCCGGCGCTCGCTTCCGTGGCAGCCAAGCCAGAATGGGCAATTGCTTCCTTTGCGGCTGCGGTTGAAAATTGTTGGCAGCGGTCGCGCCGGCGCGCTTCGGCCGGCTCCATGTAACGGCTGGGATCAAAGTTTTTAACCTCGCAGGCAATCTTGACGAGGTACTGGGTGGTGTCAAACAGGGTGATGCGCCCAACACCGCTCACGCCGTTGCAGCAGTTTTCCCAGCTCTCGCGCACGGTAAGGCCCAGCGGGTTTACCGTGCCGCAGCCGGTTACCACTACCCTGCGCATGGCGGGTTTGCGTCCATAAAAGTTTTCAACCCGACGATGGGTGACACGGGTGATTTATATCACATGCGGGAATGCTGCCACCGTCGAAAATTAGGGTGTAATCGTGACGGGGGTTCCGACCTCCGCCCAGTTATAAAGCGCTTCCGCCTCACGCACACCCAGCACAATGCAGCCGTATGATGCCCGGCTGCCAAGCACGCCGCCCCACAAGCGTTCGCCATTGGACAAAATTGGCAGCGCATGAATTCCATTTTCTGCGGTGCCCGCCCAATAGATGCCCAGCCAGTTTGGCATCTGCAGATTCCATTGGCTGGCGTACGCGCTCGGGATTTTGTTCTGCACGGAGAAGGTGCCCGGTATGGTCTCGCGGCCCTTGAGCCCGGTGCTGACCGGCCATTTGCGCAGCAGCTTTTCACCGGCAAATGTACTCAGACGCTGCTCCGAGATGCTGATGAGTATGCGCCGGGCGCCGGGTGCATCTGCATCAAGGCTCACGTCCTCCAAAGTGGTGCGCAACACCTGCCCGGGATAAATTCGATCGCCATTAGGCAGCTGGTTGAGGCGCATGAGGTCGGTGACGGACGAGCCCAGGCTTTGGGCAATATTGCCCAGCGTGTCGCCGGGTCGTACCGTGTAAGAAATGCCGTTGTATGGCGGGGCCGCGGACGGTATTGCGGACCGGGCTGCGATCGGCCCCACGAGTGGGATGTAAAGGCTTTGCCCTGCCCGGATGCGATCGCTGGAGAGGCGGTTGAGCCGGCTGATCTTGAGCCATGACACGCCGTATTGCAGGCCGATTGCGAACAGGCTCTCGCCGGGTTGCACAGTATGCACAACGGGCTCGCCGGCAAGCGCGCTGCCAGCCTGCGAAAATGTGGCAGCAGCGATCAATGCGCCAGCCAGCAAGCGCAGCATTGGGCGCCAAAACAAATACGCCCCGCAGAAATGCGGGGCGTTTTCCGGGCGCGATAACACCGGCAAACAGCCGACCATCTCATGATGGGTATCGGCTTCAGCGCCGGATCCTGCACCGTGGATTAGTAAAGCGGCATGGTCGTGTCCACTTCGCGGGCCCAGGCAAGAATGCCGCCCTTCAGATTTTTCACGCGCTTGATGCCGGAGGCAAGCAGCAATTCCACGGCTTTTGCCGAACGCGCGCCGGAACGGCAGTGCACCACGTACTCGGCGGTGCTGTCCAGCTCTGAAAGATGCGCCTGAAGTTCCCCGAGCGGAATGAGCTCGGCTTGCTCCAGCCGCACAATCTGCCACTCGTGTGGCTCGCGCACATCGAGGATGCGCAGCGCGTGGTGCTCCTTCAGTTTTGTATGCAGCTCTTGCACGGTGATCTCGGGCACGCCGTTGGCAAGCTGCGCCGCGCCCTGATCGTGGGCGGGCATGCCACAGAACTGCTCGTAATCAATCAGCTCGCTGATGGTGGGCTGCTTTCCGCAAATTACGCAATCTGGATTTTTGCGCAGCTTCACTTCCTCCATTGTCATTGCAAGCGCATCGTAGAGCAGCAGGCGCCCGACCAGCGGCTCGCCAATGCCAAGAATGAGCTTGATGGCTTCTGTGGCTTGCAGCGTGCCCACGGTGCCGGGCAGCACCCCCAGCACGCCGCCTTCAGCGCATGATGGCACCAGCCCGGGCGGCGGCGGCGCGGGAAACAAGCAGCGGTAGCACGGGCCGTGCTTCGCCCAAAACACAGAGACTTGCCCCTCAAAACGAAAAATGCTGCCGTACACATTGGGCTTGTCCAAAAGCACGCAGACATCGTTTACAAGATAGCGCGTTGGAAAGTTGTCAGTGCCGTCGATCAAAATATCATAGGGCTGCGCAAGCTGCAGCGCATTGGCGGACGAAAAGATCTCGTTGTGCGTGATCACCTCGATGTCCGGATTGAGGTCCAGCAGGCGCTGGCGGGCGGAGTCAACTTTGAGCGCGCCAATTTGCGAAGTGCCATGAATGACCTGGCGCTGCAGATTGTGCGCCTCGACCACATCGTAGTCCACCAGTCCGATGCGGCCCACACCGGCTGCCGCAAGGTACAACGCCACCGGCGACCCCAGCCCGCCCGTGCCGATGCACAGCACGCTGGCAGCCTTCAGGCGTTGCTGTCCAGTCAGCGTCACCTCCGGCATGATCAGGTGACGCGAATAGCGCCGGATCTCATCATTGCTTAGTACGAGCGTGGCGGGATCTACGCCACTGGGAATGCGCATCACGCTGCCCTCGGTGTGGAATTCAGTGGCTGCCCTTGGCCAGCCGGCGTGCGCCTTCCGCAAGTGCACTCAGCCCGCGAACAGCCGCGCAAATTGTTTTTCATGGCCGCTCAATTGGCGCGCCCACCAGGTTTCCCCATTCGGTCCAAGAGCCGTCGTAGTTGCGCACGTTGGGATAGCCGAGCAGGTAAGTGAGCACAAACCAGGTATGTGATGAGCGCTCACCAATGCGGCAATATGCCACCACGTTTTGATCCGGCGCCAAATGCTGCTCCACTTCATAGATCTGGCGCAGCTCGTCGGCGTTCTTGAAAGTGCCATCCTCATTTGCTGCGCGCGCCCACGGAATGCTGCGCGCGCCGGGAATATGGCCGCCGCGCAGCGCGCCCTCTTGCGGATAAGCCTCCATGTGCATCATCTCGCCGGTGTACTCCTTGGGCGAGCGCACATCCACCAGCGGCAGGCTGGAGCGGACATGCTCCATTACCTGTTCACGGAAGGCGCGAATTTTGTAATCCGCACGTGCCTGCGCCTTGTAACCAGAAGCAGGGTAGGCGGGTGTTTGTTTGTTCATCTCGCGGCCCTCGTCCACCCACTTCTTACGGCCGCCGTTCATGATGCGCACATGTTGATGGCCATAAAGCCGGAACACCCAAAGAGCGTAGCATGCCCACCAGTTGCTCTTGTCACCGTAGAAGACAACGGTGGTGTCGTTGCCAATGCCGCAGCGGCGGCAGAGCGCTTCGAAGCCCTCGCGATCCAGATAGTCGCGCCGAATGCTGTCGTTGAGATCGTTGACCCAGTCGATCATGATTGATCCGGGTATATGGCCCTGCCCATACAGCAGCAAGTCCTCATCGGATTCCACTATGCGCACATTGGGCGTGTGCAGGTTGTCGGCCACCCACTGTGTGGACACCAAAGCCTCTGGTTGTGCGTAATCGTTTGTCATGCGGTGTTTACTCCTTGTTTGTTGTTGCAGATTGAAAGAAATTACATGCGCCTACAGACTTAAGGCGCAATCTTAGTTGAATTGTTTGGCGATTGGGTTGCTCCGGATTGGAGTGCTGCTGGCGCTTTGCAGTGCACGCTGCTGGTTTGCATTTTTGTGCCGCCCGCCACGGAAGGCACAATGCGCAGGCGGGCGCTGGCGGGCAGCGGCGTGGCCGTGCCCTGCAGGTGGCGTACGTCTTCGCTATCCAGAAAGATGTTGACAAAGGCACGCAGCTCGCCGTCGCTGCCGTACAAATGCTGCTGCAATTGCGGGTGCTGTGCGGTGAGGTCGCGCATTGCCTCGGCCACAGTAGTGCCGGCAATGGCCACCTCCGTGGCGCCGCCGGTGAACGGACGCAAGGGAGTTGGAATTCGGATGGTTGGCATGGATGCTCCAGAGCTTAATTATTTTATTGAATGGGCTGGGGTTTGGGATCAGGCGTTTGCGGCCGGCGCTACCACCAGCGCTGCCTCTTGAAAATCCGACCGGTCTTCGCGCAGCTGCCACGCGCGGGCACCGGCTGGCTCGCCGGCTGCGATGCTCACAATTAAGTACAAGTACCACGGCAGCGCGTGCTGGCAATCGTAAGCGGATGGCTCCGGCGCCGAGTCTGGATGCGAGTGGAACACGCCCACGACGTCCAAGCCAAAGCTTGCGGCGTGGTCTTCGCCTTCGAGCATGTCCTCAGCAGTGATGAGGTAGCGGTGGTATTGCTCTGCTTGTGCAAACTTGTTGGCAAGGGGCAGCATGCGGCTGGCGTGCCAGCTGCTGCCGTCTGCAGTGCCCAGCAGCAGGCCGGCTGCTTCTTTGGGGTAGGCAGTGCTTAGATGCGTTGTGATTTGCCGGTACAACGCCGCCGGAATGTTCAGGTTCATGCGCTTGCAGTCTGCCACATGCGGTCCGACAAGTATTTGTAGCCGCTGTCTGGAAAGATGACGACGATGTGGCCAGCTTGCAGGCTGGCAGCCAGCTGTAGAGCGGCGACGGTGGCGGCGCCGGCTGATATGCCCGCAAACAGCCCTTCTTCTTTTGCCAAGCGCCGGGTTGCCAGCAGCGCATCCTCCGTGCGCACTGTAAGCTGCATGTCCGGCAGCGTTTCATCATAAATTCCGGGGCGGATGGAGCTGGCCATATGCTTCCAGCCTTCGATGCCGTGGAAGGCCGCATCCGGTTGGGCTGCCACCAGCATGATGTCCGCGCTGTATTGCTTGAGGTAGCGGCCGGTTCCAACCATGGTGCCGGCTGTGCCGAGGCCGGCAACCAAGTGCGTGATGTGGCCGCCGCTTTGCGTAATTATTTCAGGGCCGGTGGTGTGATAGTGCGCGTGCCAGCTGGCGGGGTTGTTGTACTGGTCGGCGTAGAAGTAACGTGCGGGGTCGGCGGCTGCCAGCTCGCGGGCTTTGAGGATTGCGCCGTCAGAGCCCTCAGCTGCATCCGTCAGCACCAGCGCCGCGCCGAGCGCGCGCAGCACGGCAATCCGTTCACGGCTGGCATTCTCCGGCATGCAGAGCGTTACGGCTATGCCGCGCGCAGCTGCGAGCGTGGCGTAGGCAATGCCCATGTTGCCGGAGGTGGAGTCGAGCAGCACGCGTCCGCTCCCAAGCTGGCCGGATTGCAGCGCGGCGCGCAGCACAAACAGCGCAGCGCGGTCCTTGATTGAACCGCTGGGGTTGTTCCACTCGATCTTGGCGGAGACGCGCACTGTGGCGGGCAGGTGGGCGGTGATCCGCTGCAACTGCACCAGCGGCGTGTTGCCCACCATGGCCTCAAGGCTGGTTGGTGGCAGCTTCGCCAGTGTGGTTTCGGTTTTGGTTGTTGTGTCTTGCAGCATCTAGTTTCCAAAAAAGTTCATGTAAACAAAAAAAGAGTGGTGGCCTTTCGGCCGGCATATCCCGCTGGGATTGCCATCCACTCTTTGCTGCTTGGCCTCGGCGGCCTTATGTGTTCGGTGCCGATCAGCGCAGGGTGGACAACCTCCCAGCGCCGATACACGTGCAAGCTCCCGTTGCGGTGTTCATGCTTGGGATTGTATCGACAACAGGCAAAGTGTCAAGTTGTGTATTGGCGCTGCAGGCTGCTTTGACAATATACAAACGCGCCCATATAGTCAGCGTCTTATGCAAATTATGGTGCGGTTGAGCGGCAGTTTGGCGGTGCTGGCGGGGGCACCACGCGTTCCGGTGGAGCTGCCGGAGCCGGCGTCGGTGGCAGCAATCGTTAGCGAGCTGCGGCGCCTGCATCCGCAAATTGCGGATATTACGGCCGGTGCCATCGCTGTTATTGCCGGGCGGCACGCGGGTCCGGATGATGTTGTAAACGCCGATCAGGAAATTGCACTGTTGCTGCCGGTAGCCGGTGGCGGCTTATTATCTTTCCGCGTGCCTTAGCAAACCAAGGGAGAAAACATCATGGCCAAGAATTCTGCCGCTGCACCTAAGTCCAAGCCCAAGAGCGCGTCACCGGCGCAGGCGCTGCCGCGCAAAGCGGCAAGCAACGGGCATGCCGGGCACGAGACTGTTTATGTGGACCAGTACATCAATGGGGTTTTGGATCCGGCAGGCCGGATGCTTGGTCCGGTGCGGGATGGCGGCCATATTGTGGCCAACACTGCGCCCGGCTGCTGGGGCCCGATGATCACGCCCTCTATTCGTGGCGGGCATGAAGTAACGGTGCCGGTGGCGGTGGCTGGCGCCGAGGTTGGCGATGCGATCGCCATTCGCATCAAAGACATCACGATAACCTCGCGGGCCACCGCGTCCGGCAATGACACCATGATGAGCGGCCGGTTTTTGGGCGATCCGTATGTGGCTGGCAAGTGCCCGCAATGCGGCGTTCTGTACCCGGAAACGCGCATCGAAGGCATTGGGCAGCAGGCAGTGCGCTGCGTAAAGTGCGGTGCGGATTGCACACCCTTCACCTTTGCCAACGGCTACACAATTGCGTTTGATGAAGGCCATGGGCTGGGCGTTACGGTGGGGCGCAAGGCCGCCGAAGAAATGGCGCATGATGCAAAAACGTTTGCAGCCATGCCCGAAAACTCGAAGCAGAATTCCGTGCTCATATTTGCGCCGCACGATCTTGTCGGCGTGGTGGCGCGGGTGCGGCCTTTCATGGGCCAGCTGGGCACAACGCCGGCGGTGCCGCTGCCGGATTCGCACAATGCCGGTGACTTCGGGTCCTTTCTGATTGGCGCGCCGCACGAGTATGCAGTTACAGCGAAGCAGCTGGAGCAGCGCACCGACGGCCACTTGGACATTGATGCAGTGCGCAAGGGCGCGATTTTGGTGTGCCCGGTAAAGGTGCCGGGCGGCGGTGTGTATCTGGGCGACATGCATGCGATGCAGGGCGATGGTGAAATTGCCGGCCACACCTGTGATGTTTCCGGCACAGTGACGCTGCAAGTACACCTGATCAAGAATCTCAACCTTGATGGTCCGCTGCTGTTCCCGCTCTTTGAAGATCTGCCGTTCCTTGCGCAGCCGCTGACTGATGAGGAGTTTGCGCGGGCTGAAGGCCTGGCTGAGGAACATGGCGTGTTGGAGATTGAAGACAGCCTGCCGATTTCGGTGATCGGCACTGGCGCGGACCTGAATGCCGCCACGGACAACGGACTCAACCGTGCGGCTGCACTCTTGGGAATGTCGGTGCCGGAAGTCAAGAACCGGGCCACTATCACCGGCGCGATTGAAATCGGGCGCCACCCCGGCGTGGTGCAGGTTACCTTTCGGGTGCCGGCGGAAAAACTTGAGGAGTGCGGGTTGCTCAATTTCGCACTGGATCAATACGGCGACTAGCAGCGCTGCAAAGTTGACGGCTGCGCGGCACGGAGGCTTACGGGCCTCCGTGTTTGCTTTTTGGCGCCGGACAGGCGGGAGTTTGGCGCTTGCCCAAATCCCGCGCTGCGATTAAGATTCGCGTATGCCACGCCAAGAGCTGGATACAGGCTTCGGCTACATAGTGCGCGAAGTGGCGCGCCATGTGGGCGTGGTATTTTTGGTTGGCGCCACGGTTGCAACAGTGGCCAGCCAGATAACGCCGGACGCATTACTGCCGCGCGGTGTGCGGCTGGGAATCAGCATTGCAAAAGACGCAGTGGCTGGCGCACCGGATGCGGCTGCGCCAACCGCCGTACCTGCCAACCAGCAGCGCGTGGGCATTGTGGCGGGCCACAAAGGCAATGACTCCGGCGCAGTGTGCCCCGACGGACTTACCGAAGCGCAAGTAAACCTGGAAGTGGCGGGCCGGGTGCAAGCAACTTTGCAGCAAGCCGGCTATGCGGTGGATGTACTGGATGAATTTGATGCGCGTCTTGAGGGCTACCTCGCCGATGCATTAGTTTCCATTCACGCAGACTCGTGCGAGTACATCAATGAGCTGGCAACCGGATACAAGGTGGCCGGGTCCCTGGCCGCCACCGCACCGGAGCAGTCCGCTGCGCTTACAGAATGCATCACCCAAAGCTATGTGGCACAGACAAAAATGAACTTTCA
>Ga0208960_1000694_pt1 | contig 18703 bp, 16 predicted proteins | sample GreLakmeON33MSRF_FD_187703 | JGI IMG/M metagenome (GOLD analysis project Ga0208960, IMG submission 187703) | Freshwater lentic microbial communities from great Laurentian Lakes, MI, USA - Great Lakes metaG ON33MSRF (SPAdes) | ecosystem: Environmental > Aquatic > Freshwater > Lake | place: Great...
AGGCGCTGCAAAGCGTCGCCGCCGCGAAACTCGATCAGGTCGGCAACGCCGGCGCGCTGGGCGTTGCGCTGGGCAAAGTCCACCATCCGGAACGCCACATCGCTGCCAAAAATAATGGGTTTTTGGCCTGCCGCTCTTGTTACTTCTGCCTCTTTAGCTTCTTTTTTTATAGCATCCCAGACATGCCGGGCAAACAGCAGGTAGTGCTCAAAGGCAAAGCGGCGGCCGCTGCCAGCGGCGATGTTGCAGGCCATTTGGGCCGCCTCGATGGCAATCGTGCCGCTGCCACAGCAGGGGTCATACAGCGGCGACAGATCGCCCTCGCCAGCCAGCCAGCCGCTGGCGGCCAGCATGGCAGCAGCCAGGGTTTCCTTGAGCGGCGCCTCGCCCTTGTCCTCGCGCCAGCCCCGCTTGAACAGCGGCTCACCCGAGGTGTCGATGTAGAGCGAACAGCTGTCGGTGCTCAGGTGGGCAAAGATGCGCACATCGGGCCACTGGGTGTCCACGTCGGGGCGTACGCCGTTGGCCTTGACGCGAAACCGGTCGCACACCGCGTCTTTGACCTTCAGCGCGGCAAAGTTCAGGCTGGTCAGCGGGCTGTGCTGGGCGGTCACCTCCACCTTGATGCTCTGGCGCGGCGTGAACCAGGCCTCCCAGGCCACTTCGCTGGCGGCACGGTACAGGTCTTGTTCGTTACGGTACTCGGTGTACGACAGCAGCACCAGCACCCGCTGCGCCAACCGGCTGTACAGGTTGAGCAGCATCACATCGCGCCAGGCCCCAGTCACGGCCACGCCGCCGCGGCGTTTTTGCACCGCTTGGCCACCCAGCCCGGTGATGTGTTGCACCTCCGGCAACAGGTACTCCTCCACGCCGGCGGCGCAGGGCAAAAACAATTGGAACTGGTTCAAGCCGGACCCCTGACCTGTCAATTACAGGGTCTTGCGCAAGGAGGCCGGGGCGATGCGCAGGCTCTCACGGTATTTGGCCACGGTGCGCCGGGCGCAGGCGATGCCTTGTTCCTTGAGCATGTCGGCGATCTGGTTGTCACTGAGCGGCTTTTTAAGGTTCTCGGCGGCGACAAACTGCTTGATCAAGGCCCGCACCGCCGTGCTGGAGGCACTGCTGCCTGAGTCGGTTCCCAGGCCAGAACCAAAAAAATACTTGAGCTCGAAAGTACCAAACGGCGTGGCCATGTATTTGGCTGTGGTCACCCGGCTGATGGTGCTTTCGTGCAGACCGAGTTCGTCGGCAATCTCGCGTAGCACCAGCGGGCGCATGGCAAGCTCGCCATGTTGAAAAAAGCTTTTCTGCCGTTCCACAATGGCGGTACTCACCCGCAAAATAGTGTCAAAGCGTTGTTGAATGTTTTTGATGAACCAGCGGGCTTCTTGCAGGCGTTGCTGCAGGGCTGCGTGGTTGGAGGAGTCTCGTCCGCCGCCTTTGTGCTGGCGCAGGGCATTGGCATAGATGTCATGCACGCGCAAACGCGGCATCACATCGGCATTGAGTTGCACCCGAAAACGCACCGCAGCGCCGCGGCCAACTGCGAGCACAAGCACGTCGGGCACCAAAATATTGCGCTCAACATTCACAAAGCGCCGCCCAGGCTTGGGCTCGAGTCTGCCAATCAAGGCAATCGCCTCGCGCACCGCGGCCTCGCTGGCGCTGCACAGCGGCGCCAGGCGTTTGACATCCCGGCGCGCCAGTAAATCCATGCTTTGCGCGCAAATGCTCAGGGCCACGTGCAAAGCTGCCTCACGCGCGGGCGGCAAGGCATCGGCTTGCAGCAGGGCCCGTATTTGCAGGCGCAAGCATTCGCCCAGATCAGCCGCACCCACACCGATCGGATCCAGGCTTTGCAGCAGGCGCAGGGCCACCGTGAAGTGGTGCACCAGGTTGTCGATTTGGTCTTCCTCGTCACCCGCCAGCCCACGCGCCAATGCCTCCAGCGAATCCTCCAGGTAGCCATCTTCATTGAGCGATTCAATCAAAAACCGAAGGGCGGCCTGATCGGCGGCGCCAAGGCGCAGGCTCAGGGCCTGCCTGTGCAGGTGGTTTTGCAGCGACTCTTGGGTGCGCGCCAGCTCGGTGGCATCGAACTCGTCGCCGCTTTCCAGGTTGTTGCCGTGTGCCCGGGCCTCGCCGCCCCACTCGCTGTCGTCTGGGGCAATCGAAGCGCTGCCATCGCCCTCCCAGCTTTGGCCGTCGTCCTCTGCCTCGGTGGCGCTGGGTGCATCGTTGTCGCTGCCTGATTTGGTCTCGGTGGAAAAGTCGCTGCCTGAGTAAACCGCTGATTCAGCCTCCAGGTCATCGATTTTGACTGGTATGTCGGAGCGCTCCAGACCAAAGTCTTCGCGTGGCGCCTCGGTAGCCTCGCGCTCCAGAAACGGGTTGTCATCGAGCATCTGGTCGATTTCCTGCCCCAGCTCCAGGGTTGAGAGTTGCAGCAAGCGGATCGATTGCTGCAACTGTGGCGTCAGCGCAAGATGCTGCGAGGTCCGCAGGGACAGGCCCTGCTTCACCCGATGCCTCCGCCAGCGGCCGGTTGTCGCAGTAAATTGGGTTGGGGTGGCCTGGCCAAGCTCACATCCTGAAGTGTTCGCCCAGATAGACCCGGCGCACGTCGGCATCATTGACGATCTCGGCCGGTGTTCCCTGGGCCAGCACCCGGCCATCGTTGATGATGTAAGCGTGGTCGCAGATGCCAAGGGTTTCACGCACATTGTGGTCGGTAATCAGCACGCCGATACCGCGCTGCTTGAGAAAGCTGATGATGCGCTGGATCTCGATCACGGCAATCGGGTCGATACCGGCAAACGGCTCGTCGAGCAAAATAAAGCGCGGCTGGGTGGCCAAGGCCCGCGCAATTTCGACGCGCCTGCGCTCGCCGCCAGACAGGGCCAGTGCCGGGCTCATGCGCAGGTGCTCCACCCGCAGATCCGTCAGTAGCGCCCCCAGACGCAGCTCAATTTCCTGCGGCCCCAGGGGCTTGCCGGAGGCATCCCGCTGCAGCTCCAGCACAGCGCGCACATTGTCTTGCACGTTGAGTTTTCGAAAGATCGAGGGCTCTTGCGGCAGGTAGCTCAAACCCAGCCTGGCACGGCGGTGGATTGGCATGCGCTCGATGGACTGGCCGTCCAGCCGAATGTCGCCCGCGCTCGGCCGCACCAGGCCGACAATCATGTAAAACGAGGTGGTCTTGCCTGCGCCATTTGGCCCCAGCAGGCCCACCACCTCGCCCTTGCGCACCATCAGCGAGACATCCTTCACCACATGGCGGCTGCCGTAGGATTTGCCGAGTTGCTTGGCCTCCAGGTGGCTGTCGCTGTGCGGGTCAAGCACCCGCGCCTGCGCAGCCGCCAGGGTGACATCGGTTTTCACTTAGCCGGGGCCTCGGGCTTGGGCATCAGCGTGGCCCGCACCCGGCCGGCAGGAGCGCCGGGGGTTGCCGAAGCTGCGCCGCCGTCGACATTGAACACCTCTGTGGTGTTGTCATACAAAATCACCTGCCCGGTCAACTCGTCATTCAGGGTGCTGCCCCGGTAGCGCCGCAGTTGTGCGCGTTTGGAGAATTTGACGGTGTCGGCCCGCCCGTCATATTCGATGATTTCGGCCTCGCCCTCCACATACTCGTCAACACTGTCGCGTTTTTGGCGGTAGAAGGCCAGCTTGCCCGGCTCGGCCGTGACCAGGCCGTATTGGTTGCCCTGGGCATCCTGGCGGACTTCGATCCTGGCGCCCCGAATCACAATGCTGCCCTTGGTCACGACAACCCGGCCGGTGAACACACTGGTCTGTTTTGGCTCGTCATGGCGCAGGGTGTCCGCCTCGACATTCATGGGCTTGTTGCGATCAGCTTTCTCGGCCTGAGCCAAGCCGGCATGAGCGCTCAGCGCCAGGGCCAACAGCCACACAGATACAGTAGATTTCATAGGGCACGATTCTTGCATAAATATCGGCCCATTGTACGGTCAGCGCTGCCCTAGCAGTCAAGCGGGCCAAGCCTGAGAGCGCCGGCGGCGTCAGCGTCCGCTGCGAACCTCTGCGGTCAGGAAATCGGCCACCTTGAGTGCCCGCTCCATGCCTTGCGCCAGGGTGCTGTCAATGTAAAAACGCCCCGCCACGCCAAGTGCTGGCACACCTTCGACCTTGTAGGTGTTTTGCAACTGGGTGCCGCGGGTGGCCTTGGTCGATGCAGAAAAAGAGTTGTACTGCTCGGTGAACTTGGCCCTGTCCACCCCCTGCTTGGCAGCCCAATCGGCGATTTCGGCGGCGCTGGCCAGTTTCTGCTTGTCGACATGGATGGCGGCAAACACCTGGGCATGCAACTTGGCCAGCAGTCCCAGGGCTTCCAGTGCGTAGTACAAACGCTGCTGCGGCACAAAATCGTCCCGAAAGGCAACCGGCACGCGGCGCAAGGCAACATCTTTTGGCAGGACTTTGGCCCAGGCGTTGAGTGCTGGCTCAAAGGCATTGCAGTGCGAGCAGCTGTACCAAAAAAACTCCACCACCTCGATCTTGCCCCGCGCCGCCTCTACCGGTGCGGGTTTGTCGAGCACCAGATAGTCGGTGCCCGCAACCGGCGGCTTGGTTTGGGCCAGCACCGAGCCGGGCAGGGCCACCACAGCGGCCAGACCAACACCCGACAGCACAGAAAAATTACGACGTTTCATACGATCAAACTCCAATAAAAAAGCGTTCGACCCGGCTCGACGGGGAAAAGTTCAAGGCCAATGGTTAGCGCTGGACCCGCACCAACGCGGTTTCCAGGCCAGTGGTGTCCAATTTATCTTTGGCACGCTCTGCCTCTTCGCGTCGCTCAAAGGGGCCCACGCGCACGCGGTGGACCATGCGGCCCGACTGCTCGCGCTCGGTCACCCGGGTCTCGACGCCGCTGAGTGACAGGCGCGCGCGCAGCGCCTCGGCCTCGTCGGCTGAGCGGAAAGCGCCTACCTGGACAAAGTAAACAAAGGGTTCAAGTGTGCTTGGCGCAGCGCCTATGGCAGGGGCGGCCGCGGGTGCGGCTGTTCTGGCCCGAGCCAGGTCGCCCAGCGGGTCGGCAGAGGTGGCGGCGGGTTTGGCATCTGCCCTGGCTGGCGGCCCGCCGGCGGGTGAGCTGGCGGGTGAAATGGCGGGTGAAATGGCGGGTGCGGCTGCCACCGCACTGGCTGGTTCTGAGGCCGCTGCCGCGGCGGCAGATGCTGCTGGTTTGGCCGGATTTTTGCCGTACAGCGGGGCGTTGGGGTCCCAGTCTTTGTTTTTCCGGCTCTCAGCGGCATCCTGTTCAGCGGTGCGGCTCTGCCCCTTGCTTAAAAACGGGACCGGTACCCGAGTCACATAGACCGCCACCGCCAACGCCGCCCCCAGGCCCACAAGCACTCCGATGATCAAACCCACCAGGGTTCCACCGCGTTGCTGTTTCATCTCTGCACTCCGGAAAGCTTTCACATTTTTTGCGGGGCGCTTACGCCTAACACCGCAAGTCCATTGTGCAACACCTGCGCAGTGGCAGCGACCAAGGCCAACCTGGCCAGCTTGATGCCCTCGTCATCCACCAAAATGCGCTCGGCGTCGTAATAGCTGTGGTAGCAGGCGGCGAGTTCGCGCAGGTAAAAGGTGACATCATGCGGGGCAAAGTCAGCCGCTGCAGCGCTCAACATCTCGGGGTATTTGGCCAGCAAAAGCATCAGCGACTGCGCCGGACTGCTGTTCAGTGCGGCCAGGCTCACCTGCCCCAGGCTAGCGATATCGCCGCCCCAGGCCGCCAATACCGAGCAAATTCGGGCATGGGCGTATTGCACGTAGTACACCGGGTTGTCATTGTTTTTGGCCACTGCCAGGTCCACGTCAAAGGTGTACTCGGTGTCGGGCTTGCGGCTCAGCAGAAAAAAGCGCACCGCGTCCCGGCTGGTCCACTCGATCAGGTCGCGCAGCGTGACATAGCTGCCCGCGCGCTTGGAGATCTTGACCTCTTCGCCCCCCTTGATCACCCGCACCATGGTGTGCAACACATAGTCGGGGTAGCCCGGCGGCACGCCAGCACCGGCAGCCTGCAGGCCGGCGCGCACCCGGGCAATGGTGCCGTGGTGGTCGGTGCCCTGGATATTGACGGCTTTTTTGAAGCCGCGCTCCCATTTGCTGATGTGGTAGGCCACGTCGGGCACAAAGTAGGTGTAGCTGCCGTCTCCCTTGCGCATGACCCGGTCTTTGTCGTCGCCGTAGTCGGTCGACTTGAGCCACAGCGCGCCATCCTGTTCATAGGTTTTGCCAGCGGCTTGCAGCCGGCCCACGGCGTCATCGACCCGGCCGCTGCCGTAGAGGCTGCTTTCGAGGTAATAGTTGTCAAACTTGACAGCGAAGGCCTGCAGGTCAAGGTCCTGCTCGTGGCGCAAATAGGCCACGGCAAACTCGCGCAAATCATCGAGTGCTGTCACATCCCCAGAGGCCGTGAAACTGCGGTCGTCAGCGGTCACGGTTTTCTTGGCTAAAAAATCCGTCGCAATGTCGGCGATGTACTCGCCGTTGTAAGCCTGCTCTGGCCACTCGGGGTCGCCTGGCTTAAAGCCCTTGGCGCGCAGCTGGGTGCTGGTGGCCAAGGTGCTGATCTGCACGCCGGCATCGTTGTAATAGAACTCGCGGTACACCGCCCAGCCCTGGGTTTGGTACAGATTGCAAATTGCATCGCCCAGCGCGGCTTGGCGCCCGTGGCCCACGTGCAGCGGCCCGGTCGGGTTGGCCGAAACAAATTCGACCATCATCTTCTGTCCGCTGGCGGTTTGGCAGCCAAACTCGACGCCCTGTGCCAGCACCGCCGGCACCACCTGTTGTTTGGCCTCAGGCGTAAGCCGGATATTGATAAAGCCTGGCCCGGCGATTTCCAGAGCCTCGGTCCAGCGCTGGTAGGGCTGGCTCTCAAGCAACTTGGCGCGCAGGGTTTCGGCGAGTTGGCGGGGGTTGAGTTTGAGCGGCTTGGCCAGTTGCATGGCGGCGGTGGTTGCGAGGTCGCCGTGGGCCGGCACTTTGGGCGACTCAAAAACCGCCTTGGCCCCGGCGCCCGGGCTCAGCGCCTCAAGTGCTTGTGCCAGCGCATCGAGCAGCTGTTGTTTGACAATTTGCATGGCGCGATTTTAAGCGGCCGACCGGCTGCGCCAGACGCAGCACCCGCCTCAGGGCCCTTGCCAGTAGCCCGCCTGGGCATAGTGGTGTTTGAGAAAGTCGATCCAAAGCCGCACCCGCAGCGCTGCAAATAGCCCGGCGTAGCCACACACAGGCGCCGGTTGTCTGCCAGGCGCACGTTCACCAGCGGCGAGTCGGGCAGGTCGCCCACCCGAACTGCACGGTCCGCAGCCTCGCCGGCAAGGTCTACCACCCGGTCGCTCAGCTTGAGCGAGATCGTGACCTCGGAGTGCAGCTCTCGAAAGCACGGCACCAGGGGCGCCACATGGCGCCGTCCGAAACCCGCCGTTGCGGTGATGCGGCGCCGCCCTGAGCCGGCCGGGGGCGAATGGTATAACCCGAGCATCTTCATTTGGGCGTTTCGGCGCTGCACACCATGAACCAAGCTGCCGTGACAGTGGCCGACATCCTGCGCCAGGCCGAGCGGATCGGCTGGACCGTTAGCGACACCCGGGCCGCAGAAATCGCTGCAGTGGCGGCACCGGCTTATGCCGCACTTGAGCGCTCCAGCGCCGCGCTCGATTTTGATGTAGACACCCTGTCTCTGTATGCTGCCCTACAGGAGAACCGTGCACCGCCGCCGAGTGACGCGCCAGCCGCCGGGCCGATGGCGCCACCCCCGGCTGCTGCCACGGCCAGCTTGGTGGCAGCAGCGCTGGCGCTGCGCAGTGGCCAGGTCTCATCACTTGACTTGACCCAGGCGGCGATAGCCGCCGCCAAAGCCACGCAGGCCCAGCTCAACGCCTTTGTGCGTCTGGATGAAGCCACAGCACTGGCGGCCGCCCGGCAATGTGATGCTGATATCGCCCGCGGCGTGGTGCGCGGGCCTTTGCACGGCGTGCCACTGGCGCACAAAGACATGTTTTACCGCACCGGGCTGGTCTCGAGTTGCGGCAGCGAAATCCGCCAGCACTGGGTCGCACCCACCACGGCTGGCGTACTCGAGCGCCTGGACGCCGCCGGGGCCATCCAGATCGGCACCCTCAACATGACCGAATTTGCCTATGGCCCGACCGGTCAGAATGCTTTTTTGGGCGATGTTCGCAACCCTTGGAACACCGACTACATCACCGGTGGCTCATCGAGCGGCTCGGGCGCCTCGGTGGCCGCCCGCGTGGTGTATGGCGCCTTGGGTTCGGACACCGCAGGCTCGGTGCGCCTGCCCGCCGCAATTTGCGGCCTGGTGGGCATGAAAACCACCTTCGGCCTGGTCTCGCGCGCCGGCGCCATGCCCCTGTCGCAGTCGCTTGACACGGTTGGCCCCTTAACCCGTACCGTGGCCGACAACGCGCTGATGTTGTCAGTCATTGCGGGCCATGACCCGCGCGACCCATCCACCGCGCAGCAAGCGGTGCCCGATTACCTCGGGCAGCTGCAAGGCCCGGTCAAGGGCCTGCGCATCGGCATACCCAAGGGCTATTTTGACCGGGGTCTGGAGCCCGAGGTTGTCGCCTGCCTGGACCGCGTGCGCGCAGTCTTGCGCGGCTTGGGCCTGACGGTGGTGGAGATCGATATGCCGGACCTGGACGCCATCAACGCGGCCGGCTTTTTCTTGACCTGGGGCGATGTGCTCGCCATCCACGGCGCCTGGATGCGCGACTGCCCGCAGCGCTACACGCCGCAAACCCGAGGCAGGATTCAAGGCACGCTGGCGGTCACCGCCCAGGCCTTTGCCCAGGCGCAGCGGCTGCGCGGGCCGATGTTGCGAAATTTTTGTGCCAAGGTGTTTGACCGCTGCGACGCCCTGTTGGCGCCGGTGCTGCCGATGGAGGTGCCACGCCTGTCTGAGGTTGATGTCTCGGGAGGCGCCACCACCATGCGCATTCTCAATGAGATCACCCGCCTGATGCGCCCGGTCAATGTGCTGGGTTTGCCAGCCCTGGCAGTGCCGGGCGGTGCCACCGCCAATGGCCTGCCCTGCGGCTTTCAACTCATTGGGCGTCCCTTTGCAGAAAGCACCCTGTACCGAATCGCCCACGCCTACGAGTTACAGACCGGCTTCGCAGAGCAGGCACCCCCGGCCCATGGCGGCCCTTGACCCAGCCAGAGCCCCCGATCGGCGAGGTGTAGATACTTGTAAATGCTTGTGAGCGGGCGGTGAACACCCGGTGTTCTCCATAGTTCCCCCACAGTTGGCCAGCCGGCACCGGCGAGGCCGGCATCAGCTCGGTTTACGGCCTCGGCTACCGCTTTGACGATGCCTGAGCCGGGGCTTCCCCCGCAGGGTCCTGGCATTAGAATGTCACGAGACTGTCACGGAGGCCTGTCATCGTCGCGCCCTGCGCCGACGGATCTCCTGTTGGACGTTACAAGGAGAAAACTTATGTTGATGAAAAAACTTACCCTCGCTCTGGCGCTGGGTGCGGGCGCAAGCGCCGTCCTGGCCCAGACTGAGATCCAGTGGTGGCATGCCATGACGGGCGCCAACAACGACGTGATCGTACGCCTTGCGGACGACTTCAACTCGGCCCAAAAGGACTATAAGGTGGTGGTGGCCTACAAGGGCAGCTACCCCGACACGCTCAATGCCGGCATTGCGGCCTTCCGCGCTGGCAGTGCGCCACACATCATGCAGGTGTTTGAGGTGGGCACCGCGACCATGATGGGCGCCAAGGGCGCCATCAAGCCCGTGCAGGAGATGATGAAGGAGGCAGGCGAGTCCTTCGACCCGAACTCCTACCTGCCTGCCATTACCGGTTACTACTCGACAACCAAGGGCGAGATGCTCTCTTTCCCGTTCAACTCCTCGTCGGCGGTCATGTGGTACAACCGCGACGCGTTGAAGAAGATCGGCATGAACGAGCCCCCGAAGACCTGGCCCCAGGTGTTCGATGCAGCGCGCAAGCTCAAGGGTGCCGGCTTCGACAAGTGCGGCTTCTCCACCGCGTGGATTACCTGGCTGAATGTCGAGCAGCTTGGCGCCTGGCACAACACGCCGATTGGCACCAAGGCCAATGGCATGGACGGCTTTGACACCGTCTTCCAGATCAACGCGCCGCTCTATGTCAACCACCTGACCAACCTGGTGAACCTGCAAAAGGAGGGCGTGTTCTCCTACTCTGGCCGCACCAACACTGGCGAGGGTCGCTTCACCTCGGGTGAATGCCCGATCTTCATGACCTCGTCGGCGTTCTTTGGCAATGTGAAGGCCAATGCCAAGTTCGACTGGGGCAACGCCCCCATGCCCTACTACCCGGACGTGCAGGGTGCGCCGCAGAACTCGATCATCGGTGGCGCCTCGCTGTGGGTGATGGGTGGGAAGAGCTCCAACGAGTACAAGGGCGTGGCCAAGTTCTTCACGTTCCTGTCCAATGTCGACCGTCAGGTGAAGCTGCATACGGAGTCGGGCTATCTTCCGATCACCAAGGCGGCCTATGCTAAGGTGAAGGCCACCGATTTTTACAAGCAAAACCCGCACCTGGAAACACCGTTGATTCAGCTCAATAACAAAGCACCGACGGACAATTCCCGTGGCCTGCGTTTCGGTGGCCTTGTCCAGATCCGCGACATTTGGGCCGAGGAGATCGAGTCGGCACTCAATGGCCAAAAGGCGCCCAAGCCAGCACTGGACGCGGCTGTGGAGCGTGGCAACACGACGCTGCGCCAGTTCGAGCGGACCGTCACCCGATGAAGCCAGCTGGCCTGCTCCCGCGCCTCGAAGGGAAGGCCAGCCTTGTCGCCGCACGCGTACAGACCTAGGCGACACCTGACACGCTTGCTGTCGGGTGTCGCGTTGTCTAGACTGTCCAAGATCGCTGCCTTGTGACCAAGAACGCCCACTTTCAAGGCTGGTTGGTCCCCGGTATGCTGCTGCTGCCGCAGCTCTTCATCACGCTCGTGTTCTTCTACTGGCCGGCGAGCCAGGCCGTGTGGCAGTCCTTCCTGCTGCAGGATGCCTTCGGCACCTCGACCGACTTCGTGTGGTTCGAGAACTACCAGGTGCTGTTAAGCAAGCCTGAGTACTACAAGGCCTTGATGAACACGGTGCTGTTCTCGGTCTTTGTGGGCTTTTTCTCGCTGTCCATCGCACTGCTGCTCGCAGTGATGGCCGATCGGCAGATCCGAGGCAGCCAGGTCTACACCACGCTGTTGATCTGGCCCTATGCCGTGGCCCCGGCGATCGCCGGCGTGTTGTGGATGTTCATGTTCAACCCTTCGCTGGGCATGGTGGCCCGGGGCCTGCACTCCATCGGTTATGACTGGAACCCGCTGCTCAATGGCAACCAGGCCATGGCGCTGGTCATCATGGCTGCGGTCTGGAAACAGATCAGCTATAACTTCCTGTTCTTCCTGGCCGGCCTTCAGTCCGTTCCCAAGAGCGTGATCGAGGCGGCCACCATCGACGGCGCCCGACCCTGGCGGCGGTTCTGGACCATCGTGTTCCCGTTGCTGTCGCCCACTACCTTCTTCCTGCTCGTGGTTAACGTCGTCTACGTGTTCTTCGACACCTTTGGCATCATCGACACGGTCACCGGAGGTGGCCCCTCCGGTGCGACCGAGACACTGGTGTACAAGGTCTACGCCGACGGCAAGGGTGGCTCGGACCTGGGGGGCTCGGCCGCGCAATCGGTCATCCTGCTGGTGATGGTCATCGCGCTCACGGCGATCCAGTTTCGCTACATCGAACGCAAGGTGAACTACTGATGGTCGAGGACCGGCGCTTCGGGGATTTCCTGGCCTACGTCATCCTGACGTTGGGGGTGCTGATCGTCGCCTTCCCGCTGTACATCACCTTCGTCGCCTCCACCTGGGACGCGTCGACCATCATCAACGGCCAACTGCCGCTGTACCCGGGCCCCTACCTGCTGGAGAACTACCACCGCACCCTGTTCGTGGGTACCTCGTCATCCACCCGCGAGCCGGTGTTCAACATGATGTTCAACTCGCTCGTGATGGCGCTGGCGATCGCGTTCGGCAAGATCTTCATCTGCATCCTGTCGGCCTACGCGGTCGTTTACTACCGCTTCCCGCTGCGCATGACCGCGTTTTGGCTGATATTCGTCACGCTGATGCTACCCGTGGAAGTACGCATCTTCCCCACTTTCAAGGTGGTCGCGGACCTGGGCTTTCTTGACACCTACCACGGTCTGGCCGTGCCGCTGATCGCTTCGGCCACCGGCACGCTGCTGTTCCGGCAGTTCTTCATGACCATCCCCGATGAGCTGCTCGAGGCATCCAAGATCGATGGCGCCGGCGCGTTCCGTTTCTTTAAGGATACGGTGCTGCCGCTCTCGCTGACGACGATCGCGGCGCTTTTCGTGATCCAGTTCATCTATGGCTGGAACCAATATCTGTGGCCGCTGCTGATCACGACCAAGGACTCCATGCAGACCATCGTCATCGGCATCAAGAAGATGATCGTGACCGCCGACGCGCTCACCGAGTGGCAGCTGGCCATGACAACGGCGATGCTGGCCATGCTTCCGCCGGTGGCGGTGGTGGTGCTGATGCAGCGGCTCTTCGTCAAGGGCCTGGTCGATCAGGAGAAATAAGCGTGGCAGCAGTCAAGATCGACAACATCCGCAAGGTTTACGCAGGCAACGTCGAAGCGGTCAAAGGGGTCAGCGTGGACATCCCTGATGGCTCGTTCTGCGTGCTCGTGGGGCCCTCCGGCTGCGGTAAGTCGACATTGCTGCGCATGGTGGCCGGGCTCGAGACCATTACGAGCGGCGAGTGCAGCATTGGCGGGCGAGTGGTCAACGAGGTGGGGCCGGCCGACCGGGACATCGCGATGGTGTTCCAGAACTACGCACTCTACCCGCACATGAGTGTTTACGACAACATGGCCTACGGCCTGCGCAACCGCAAGACGCCTGAGGTCGAGATCCGTGCGCGCGTGGCCGAGGCGGCCAAGATCCTGGCCATCGAACCGTTCTTGCAGCGCAGCCCGCGCCAGCTCTCCGGTGGGCAGCGCCAACGCGTCGCCATGGGCCGGGCCATCGTGCGCAAGCCGCAAGTGTTCCTGTTCGACGAGCCGCTGTCCAACCTGGATGCCAAGCTGCGCGTGCAGATGCGCGTCGAGATCAAGCGCTTGCAGCGTGCGTTGGGGGTCACGTCGATTTATGTGACGCACGACCAGGTCGAGGCCATGACCTTGTCCGACCAGCTGGTCGTGATGAACGGCGGGCAGATCGAGCAGGTGGGCGTGCCAACCGAAATTTATCGCCGGCCCCAGACCACCTTCGTCGCAGGGTTCATAGGCTCCCCGCCGATGAACATGCTGAAGGCCCGGCTGGAGCGCGGGGGGGTGCGTATCGGCGGCATGGTCCTGCCGGTCCTCGGCCTAAAGCCGGGGCAGGCCGAGGGCAGTGAAGTCACCGTGGGCCTGCGCCCGGAAGACATCGTCGCCTTCGCTGCATCCGACCAAGGGCATCGCATGGCGGTCGACTTCGTGGAAGAACTGGGCGCCACACGCCTATTGCATGGCAGCTTCGAAAGTCAGACCGTCGTGGTCCAGGTGGCCGGGTCGCAGGGATTCGCGGATGGTTCGCAGATCGGCTTTTCGGTGCCAGCCGAGGCGGTGCACGTGTTCGATACGGGGACCGGCGTGCGCCTGAACTGACGGCGAGGCCATGGACGCCGTCAACTCGGTTTGCGGCGTACAAAAAGATCTCGGCGTCCCAGTGTCTGTTCCTGTGTGGTCAAAAAATCAAAAACGCCTGCCCACGGTCTCTGCTTAGCCTGCCACGGTCTAGGGCAGGGCGCTTGGATCGTTTAGACCGGGCGCTGCGGCTGCCTGTGCTGGTTTGGGCTGCGGTTTTGGTGGCGAAAATTCAGGTTTTGTTTTTGCCAATGGACTTTTGTCGTTGGCAGGGGCAGTCAAAACGCCGGTTCTTTTCTGGAAATTGGCTCAGATGGATTTTTTGACCATACGAGTTGGTCACAGGGGCAGGCAGCCCAGTTCGCGCGGCAGCGACCAAGCGGCTTGGGCGCCCTGCGCGGTGATCAGGAACTGGTCTTCGATGATGAAGCCCCCCTCGCCATCCACATAAAACGGGGTTTCGAATGCCAGCACCATCCCGGCCTCCAGCGGCTCGTCGGCCTGGGAGGACAAAAAGGGCGGGACCTCACAAAATGTGTCATGCCCCAGGCTGTGGCCAAAGTGGCCGCGGCTGAACCGGCTGAAGCCGGCGCGCTGCATGGCACGCGTCGCCCCGGCATGCACCTCGCGCATCAGATGCCCGGGTTTGAGCACCTCCAGCCCAGCTGAAAAAGCGTCACTCAAAGCGGCCATGATCTCGCGCGTGCGCGGCCTGGCCGGACCTAGGGTGTAGGTGCGACCACTGTCGGAGCTGTAGCCCTGCACCACACAGCCGACATCAAATTTGAGCACGTCGCCACGCTGCAAGCAGGCACCCCCAGCCCAGGGCAGGGGCCCGACGGTGGTGTATTCCCATTGACCGCTGAGCGTTACGCCCAAGCGCTGCGTCTCAAGCGCAACGCCCGCGCGCCAGGCCGCAGCAATGGCGTCGCGGTGGATGCCCTCATGCACGGCCGCCAAGGCGTGGTGTATGCCGGCTTCGGCAATCAGCGCCGCCTGGGTCAGCCGGGCAATTTCAGCCGGCGATTTGACGGCCTTGATTTGCCCGAGCACTTGACTGGCATCGCGCCATTGAACCCGTGGCAGCACGGCTTTGAGCAACTCAAAATCAGCCACCGGCCAAAAATCCAGATCAAGGCCGATGCGGGCACGGGACAGGCCGCGCGCCTTCAAGAGATCGCCCAAGGCCAGGAAGGCCTGCCGCGCGTCAAACGCCGCAGGACGCTCAAACCCGGCCGGTCGGGCGGCCTTGGCAAAGGCCCGTTCAACCAGCTCGGCTGCGCCCAGGTCTGTGTCAAGCCAGGGCCGGATATCGGCGGTCTCCACCCAATCCGGGTGGGTATGGACCTGCGCCGGCCCCAGCGCCGCGCGGGCCGGCGCAGCGAAGAGCTCGGTGCAAACCGCCGCGACCGGCGCCGTGGCGGCGGTCGGTATCAGCGCCATCGCAGCCCCGGCGCGCCGAAAGAACGCGGCAACCCCGGCCGGTGCCCCGGTCGCCCAGGTGAAGCTCTCCGGCTTGGACACCACCACGGCGTCCAACTGTTGCGCGCCCAGCAGGCGTTGGGCGCGGGCCCGATTGACATCACTCATAAGTTTCCCTTTTCTCAGGCGTACGACAAACCGGGCAGCCAGGTTGCAATGCCGGGCAGCCAGGTCAGCAGCAGCACCCCCAGTAACAGCAGCAGCCAAAAAGGCAGGGCGCCGTGGGCCGCTTCGCCCAGGCTGACCTTGCCTTTGCTGATGCCCACCAACACAAACAGGTTCATGCCCACCGGCGGTGTCAGCATGCCGATCTCGATCATCATGGTCACCACCACCCCGAGCCAGACGGCGTCAAAGCCCAGCCCGGTCAGCAGCGGAAACACCACTGGCAAGGTCATCACCATCATCGACAGGCCGTCAAACACCATCCCCAGCAGCAGATAGATCACCATCACCAGGGCCAGCATCAACAGGGGCGAGAGGCCTACCGAGGCAATGCTTGCCAGCAATTTTTGCGGTATCTGCAACACGCTGATCGACTGCGCCAGAATCACCGCCCCCATGAAGACCAGCGCGATAACGGCAAAGGTGCGGGCCGAGTTCATAAAGGTCTTGAGGAAGCGGCCCCAGGTGAGGTCGCCCATGGTGAAACCCAGCAGGGTGGCGGCCGCCACACCCACCGCAGCCGATTCGGTCGGGGTCGCGATACCCGCAAACAGGCTGCCCAGCACTGACAGAATCAGCACCGCAATGGGCCACAGTGCCAGGGTCGCGCGCAGGGTCGGCCCCCAGGGCTGGGGCTGCTCCTGCGGCACCTCGTTCGGGTTGCGCCGGGCCGACCACTCGACGTAGGTCATAAAGATCAGCGCCATCAACAGACCAGGCAGCACGCCGGCCAGAAACAGTTTGCCGATCGAGGTGTCGGTCAGGGCGCCGTAAATCAGCAGCGACAGGCTGGGCGGTATCAGCAGACCGAGCGTGCCGCCAGCAGCCAGGGTGCCCACCACCAGCCGCGGCGCATAGCCGCGCCGAGACAACTCGGGGTAAGCCACAGCACCAACCGCCGCAGACACCGACATGGACGAACCACTGACAGCGCCAAAGACGGTGCACACCGCAATATTGGTGTGCAACAGGCCGCCACGGGCACGGGCAAACAACGGCGACAGGGCCCGGTACACGCCGCCCGCCAGGCCGCTGGCCACCAGCACATCGCCCAGCAGGATAAACAGGGGAATGGCGGTCAGGGTGAACTCGCCAAAGACGTTGAAAACGGCCTGCACCCCCAGCTGTGTCGCACCGCCTCCCATGAAGTGCAAAATGGCAAAACCGGTCAAACCCAAGGCGGCACCCAGCACCGCACCCGACAGGATGCTGGCCGAGAAAAACAGCCCCATCAAGCCCCAGCTCATACCAAGACCTCCGGTGTGGCATCACCTGCATGGGGTTGCCAGGCACGCCACAAGGCAATGGCGCCGGTCAGCGCCATGGACATCGTTGCCAGCCACAGGAAAGGCGCCAGTGGAAGGCGCGATTGCTCGGACATCAGCTTGAGTTGCGAAGTGAAGGCGCTGATGGCCCAAGCATGCTGGACAAAAACCACCGCAAAAGCCAGCAGCACGAACTGCCCAAGAACAAACAGCAGCCGCTTGGGGCGCGGTGGCAAGCGCTCGCTGGCCAGGCTGACGCGGATGTTGAGCTCGTTAAGCACAGTGATCGGCAGCAAAGCAAAAACGGCTATGGTCATGAGCAGGCCAGACAGCTCCTCGGTCAGGGCCAGCGGGCGACCCCAACCGTAGCGCATCACCACGGCCCCCAGCACCAGCACAAAGATGCCGGCCAGGGCACCGGCCCCGACCATGGCCAGCATCAACGCCAGGCCGCGCCAGAGCCGCTCCAGAGCGGCCACCCAGGGCGCCTGGCTCAGCGGCGGCTGCGCCATCATTTCGGCAAGGCGTCCAGTACCTTTTGGCGATAGGCGATGGCGTCGGCGCCGGTTTCCTTGGCCAGCACGTCCCAGGTCTCGAGGGCAGACCGGCGGATCGCCGCCTTGTCGGCCGCAGGCAGGGCCGGGTGGTAGGTCACACCTTGGCTTTGCAGCTTGTCACGCGAGGCGGCCTCGGTCGCCGTGTCGGCATCGAAATTGAAACTAACACGTTCGAGTTCTGTCACCGCGTCGAGAAAGCCCTTCTTCAGGTCTGCCGGCAAGGCGGCCCATTTGGCTTTGTGGGCCATCAGGGCGTAGGGGGCCGGCGGGAACGGGAAGCCCGTGGGGGTAACGTGCTTGGCCACCTCCTGCAGCGAGATGGAGTTGGCGAATCGTGGCGCGTACAGGGCGCAATCCACCACGCCGGTCTGTAGCGCCGCATACAGCTCGTTTTGCGGCACGATCTGGGCGGCAACACCCAGCCGTTTGAAGGTTTCCACCTGCTCACGGCTACCGACCCGCAGCTTCTTCTTTTTGAGCTCTTCCAGCGTCTTGACAGGCTCACGGCAAAACAGCGCGGCGTCCACGATCGAGAAGCCGAGGAAGCCCGGCACTTCGATATTCCATTTGGCGATCCCTTCCTTGAGCACTGCCTTCAGGGCCGGCAGGGCCTTGAGGTGCTCATCGGCATTCGCCACCAGGCCATAAACATAAATATTGGCCAGGGCGGGCGCGTCACGACCCAAGAACGGGGGCCAGATGAAGCCCAGCTCGGGCGTGCCGGTCTGCATGAAGCGCATGGCATCGGCATCCTTGAGGCCAAGGGCACCACCCTCAGAGACCGAGATCTTGAGCTTGCCGCCAGTGCGTTTTTCCACATCGGCCGCAAAGGTGCGGATCTGCACCGACTCCGGGCGCGAGGCCGGGTAGCTGTTGTTGAACCGCCATTCAGTTTGGGCCTGGGCCGGGACCTGCAGCAACAGGGCCACACCTACCGCACGGGCAGCGTTCGTCAAGACATTCAGGGTTTTCATGGGTTCTCCAAAAATTTTTTGAAGTGTCCATTCTAAGGACGGCCTCTATTTGCAGGTCAAGCCGGGGATGACGGGAGATGCGGCTGGCATCGCCGTGGCAACCGCGATCGATGGCGGTCTGTTCAGACCCGGCGTGAGGGTTGGGTGGCTCAGGCTACCACGTGGCGGTCCAGAAAGTCGGCGATCTGCTGGGCCTCGTAGCCCAGCGCAGCCAGCAGCTCGGTGGTGTGCTGCCCCCGGGTTGGCGGGTCCAGGCGCACGCCCAAGCGCTGCCCGCCCATGGTGAAGGGGAACAGCGCGGTGCCCACCTGCTGGCCGGCCCGCTCGCCAAGCTCGCCGAGCCGATGGACGGCCTGTTCGGTGACTCGCTGCAGGCGGCCGCTCTATCACTCCATTTTGGTGAGAACTTCTACGTCGAAATGGACGCGATCGCGACGCTCGACGTGCCGGCGAAAGTGCTCGCCCCTGAGATCGCTGGCCGCGTCGACGGGCTGCCGACGGCTGTCGAGCAGTATTGCACCGCGCTCAATCCCGATCCGT
>Ga0208960_1000695_pt1 | contig 18671 bp, 17 predicted proteins | sample GreLakmeON33MSRF_FD_187703 | JGI IMG/M metagenome (GOLD analysis project Ga0208960, IMG submission 187703) | Freshwater lentic microbial communities from great Laurentian Lakes, MI, USA - Great Lakes metaG ON33MSRF (SPAdes) | ecosystem: Environmental > Aquatic > Freshwater > Lake | place: Great...
TCCGGGGGCGTTACCGCGAACGATTAGAGCCATGGTGCACTGCCGCAGCCGCTTAGGTCACCGGGAAATTAGACACATCTATCTTGGCGGCGCAGCTGTGCTCCGACAAGATTTAGCCCAATAACCAGAGCATCTTCTTATGAGTAAATTGCCACGGATAAAAATTCAAGGTTCGGGCTTAATCGGTACCTCATGTGCGTTAGCTTTGAAGCAACGTGGGTACGAGGTTGCTATTTTCGATGAGAATCCCGCGGCCCAAGTTCTCGCGAGTGATTTGATCAATAGCCAAACATCTAGTGAAGATTTCCGATATGAGCTCGTGCTGATCGCAGTTCCAGTATCGCAAACGCTATCGGTCTTGAAAGCCGAATATTCTCTAAACCCGCACTCGATATTCCTTGATGTTGGGAGTACAAAGAATGAACTTCAAGTGGAAGTTGATGCATTATCGGGTATTAAGGCGCAATTTCTTGGCACCCATCCGATCGCCGGTCGAGAAGTCAGTGGCGCGTTAGGTGCCCGAGCCGATCTCTTCGATGGTAGAGCTTGGATCATTACACCTACTCCGCAGACGTTGCCACTAGCAATCTCGATGGCGACCGAAATTATAGAAGCCTGTGGTGCGACGGTTTACTCAATGTCGCCAAGCGAACATGATGAGCTGTTAGCGCAGATTTCGCACCTACCGCAATTGGTTAGCTCGATGTTGGCCGGGGAGTTGTTAACTCTTTCGGAAGCGAAGTTGAGCTTGGCTGGCCAAGGTTTAAGGGATACGACTCGATTAGCTGATTCAAGCGCCGCGATTTGGCTCGATATTTTGGATAGTAATCGTGAATTAATTATTTCTAAATTGGAGTCTTTCACCTCAAGAATTACTCAATTACGTGATGCCTTAGTTGCTCGTAATAGTAATCAAATTGCTGCGCTATTTAAAGATGGTAATTCCGGTAGGTCTCGAATTTCTGGAAAGCACGGAACCCGCCCGCGAAGTTATTCCTATCTATCAGTTGTGATTCCAGATAAACCAGGACAATTAGGTGCGCTGTTTTTGGAATGCGCTACCGCGGAAGTGAACGTTGAAGATTTAGCGCTTGAACATTCGCCCGGTCAATTTACTGGTTTAATAACTTTAGCGCTTTCGGAGAGCGACGCGATTAAGTTAGAGAAACACTTGCGAGCAAATAATTGGAAGGTACATAAAACGTGAAACCGATAGTGCTTGCGATTGATGGGCCAAGCGGAGCCGGCAAATCAAGCACTTCTAAAGCTTTAGCAACTAGAGCGGGTTGGTCATATCTAGATACTGGCGCACTTTATCGCGCGGTTACATGGCTAGCGCTTGAAAAAAACGTCAAGCAAGAACAAGAGTTAGTAAATCTTTTAGCTGACGTCTCCATTGTGTTTCGAACCAACCCACAATCACCAGAAGTTATATGTGGTGGTGTCGATATTACAAACGCGATTCGCGATCCACGGATTACTGAACGCGTTTCCGAATTTAGCGCCATGCCAGAAATACGTAAAATTCTTTTGGAATTGCAACGAAAAATAATCGAGACTGCAAAAGTTGGAATAGTTGTTGAAGGTCGAGATATCGGTACCGTAGTAGCACCGAGCGCCGAACTGAAGATTTATCTACATGCAGATATTGCGGCTAGAGCCCAACGACGAGAACGAGAATTGATTGAAAGCAATATGGTTAAGAAAGTCGGCAGTACCGAAGACGTTGCCGCGGCCTTAGAATCCCGCGATTTTGTGGACTCAAATCGGAAAATTTCGCCGTTAATGCAATCTAGCGAAGCGTTTGACTTGGACTCAACAAATTTGAATTTAACTGAAACGGTAGAGAAAATCTGGAAGTTGCTCCAAGATCGCAATTTACTTGGGTTGCCAGTGGTAGCCGTTATCGGTCGACCAAATGTTGGAAAATCAACTCTGATCAATAGATTTATTGGAAGCCGTGAAGCAATTATTGAAGATAACCCAGGCGTTACTCGGGATCGAGTTTCGTATGAAGCTGAATGGAATGGTCGACGGTTTGTAATTACCGACACCGGTGGTTGGGAAGCAACTCCGGAAGGCATTGCGGTAAAGATAACTGCGGCAGCCGAAGATGCAATTGCTCAATGCGATATGGTGATTTTTGTTGTGGATGGACAAGTTGGCGCGGTAGATGATGATGATGCATTAGTTACCGTTCTACGCAAAAGCAAAAAGAAAGTTATGTTAGTTGCAAATAAAATCGACAATGAAAAAGATGAAGCGTATGCATATGGTTTATGGAATCTTGGATTAGGGGAACCACGCTTTGTCTCTGCGCTACATGGACGTGGCAGCGGCGATCTTTTAGATATTTTAGTTTCAGAATTGCCAGAAGTTGGCCAGAGTCAAATCGATGATGGGTATCGTCGTGTTGCAATCGTTGGTCGCCCAAATGTTGGTAAATCTTCGTTACTTAATGCCTTAGCAGGTTCGCAACGTGCGCTAGTTGATGATGCCGAAGGCACAACCCGCGATCCGATTGATGAGTTAATTCAATTAGGTGATCGAACTTGGCGTTTTATTGACACTGCTGGACTGCGCCGAAGAGCGCATCAAGCTTCTGGAACTGATTATTATGCGATGCTTCGAACAGAGCGGGCTATTGATAACGCCGAAATCGTTGTGATGATGATTGACGCCTCTGTGCAAATCACCGAACAGGATTTGCGGATCATTACGATGGTCGAACAATCCGGCAAGGCGCTGGTTATAGGTATGAATAAATGGGATTTAGTAGATGAAGATCGGCGCGTGGTTTTGGATAAAGAGATTGATCGGAATTTCGACCAAGTTGAATGGGCGGAGCGAGTAAATCTCGCCGCGAAAACCGGGTGGCATAAAGATCGACTACCAATAGCTTTGGAGCGGGCGCTAGAAAGTTGGGAGAAGCGAATTCCGACTGCAAAATTGAACGCCTTCTTAGGCACGATGGTCGGCGCCACCCCGCCACCAGTCCGAGGCGGCAAGCAACCGAAGATTCTTTTCGCTACCCAGGCCGGAATCCAACCACCGAAATTCGTAGTTTTTGCGACCGATTTCTTGGAAGCGTCCTACCGTCGCTTTATCGAGCGAAGATTGCGGGAGGAATTTGGGTTCCCGGGCACGCCAGTTCAAGTGGCAGTTCGAGTTAGAGACCGTGAGTAAATTAGAAGCATGGGCAAACGCGAGAATTTAACTATCCCTAATTTGCTCTCGGTAATTCGAGGTTTAGGAATTCCACTTTTTCTCTGGCTAATTTTTGTACGTGATCAACCCGTGTGGGGAATTGTAGTTTTGGCTCTCGCTGGTGCAACGGATTATCTTGATGGAAAAATCGCACGCGCTTGGAATCAAGAAAGCCGGTTAGGGGAGTTGCTCGATCCAGCCGTGGACCGACTTTATATTGTCGCTACATTAATTACGCTCTATCTGAAAGCTGCGATTCCACTTTGGATGCTGGTAATTCTTTTCGGTCGAGACCTTTATCTTGGATTACTCTTACTTGGATTGCGTCGTTACGGTGTTGGGCCATTTAAGGTGACTTATTTAGGAAAGGCCGCGACCTTTAATTTACTTTACGCCTTTCCAATTCTACTTTTAATCAAAGAAAGTTCTGGATTAATTTCAGATTTAGCTTTCATTTTTGGCTGGAGCTTCTCGGCGTGGGGGATCGCGTTATATCTCTTGACCGCCATCCAATATTCAATTAGCGGAGTCAAGTCGGCGTTAATTGTACGGAAGGGGTAGTATCCCGCCATGTCTTTGATACCTGACCAGTTACGCTATACAAAAGAACACGAATGGGTCGCCGCAACCGATAGCGCGGGTATTTTCAGAATGGGTATTACCGATTTTGCGCAGAGCGCCTTGGGTGACATTGTTTACATTCAAATGCCAAAGCCGGGCGAAGAAGTAACAGCCGATAAAATTTGTGGCGAGGTCGAATCTACAAAAAGTGTCTCAGAAATCTATGCGCCGGTCACTGGTAAAATTGCCTTTGTCAATGATTTACTAAATAAAAATCCAGAATTAATCAATAGCGACTGTTATGGCCAAGGTTGGATTGCTGAGATCGAAGTAGTCGATATCTCCGTTATAGAAAAGTTACTTTCAGCGCAGCAGTACCAAGCACTTACGGCTTGACCTAGTCGCTTACTCTGAATAGTGTCAGCCTCAACAACAGGCTGAGGAATCTCGGTTTTTGAGACGGAGAATTCAGACGTGATCGGAGGATTGAGTGAGCGTTTCTGCCGAAGATCCTAAACACGATTTAACTTCAACAATTAATCTCTCATCCTTAAAAGCGCTTTCGCCACATGTCGCCGCGATTATGGATTCGTTGTCGGAAGAAGAGCGTTCGGTCTTAGCTAAATTGCCGCTGGGCTCGGCAATGCTCTTAGTAGTTACTGGGCCAGCACGTGGTTCGCGATTTCTTTTAAATATTGGGAGTACTCGGATAGGTCGTTCCCCAGAGGCCGATATATTTCTAGATGATGTAACGGTCTCTCGATCGCATGCGGTTGTTGAACATTCAGTAGGCAGCAATTATTTGGTAAAAGATGTTGGCAGTTTAAATGGCACATACGTTGATGGCGTTGTCACAAACGAGAAAGTTCTATCAAACGGAAGTGAATTACACATAGGTAAGTATAAATTAGTTTTTTTTATTAATGATAAAAATCTTTTCGCGAAATCATAGAAAAAATAGGGGAGTAAGAAATGGGCGTACCGGCTAGAGCGTACTTAAGTATTGGCGAAGTTCTTGGAAAGTTGCGGAGCGATTTTCCAGATGTAACAATTTCAAAAATCAGATTTCTAGAAGCAGAAGGTTTAATTGAACCACAGCGAACGCCGTCGGGTTATCGCAAATTCACCTCAATCGATTTAGACCGTTTGCGCTATGTGCTATTCGCACAACGCGATCAGTATCTGCCGTTAAAAGTTATTAAAGAAAATTTAGACGCTATCGATCGCGGATTACAACCGGCAACAACCTCTGGCGCACCAGCTGCGCCCCGACTAGCAACTATTGACGGCGGATTAACGCCAAGCGCTTTCATAGAACAAGGGGATTTAAAGCTTTCTCGAGATGAATTAATTTCATCTAGCGGTGTAACTGAAGCCCAATTAATCGAATTGGAATCTTATGGATTGGTTGCGATGAAGGGGCGTTTCTATGATGCGGACGCGCTTGCGGTTGCAAAAGTTGTGGCAGAGATGGCTGGGTTTGGAATTGAAAGTCGTCACCTACGAGCCTTTAAAACTGCAGCCGATCGAGAAGTTGGTCTAGTAGAACAGGTTATTACTCCACTATTACGTCAGAAAAATACTGAGTCAAAAGCTCGCGCCGAAGAGGTACAACGTGAATTGGCTTCGCTCTCGGTTCGGTTACACGCGGCGCTGGTCCGCACCGGTTTGCATCGCAGTAAATAGCGTTACCTACTAAAAACGACAATGGACTTCCACGCAATCGATGTAGTCGGTGTCCGAGTTGAAATGCCTTCCAACCAGCCGATAGTGCTTTTAAAAGAGATCGGTGGTGTTAGGTATTTGCCGATTTGGGTAGGCGCAGTCGAAGCCACCGCCATTGCCTTCGCGCAACAAGGCGTTAAACCACCTCGACCACTTACTCATGACCTAATTAAGGATTTACTAACCGCAATTGGAACCGATATCGATTCAATCCATCTAACTGATATTAAGGATGGTATTTTCTATGCTGCAATAAATTTAAAAGGGGGAGTGAAAGTTTCGGCCCGACCAAGTGATGCCATTGCGATCGCGCTCCGAACCGGCGCTCCTATTCTGGCAAGTGAAGAGCTATTGGCGGAGGCGGGGATTGAAATCCCAGATCAGGCCGAAGATGAAGTTGAGAAATTTAAAGAATTTTTAGACCAGATAAACCCGGAGGATTTTTTAAGCTAAACCTCTACTTGAGGGTTGGACCGTGTCGGTGATTGATTCCAAGATAATAAGCCTCTACCTTTTGCCAGTAGGCAGGATTCTTCCCCCAGCCCATAGATGAGGCGGCAAATGTCTGACCAAAAAAACATTGGTTACCGTGGCGCTACCGCCTGCACAGCGGCTGGCATTTCATATCGCCAGCTAGATTATTGGGCCCGTACTGGCTTGGTCGAACCTACCGTTAGAAGCGCTGCTGGCTCTGGTACCCAACGGTTGTATGGCTTTCAAGACATTTTGGTATTGAAGATTGTGAAACGGCTATTAGACACCGGGGTATCGCTCCAAAATATTCGTACCGCTGTTAACCATTTACGGGCGCGCGGAATTGAAGATTTAGCTCGGATAACTCTGATGAGCGATGGCGCTTCGATCTACGAATGCGCAAACTCCGATGAAATTATTGACCTCTTGCAAGGTGGTCAAGGGGTATTCGGTATTGCGATAGGCAAAGTTTGGAGCGAGGTCGAAGGTTCACTCTCGGTTTTACAAGGTGAGCATCTCGACAGTGGGTCGATCATTACGGGGAGCGAAAGTGACGAACTCGCAGCCCGTAGGAAAAGCCGTGGCGCTTAATTTCCGATAGTTTTCCTTCCTTACTTCTTATCTCTATCTAGATAAGACAAACTGGAAGGCGCAGGGCAGAGTGTGAGCAGCGTTCGGAATGAATTTAAAGACCGCCATATCGGTCCGTCTAGCGCGCAAGTAACCACTATGTTGATGGAGTTAGGTTTTGCAAACCTCGCCGACTTTATTGCAAAGGTACTGCCCGAAAGTATCACAATGAAAACGGCGTTAAGTAATCTCTTGCCAAAAGCGATAAGCGAAGTTGAAGCAATTGCTGAATTAAAAAATTTTGCAGGTAAGAACAAGATTGCAACATCTTTAATCGGAACTGGGTATTACGGAACGATCACACCACCAGTTGTTTTGCGAAACGTTCTCGAAAATCCGGCTTGGTACACTGCTTATACGCCTTATCAACCTGAAATTAGCCAAGGTCGACTCGAAGCGCTTTTTGCTTTCCAAACCATGGTTTCGGATTTAACTGGCTTACCTATTTCGAATGCTTCGATGTTAGATGAAGGTACAGCGGCGGCGGAAGCTATGACCTTAGCGAATCGGGTTTGGAAAGGTGCTGCAGATGCAGTTTTTTTGATTGATAAAAATTTGCATCCACAAACTATTGCAGTGATCACCACGCGTGCAAAACCTTTGAAAATTAAAACTGAGATTGTGGACTTGGCAACGGTAAAAGGTTTGACCGAAAATGTTTTTGGCGCCATTTTGCAATATCCAAATACATATGGTGAAATTTCGACGCCTTTTGAAATAATTAATTGGGTTCATCAACGTAATGGCATCGCGATCACCGCTGTTGATTTGTTGGCGCTAACGCTTATTAAATCACCAGGGGAGTGGGGTGCTGATGTTGCTATCGGCACTGCCCAACGTTTTGGTGTACCAATGGGATTCGGTGGGCCACATGCTGGTTTCATGGCAGTGCGTTCGGGATTAGAGCGCTCTATGCCCGGTCGGTTAATTGGTGAGAGCATTGATTCCCATGGGAATCCGGCGCTCCGATTAGCGTTACAAACTAGAGAACAACATATTCGACGGGACAAAGCAACTAGCAATATTTGTACTGCGCAAGTTTTATTAGCAGTAATGTCGGCTTTTTATGCAGCGTGGCATGGTCCCGAAGGTTTGCACGCCATCGCGGAGCGAGTTAATTCATATGCCTTAACTTTTGCGACGAAGCTGCGCGAACATGGCATCACAGTTTTAACGAATGAAATTTTTGATACCGTTACTTTTAAACTTGAAAATTTGGAAAGTCTTCACGAAAAAGCAAACACGGCTGGTTACAACCTTCGCTATGTTGATAATTTAGTTGGAGTTAGTTTCGACGAAACTACGACCGATAACGTTTTAATTGACTTATTTGCTTTCCTTGGAATCACATGGGATTTGAAGCTACGCGCGAGTGCGATATCGAAAGATCTTTCTCGCCAAACAAAGTATCTGCAACATCCAATTTTTAATACGTATCATTCGGAAACAGCGATGTTGCGCTATTTGCGGATGCTTTCAGATCGGGACTTAGCGCTAGATCGAACTATGATTCCGCTTGGTTCTTGCACTATGAAATTAAATGGAACTACCGAGATGGAATCAGTCACTTGGCCGGAATTTGCGTCGTTGCATCCATTTGCCCCAGTTTCGCAGAGCGCTGGTACCCGGGAATTAATTGCCCAACTTTCGGCTTGGCTGATCACAATTACCGGTTATGACGCGGTTTCATTACAACCCAACGCCGGGTCTCAAGGCGAATTTGCTGGGTTGCTTGCAATTCGGAATTACTTGGATAGCAAGGGGGAGAGCGGGCGTGATATCTGTTTAATCCCATCCAGCGCACACGGTACTAACGCAGCTAGCGCCGTGATGGCGGGCATGCGCGTTGTAGTAATTGAATGTGATGAGGCCGGAAATGTGAGCGTTGCGGATTTGCAAGCAAAAATTGCAGAATATAGCGGCCAATTGGCAGCTTTGATGGTCACATATCCATCCACACATGGCGTATTCGAAGAAGCTATTGGCGAAATTTGCGAATTGATTCATAACGCCGGTGGTCAAGTTTATGTAGATGGCGCAAATTTAAATGCGTTAGTTGGATTAGCCCAACCCGGAAAATTCGGTGCTGACGTTTCGCATTTGAATTTACATAAAACATTTTGCATTCCACATGGCGGCGGGGGACCAGGCGTAGGTCCAGTTATTGCGCGATCGCATTTAGCGCCATTTTTACCAAACCATCCATTAGATGTAACGGCAGGTCCTGAAACTGGCCCAGGACCGATATCGGCAGCACCATTCGGTTCGGCTGGGATTTTGCCAATTTCATGGGCATATATTCGGATGATGGGCGGTGCTGGTTTAACTACCGCCACTGAAGTAGCAATTCTTTCGGCGAATTATATTGCCCTCAAATTAAGAGATTCTTATCCAATTCTTTACACTGGCAAAAATGGCTTGATTGCACATGAATGCATTATCGATTTACGTGAAATAACTAAAATTAGCGGCGTGAGCGTTGACGATATCGCTAAGCGGCTAATGGATTATGGTTTCCATGCACCAACTATGAGTTTCCCAGTACCCGGCACCTTAATGATTGAACCAACCGAGAGTGAAGATATTAGAGAATTGGATCGTTTCGTCGCGGCGATGTTGGCAATCCGGTTAGAAATTGCAGAGATCACTAATGGGACGATAAAGATCGAAGATTCGGCGCTCCGACATGCGCCGCATACGATGAGCGATTTGTTGCAAACCGATTGGAACCGCCCATATTCACGTGAAGTTGCAGCTTTCCCAATGGGCGTTGAAGTTGGTTTAACTCGCGCTGGGAAATATTGGCCAACAACTGGCCGAATCGATGGCGCGTACGGGGATAGGAATCTGGTTTGTTCTTGTGAACCGATTGCAGCGCTAGCTATAAACTGATCACGCTGGTATTACTTAACATAATGTAACTTATCGGCGATACTTATAGCTCCCAAAACCCCATTTTGTGACGTTCCAGAGCGCTTCTACAACGATCTTCTTGCTCATTTTAGAGACTCCGCCTGCTCGTTCAACGAAAGTTATCGGTATCTGTGCGATCGAAAACCCATTGATAGAACTGCGCAACGCAACTTCAATTTGAAAACAATAACCCTGAGAGTTAATACTTTCTAATTCAATTTTCTCTAAAACTTCGCGATGAAATGCGCGATAACCGCTAGTGATATCTTTTAATTCCAATTTCAAAACTATTCGGGCATAACCGGTACCGACTTTTGAGATTAACTGGCGCGAAACTGGCCAATTTACTACCGATCCACCAGGCATCCAACGGGTTCCAATTGCTAAATCGTGGCCAGCCAGCGCATCTAAAAGATTTACTAATTCTTCTGGCTGATGGCTCAAATCTGCATCAATTTCGCAGAGATAATCAAAATCTTTAGCTAAGCCCCAGTGAAAACCAGCAATATATGCCGGTCCAAGACCACCTTTGCCAGGACGATCCAATATATAAATCCAATCCAGGTTTCTGGCTTTAACTGCATTTGATGTGCCATCTGGTGAATTGTCATCGACTACTAGCAACGATAAATCGTAACGATTTGCTAACTCTTCGCGTACGGTGCCAATTCTAGTAATTAAACTATGGATGGATTCAATTTCATTATAAGTCGGTGAAACTATTAAAACTTTTGGTAACTTATCCATTTTTTCTCCGCAGAAAAGTTATTGCAAATATCAAGATCACTGCAAATTCTGGGGCGCTGCGATGTCTGCTAATAGGGGTGCGGTAATTAAGCAAAGTTATTTCTTTGGATAATGCAGTGGATTGGAATTGTTCTGCTTGCAACGCTACTCCCCCTTTACTATTAATAAAACCGGTAAAGCCAGTAGTGGATACCACAGCAGCCTCTTTACGCATTTCGTATGCTCTCACACGAGCGATTAGAAATTGCTGTGCCGCTTCTGAACTTTTTCCGAAAGTCGCGTTATTTGTCATAGAAACTAAGAAATTGCTCTCGCTTGCACTTTCGGTAAAGACTTGATCGTCTAATAATTCGAAACAAATTAGCGGCGTAAATTGCCCAGTTTTTACTCTGAAAATTTGGCGTACTTTGCCAGGTTGGAAATCGACGACATTTCTCGCTAACGGTGAAATTTTTTCAGCGAGGGTTCTTAGCGGGATATATTCACCAAACGGTGCTAAATCACGTTTCACATATTTCACTATTTCACCATTACTCCGGTAATGAATAGCGGCATTTTCAGGTCCAGATTTCCCATCTAAAACTGCACCTATCAAAAAATCAACGCCGCCTTCTTTCTTGAGATTGGCAATCTTATCCGCGATGCTCTTGGTTTGGAACGGATCTAAATCGCTGGCATTTTCAGGCCAAATTATTAAATCTGCTGGTGTTTTTGCAAAATCTTCACTTTCCAAATATTTTAAAGTTGTGCCGTAATGTTTATCGAAAACCGCCATCGGAATGCTGTTGAAATCTAGGTTAGCTTGTGGCACTCCCCCTTGAATTAAAGTTACCCGGAGAGTGTTGGTTTTAACATTTTGCAAAATCTGATTATCAATTATTTTTTCGGCGCCATATCCAATTGCCACTGTCACTACTAGAGCTATAAAGGTTTGCCTACGGAATTTTTCATTGGCGAAATGTAAGGCGAAAATTAGAGTAAGGAAAGATAAACCGGTTACCCCAATTATGGGTAGGTAAAAACTAAGTGGTGATTGAATTTGAGAGAAACCAACTCGGCCCCAACCAAATCCCCCAAACGGAAATTTTTCTCGGGCTAACTCGACTAGCGCCCAGAGCGCGGCGAACCTTGCGTAATCTGCAGAGCGTTTTTGCCAATTCACGGTGGCAAAAAGCAAGAAGAAGAGCGATTCTCCCAACGCCAAGATTAACCACGGGAGCGCACCAACAAAGATTGAACTCCAATGTAGTAGGGGCGCGAAAAAGAAAATGGCGTAAATCAGTGAAGTTTGTAACCGTTGCTTTAACTCAGAATTAACGAGTTGATTGTAAAAAATTGCTAGCGATATTGGAGCTAAGAACCAGAGATTAATAGGCGGAAAGCTTGCCGAAAGTAGAACTCCGGCAAGTAAGGTCTTAAGTATTTTTACCAACCGAGCGCTGCCATCATTCGATCAATACTTGAACCTAAGCCATAACGAATTCGAAAATCTTCAATCGTGTCTAAATTTTTAGGACGAGCGGGCATTTTGTGCGATAACTCTGGAATTGGAGCATCGAGCGCACAATTAACCAATTTCGGTGCAATCTTAATGTAATCAGCTCCCTCGATAAGTTTTCGTTGCAATAGTGGTTTCAAACGATCATCACCTGCATGAGCTGCTGCTAGCGCTTCTGTGATTGACTGAAAATTATTAGCAATTATCGCCGCACCTTTTTCGCCGATGCCACGGACTCCAGGTAGCCCATCAGAAGCATCACCTCGAATCATTGCAAATAGCGCATATCGATCGCCTGGGATTTCATATTTGCTCTTAATCCAAGCATGATCAACTAAATCATGAGCGGAAATACCTTTAGCAAGATAAACGATTTTTACATCTTTAACACTATCGACTAATTGAAAGAGATCTCGATCCCCGGTAACAATTCGGATGGGTCCAGCTTCATTGGCCGCAATAGTTGCAATTACATCATCGGCTTCGTAGTTGTCCACCCCGATCACTGCAATTCCAAATAAATCCAACAAGTCCAACAGGATTGGAACTTGCGGTGTTAACAAATCTGGTTCTTCTTCTTCGCCAGCTTCGGTTAAGCGGTTGGCTTTGTATTCTGGGAATAAATCAACTCGCCAAGTTGGGCGCCAATCGCCATCCAGACATGCAATTAAACGGCTAGGTTGATACTTTTGAATTAACCTCGCCGACATATCTAAAAATCCTTTAATTGCGTTTACGGGGGTGCCATCTGGCGCTAAAAGCGTGTCCGGCATTCCATAATATGCGCGATACCAGAGCGAGGCGCTATCAATCAACATCAAAGTCATGCGGTTACCGCCGAATATGCAATTATCCCTCGATCAATTCTTTTTAACGCGTCCTTAATTACGGTGCGCATCTCCGGACGCGCATTCAATAATTGGCCAAGTAGGTCAATTAATTGTCTGATTACTCGTACAAAATCGCCGACGGTGATTTCACTATCGCGCAAAATAGAACTAAGCGAATGACCGCTCGCCCATCGATAGCTCTGCCAGATAAAATCCAAGTCCGGCTCGCGTTGGGTGGCCAAATTAAAATTACTTTCCAAAATGGTTAGTTCTCCCCAAGTTTTTACCAACTTCTCCAACGGCTCGTTGAGCGATCTCGGGATCCTCGGTGAATTACTCTTGTCATTTCTATTCTCAAAAACACAGGTTGAGAGCAGGGCAATTAACTCCGGCGCTGGCAGATTATCTAATATTCCTTTCCGTAACGATTCTGCAATTAAAAGATCAGTCTCTGCATAAATTTTTGTCAAAATCTGGCCAGATTCGGTGAGCACATCGTTCTCGATATACTTAAGCTCAGTTAAAACTGAAATTATCCGATCGAAAGTTTTCGGAATAACGTTAGTGCGCGATTCTATTCGTTTGATTAAACCCGCATTTTCCCGAAAGAGTCGGTCACCTTTCTCCGCGATCCGCGCGTGTGCTTCCCGCTCCGGACATTGGTGACATGGATCGGATTTCATTGCTTTACGGAGCACGGTAATCTCATCTTCGCTTCGCTTAAGAAATTCTTTTCGATTGCCACGATAATTGCGTCCTTGGGTGACAACTTCGCGTTCAATCGCTTTAATCTCTGCTCGATACGACATATATCCCGCGAAATCGCCTAAATGACATTCGGATTCGTTTTGGTATTGAGTGATCAATTTTTCACTTTTACCAATTTGTTTCGTTAACCCAACAACTGCACGATCTGCTTGAAATTGGGCAAATGAAGCCGCTAACGAAGTTCGCGCAAGTTCGTGGTTGAACCGAGAAATCAAATTTGCACTCATATTATAAGTTGGCGCAAACGAAGACCGAAGTGGATAAGTTCTAGTGCTGGCTAGCCCAGCTGCTGTCCCAGAATCTACGGTTTCATTCCAGAGCACGACTGCATTTCCTTCAATATCGATACCGCGTCGACCCGCCCTACCTGTTAATTGGGTGTACTCCCCCGGCGTAATAGCTGCATGGGTTTCACCGTTCCATTTAGTTAATTTCTCTAAAATTACGGTTCGGGCCGGCATATTTATACCCAGAGCTAAAGTTTCAGTCGCAAAGACGCATCTAATCAAACCTCTTTGAAAAAGTTCTTCAATAGTTTCTTTAAACATTGGCAGTAAGCCCGCATGATGTGCGGCAACTCCGCGTTCTAGTGAATCGCACCATTGATAAAAATCTAAAATTGCGTAATCTTCCTGAGGTAGTTCCGCTGTTTTTTGCGCAATAACTTCTTGAATCTCAGCTCGTTCTACGCTATTTGTCATCCGAAGATTTGCTTGGATGCATGATCTGACGGCAGCATCGCATCCAACTCGTGAGAAAACAAAAAAAATCGCAGGAAGATAACCTTGACTTTCTAATTTCTCGATAATCTCGGGCTTAGTGATTTGTTTTTGACGATGAGATTTGTAATCTGAACCGTTCCAATTTCGTTGATTTGAGGAGCGGACATTGCGTTGTGATTCCTTCTCTATCCGTAAAATTTCTGGATTAACTCGACCATCGTCAACGAAGAGGTCCAATAGTCTGTTACCCATTAATACATGTTGATAAAGCGGGACCGGACGGATTTCGCTAACTACCACAGCGGTCTCGCCCCGGATCGTGTTCAACCATTCTCCGAACTCTTCTGCATTTGAAACCGTTGCGGATAATGAGATGACTTGGATTCGCTCTGGTAGGTGAATGAGAATTTCTTCCCATACTGCACCACGAAACTTATCTGCGAGATAATGAACTTCGTCCATGACGACAAAACCTAAAGTTTCTAAAGTCTGCGATTGGGCATAGATCATGTTTCGCAGCACTTCAGTCGTCATCACAACTATTGCAGCTTCGCTATTTATTGATGAATCACCAGTGAGTAACCCGACTCTTTCTTCACCATAAACCGCCACTAATTCTTGAAATTTCTGATTCGACAGTGCCTTAATTGGCGTGGTGTAGAAGCATTTTGAACCCTGCTTAATCGCTAAATGTGCGGCAAATTCACCAACAATAGTTTTGCCAGCTCCGGTAGGTGCGGCCACCAAAACGCCTTTGCCAGATTCAATAGCGTGACAAGCGGTTACTTGAAATTCATCAAAGGGAAACTCATAGCCAGATTCAAATAATTGGGTAGCCGCGAATTTTTGGCGATTTTTTGCAGCAACAAAACGCTCAGATGGCGTTTCCATTAAAGGTTTCGATGCCATGTAAGTAAAGCCTTTGGAACAACTTTGGCGGTTATAGGTAGCGGGCCCACGCGTTCGCCGTCGCTATACGCAATCGCATCGGCTTCGATTGAAATCTCACGGCACCGCCGAATTGTGACTGCGGGATGAGTTATATGTTTTCCAGAGAAAACTTTAGGAAAGACTTTGAGGAATTCTATTTTAGAAACTGGCGCCAGGATCATCACATCAAAAAGACCATCAGTTATGGAGGCTTCCGGACAAACTTGCATGCCACCACCGTATGAACTGCCATTTGCTACTGCAATCAACATGGCTTCTGATTCCAGCGGTTCCCCATCAACTGTAAATCTATAAACTCTGGGTTTAAATATCGGTAATTCAAGTGCAATTGCAACATTGTATTTCATTCGTCCGCGTATCAATGTAATACGGTTAGCGCGCTCGTTTACTATTGAATCAAAACCAGTACTCAAAACATCAGCAAAATATTCTCCGCCAGCAATTCCAAGATCGACCGCTTCGGCTGGCCTGGAAAATGAGTAATTCAATATTTCATCGGGGCTATTCAACGGCAATTTCTGGGCGCGTACAAAATCATTCCCAGTGCCTGCTGGAATAACTACTAATGGAATCTTGGATAGCGCTAATTTTTGAATGGTTAAGTGAACGGCACCATCGCCACCAACTAAAATTACTAGTTCGATATCGCCTTTGTTAAGTTCTGTATTTATTGAATCTTTAGTTGCGGCTGCAGAATCTTCGAGTATTTGATGAAATTTTAGGTTACGGTTATGTAGCAGTTCCGCTGTTTGTGCTCCTATTTTTTTCCCTTTGCCTCCGCCTGAGGCGGGGTTGATAACTAGGAGCGTACGATTCATTTTTTGCTCTTTTTCGCAACCGACTTCTTCTTCACAACAGACTTCCTGACTTTGGTAACGGGTATTGCGGATTCCGTAAATTCCAAATCAGCTAGCGGAGTTGGTTCATCATCCAATATGGATGCGACGTCATCGGAGACGTATGGCTTGCGCTTTCGTCGCTTTTTATCAATTAAGAGCGCGATGCCGCCACTTCCAAAATAAAAAATTATAAGTGGCAATGCTAGTAAACCCATAGTTATTGGATCTCCAGTTGGGGTGAATGCTGCAGTAAAAAGGCAGATTCCAAAAACCGCTACTCGCCAAGGTTTCAAAATACCTTTACCAGATAACACCCCAGCCAAACTAAGTGAAACCAGAAAGACTGGAAGTTCGAATGCAATTCCGAAGAGCAAAATCACGCGCATCACAAAATCCAAATAATCATCAAACTTCACTAAGTTTGATAGCGCATTTGGGGTGAACCCAAAAAGAACCTTGATCGCCATTGGCAATATTAGATAACCAAGTGTCGCGCCGCCTGCAAAAAATGGCGTAGCGCAAGCAATAAACAGAACTGAGTAGCGTCGTTCTCTTTTATGTAGGCCTGGCGCTACGAAAGCCCAAAGCTGATATATCCAAAAAGGAGCTGCCAAGATAATGCCAGCTAAGAGTGCTACCTTGATCTGTAAATTTAGTGGTCCTAAAACGCCATTTATATATAAAGAACCGCACTGGGTTGCGCCGGCCAATTGCGCTTTTTTTAGGTCACATACCGGCTCTGCCAGCGTTGTAATAATTGGGTTATAGAGAATCCAACCGAGAATTGCGAAAACCAAAATGAAAAAAGTCGCTCGTACTATTCGCTTTCTGAACTCTCTTAAATGTTCTAACAACGGCATTCGGCCGTCAGCAGATAACGCCATTGCTAATATGCTCCGTTACCTAAATCGGTATTTCTTAGCGGAGGCCTACTTCTCAGCTGTTGGAGTGTCGCCTTTTTTATCTTCATCCTTATTCAACTCTTTAACTTCGCTCTTAAAGATTCGCAGCGATCGACCCAACGAGCGGGCTGAATCTGGTAAACGCTTAGCTCCGAAAAGTACGATTACAACTAAAAGCAGAATCAAAATATGTGATGGTTCGCGAAGAAACATTGCCCACCCTTTACTTATAACTATGCGAAGGGCTAAATCCCCTCGACGGTTGCGCTTACGCTACCCCAAAATCCGACATTTCGGAATGTGAACTCAAAAAATGACGTTTTTGACCTCAATAATTGGAGAGCGCGATCTTAGCTCGGCTAGCCACTTCGTGGGCGAATTCCACGGGGGCCAAAATCTTAATATGACCGGCATTTGCGAGCACATTTCGCAATATCCATTCACTATCCCAAACTTCAACGGATGCAATCATCGAAACTTGGTCAATTGCCACTATGCGATCTTGGATATTTTCAATGAAAGATAAAGCTGCTCGGTCGTACTTAAATTTAATTGTAACGATTGCGTTCCCAGGTAATAGAACAGGATTGGTATCTGAAATAGAATCAGGAAGAGTAACTGAAATTGGGTCGCAACTTAAAATCCGAGCGATCGCAAAAGTTCGATTTGCTTTGGATAAAAAACACCAAGTTAAAAGTAAAAATTCATCTCCCTGTTGAAAAACTTCTAATGGCAAAATTCTTCTAGTAGTGATTTCATCTTTTGAAGTATTTAAATAAGAAATATTAAGAGCAGTGCGGTTTTGCCGGGCCTTATTTATTGTTTCTATGTAAGGCAGATGTCGGTCATCAGCATAAAGAATTGCGTTTGCAGTGGCGCTTTCTACTAGTTGCCTTAGCCGAATTTGTAGATCTTTTGCAAGTTGCTCTTTAACTGGATCCGTTATTTGGGTTCGTAGGACATCCAAACCCATTATGAGAATAGATAACTCTTCGCCGTTAAGTTTTCTTGGCTTATCTAGATTTTGTGGTTCTCGCACTGTTACAAATCCATGTTCAAATGATAAATCTATTAACTCCAACGCAGTGTATTGCGGTAAACCGCACATGAATATCAGGTTTAAGTCTGCCAAAATTTCCTTTTCGGTAACACCAAATTCATTTGCTAGATCCGCGATGGCAATCCCTTGGTGCGAAAGAATAAATGGTATTAGATCTAGCAATCTAGCCGTCCGGGCTAATGGTTTATCCATTTTTTGCCATTTCTCGCAGTGACGCAATTACGGCAATTTTCAAATCTTCAGGTGAGATCACAACTACATCTGGGCCGTACCAGAGAATTTCTTGAATAGTCTGAGAGCGATTATTTTCGCTAAATTGGATCTCATCCCATTCCACATCGTGTTTAATTTTTTTGGATTTCTGGCGTAATCCGTGGCATCTTTCTTTACGGATTTGCAGAATTACCGGAGTTTGCGGTACATCTTGGAGCATCACTAAATGGCGCGAGATATCAAAATCTATCGGTAGTTTAAAAGCGCCAACTTTCCCACGCACTTTGCACTCAGGCGCGATTCGCGCGACTTTAAAAACACGAATGGCGTCTTTTGCAACATCTCGTCCAACTAAATACCACTGGCCACGCCAGGCTGCAATTCCGTATGGTTGAATTTCCCGCTCTTCTAATTGGTTTGATTGGTTTGGGTATTCAAAAACTAAGCTTTGCGCGGCGATGGTGGCGCTCCATAACAGTGAAAAATTTGAATTGCTGATTTTGATATGAAATGGCGCATCAACATAATTGGTCGCATCGTTTTCGATTCCAAGTGAGCGCAGTTTTCGAAGCGCACTCTGCGCCGAATTGGAGAAAGTCGCGTCTTGCCAAGTTTTTGCAGCGACAGCTAA
>Ga0208960_1000696_pt1 | contig 18652 bp, 20 predicted proteins | sample GreLakmeON33MSRF_FD_187703 | JGI IMG/M metagenome (GOLD analysis project Ga0208960, IMG submission 187703) | Freshwater lentic microbial communities from great Laurentian Lakes, MI, USA - Great Lakes metaG ON33MSRF (SPAdes) | ecosystem: Environmental > Aquatic > Freshwater > Lake | place: Great...
TGTATTTTGTTATCCTTTGGAGATGGTAAAAAGAGTGAGAGCTATGGCGCAAATTTTTCTCATAATGATTTTATGTTCACTTCAACTTTTTGGTGCAACAAGTAATGCGCTGGCCGAAAATATGCCGATCAAATTAAGTATCACCACTATGCAAACACCTGTGATGCAGATACTCGGGCCAAATGGTGAACGGGGAGCAGCCCTTGCCAAATTATCAGATACTAAATTGTTAGTCGGTGGCGGCGCCGATGGTTCAAAACTTTTTCTTTATGATCTTTTGTCAAAGCAGGAGCAGCTAATTGGGCGAGTAATTCCTGCTAATGAGCGGATGAATGATTCAAGGTTTTCAATAATTGATATTGCTGTTTTATCTCAAGTGAAATCAAAGGCAACTTTGCTAATTTCATATCCTATATACAAGAAAAGTAATAAGTGCGTAGTGGTTAACCTTGCTGCCTATGAATTGACTCTGGCTGATAAACCTACTTTGAGTAAGATTAAAAACTGGTTTACCTCAAAGCCATGTGTGCCAATCTCAGCAGTTCATCATGCAGCTGGGCGGCTTGAGGTAATTGATAAGCAAAGTGCATATTTAACTATTGGTGACCTTGGGTATTCAAAAATAGGTAATCGATCAGTCCGCGGTGATCTGGGAAGTGTGTTTAAGGTAAGTGGTAGCAGCGTTGAAAAGATCTCATCTGGGCATCGAAACCAACAAGGAATTGTATTAATTGGTTCAGATCTCTACACCGCAGAGCATGGACCTCGGGGTGGAGATGAATTAAATCTGATTAAAAAAGGTGTTGATTACGGTTGGCCATTTGTGACATTTGGCCAGGCTTACTCAAATGGCGATTATGTAAAACCATCAAATCCAGGAACACATGATGGCTATCAGCCACCTCTGCATTATTGGGTGCCCTCAGTTGCTCCAACTGAGTTAGTGCAACTGCCGGCAAACTCTTCATGGGCAGAGTGGTCATCACAATTAGTTATGGCCACCTTAAAAGAGGAGGCCTTAATATTTATTCAACTAACCTCAAAAAGCACAGTCGGTGAGGTTGTAAAGGTTGATGTGGGCGAGCGAGTTAGAGATTTAGAGATTTTATCTGACGGCAGATTAGTTGCCACTACCGATAGTGGCAAGCTGTTATTAATCAGTAGAGAAGCTAATTAATACTTAAGCAGGCGGTATCAAAGTATTTGCAAAGATCTGCCAAGAAAGAGCTGACTTTGCTACCAGTGACAAGGTGATATAGGTCGCCTCACCACGTAGGTAATTACTCCACTTACCAACTTTTTTGTATTGTAAAAATTGCACAAGTGCAAATGAGTTAAAGAATAAAAAGATGGTCAACACAATTACATATACAAATGCAGGTGCCTTAGTTTCACCAGCTCCACCAATGCCAAATACATAAAAGCAAAGTGCTAGCCAAGGAATGATTCCGGTAATACAGCCAAAGATAAATGGCAGCCAGCCACCATTTCCTGGGCTCTCATACTTCTCCTGTAGCCAACCAAATAAGATCATGGATGCATTTACGCCAAAGATAGAGATGATTGCCGTGATATCTGCAACGCCAGTAACTTGTGCGATTAAAACAATCATTACTGATGAGCTAATTGAGTACTCAACCCAGCGGAAATAATTGCGCTGGGCGAGTAGGCCGGCAGAGTAACGGGGGAAAAACTTTGGCGATGCCACAATAAAATGTGCAACGGAGGATAAACCTAGAAAGATTGCAACTGTTAGACCAATTGGGGTTTCAAATAAAGTTACCGGCGGAGCGTATGTGCTTCCTGGAGGACCTGACATATAGGTAGCAGTTATTGGTAGTGAAAAGTCACTGCTTAGGGCTAGAACCGCTGCCATTTGCGCTAGATGAAGAACTCCTGCGTAGATATTGGTTTTGCGTAATCTTTCAACTGTTAATGGTTTGCTCATGTCTAAAGATTACTAATAATTATGCTAATTTTTTGATAAATCTAAGATTTTCTACGGTTTACTTACTCCGTGTTGATATTGACGAGGATTAGCGGCCTAGCGCTAGGTGTTTTTCTTACCTCAGCAGGCTCCTCCCATCTTGGCTCAAACCGAAAAGAGTTCCTAGCCCAGGTGCCAACCTGGTTGCCACTTGATCCAGATTTTGTAGTAATCGCCTCTGGTCTAGTTGAGATAGCACTTGGTATTTTATTAATTACCACCACATTTATATTTACCAAATTTCGCAGGCAGGTTGGGATAGCGGCTGCAGTATTTTTTGTTCTTATTTTTCCCGGCAATATCAATCAGTATGTAAATCAAATTGATGCCTTTGGTTTGGATACTGATCAAAAGCGGCTAATACGACTCTTCTTCCAACCCCTCTTGGTGCTTTGGGCGTTATCGAGTACAAATGTTATTCGGCTCACAAAAAAATCAGCTAAGGGCTAGCCCTTCTCTCAGCAAGTAATGGTATTTTTTTCCTTATGAATATAAGCAAAAAGAGCGCGGGCATAGTGTCTCTGGTCTTGGTAATTACCTCTGGCTTTTTTGCATACGCCTTGCTTACTCCAAATAATCCGATGCAGATGGGATCAATGGATCATGGCAGCTCTCACTCATCTACAGCAGGTGCAACTCTTTCAGCTGATGATGCGATGTTTTTACAGATGATGATTCCACACCATACTCAAGCAGTTGTTATCGCTGAGTACGCACTAGCTAACTCAAAAAATGAGCAGATAGTAAAGATTGCAAAACAAATAAAATCAGATCAAGCTGATGAAATCGCACAGATGACTAAGTGGCTGACAGATGACAACCAAAGCACTCAAGCCGGTCATTCAATGGCGGGCATGTCTGGCATGTTAAGTGATGCCCAACTTAATACTCTTAAAACCAGTAAAGGTGCTGCCTTTGATAAGTTATTTTTAAATAACATGATCGAGCACCATCAAGGGGCGCTAGCAATGGTTGGAATGATTGAAAACAGTAAAGTCGCAGCCCTTCGTGATTTTGCCACTGCAATTTCCACAGCCCAGCAAGCTGAGATCGTGCAGATGCAGGAGATTTTAGGTAATTAACAGCTTCAAACTTTTGCTCATCTGATCAACACTTAACTTATCACTCTCTTTAAAGCTGCTGCTACAAAGTAGACATCTTATTTGCCACTGCCACCAAGAGATATCGTCATAACCTAATTTGTAGGTGGTAACAAAAACTTTTGCCGGCAGTATTCTGCAAAACTGACATCGACCTGGTGTCATTAACTCATTTACTACCTGGGTTTCAGCTCGATACCCTCTGGCATATTTAAAGCCAACCCCATAAAGATCAACATCTAATAAAAAAGCACCAGGATTAATTGAGCCTTCAAATCTTGCCTCATCAATATCGGAGTAGGCATAAAAGCCACACTCACACTCTGCAACTGGTGGCACATGCTCTGAGTTAATACTGCACTTTGCAGATGAATCCGAAAGGTATGTATCCCCAGTTAATCCGGTAAGGGTAGGAGTGCGCCCAGTAATTAAGGCCAACTTATAACCATGCATCTGCTCAATTGGTAGATCAAAGCCACTTTTATAATTTAACTTATCAGTGTGGTTATTATTTTTTAAAGCTGCCTTATCTCCAACTCTGCCAATGATCAAAAACGCAATGATAAACACAAGTGGCACTGCGCCCACAAATAAATACAAAGCGGTGATTATTACCTCTTGTGGAATAAGTGGATCCACTTGATCAGTAAAACCACCTAGTAAATAAGCAAGGAGTAAGGTGGTGAGAGCGATTACTGGATAGATACGAACTAACCTAAATAATCTTTGTCTATTGCGCACATAACTCATACCGGCAATTAAACACCTACTTTAGGGGGTGGGTGAGGTGATCTAGATCTACCTTTTCTCCCCACTTCCTTATGTACATAAGGAAAATGAGGATGTAAAGTTTTCTAATTACAAACAAAGGAAAAATATGGCTGAGATTGGGCAACCAGATCGGGTAGTAAGGCGTGAGCGTGAGCCGCTTATTTCACCAGCCCTTCCAGTACCCACTCCTGAACTTGAGCCTGCTAAGTAATTTTTTTAATAAATCTAGATAAGCCCTTCACAATTATAGATTGCCGATTTGTGGCAATCATTTTGTAGCCAAGTGCCCCAATTGGCCCAGATAACTTAAGTAAAAAAGCAGTGATCTTGTTGCCACGGGATTTAAGTAAAAAGATTACCGCAGTGATCCCGCCATATTTTTTATCACCAGATATGGCGTAAACCTGTTTTTCACACTCTGCCAGGGATAAACCATATTTTGCAAGTGGTGCACTTTGATAGCTGATCGCATCAAAGTTAAGTTTTTTGGTGAGCCAATTAATTGAGTTGATACAGAGTTGACAATTACCATCATAAATAACGGTAATCCCGCTCATATGTGGCTTATCTCATCACAAATCATAGTTAAATCCTATCCTAGCCAAATTTATAAACTACAATTAAGGCAGTTATTTAATACAAGGAGTGCTTTGAAAAACCTTACTGATTTTAAAAACTTTAACCTAAAGCAGTTTGATACCTTACTTATCAACTACCTAAGTAAGATCTCACTGCCAGTACTTAGAGTTTCACTGGGAATAGTTTTTATCTGGTTTGGCGCTCTTAAGCCCTTTGGTAATTCATCAGCTAATGATGTAATAACTAAAACTATTTACTGGTTTGATCCTGCAATTTTTATCCCAATTCTTGGGGTTTGGGAGATGCTAATTGGCCTTTGCCTGCTCTACACCCCATTGATTCGAATTGGGCTTTTTTTATTAGCACTGCAAATGCCCGGCACCTTTCTGCCACTTATCCTGCGCCCTGAAATCTGCTTTGTTGAGTTTCCATTTGTTCTCACCCTGGAGGGTCAGTACATCATCAAAAACTTAGTTTTAATTGGCGCTGCCATGGTGGTGGGCAGCAAGCTGGTGCCAATCTTAGAAAGAGATAAATAAGCAAATGACGCCGATCATTTTTGCCTTAGGTGTTGTGTTCGGCACTATCTTGCTGATCATCTTTACTGAGGTATTAGAGAAGCCAGTTCTTGATGAGATTAAAAGAGTTAAATTTGGGTATGACTCCCCAAAGAAGCTACCTAAGCCTTGGGTGAAAAGTTTTCACACCACCTTGCTTATATTTAGTTATCTCCTCGGCCAGCTCTTTGCCTATATTGCCCTGGCTCTGCTTTAAGAGTTATTCCCACCGTCAGTAAAAGGCTTAACTTTTTCCAGTTCTAGAGTTGGTTCGATCTTTTTTAGTTGCAAAGGCAAAAATAGCAAGACCTGCCACTATCGCTCCTGCTCCTAGGCCGTAGGAAACCACATCAGCTGATCGATCAGTATCCACAAATACACCGACAAATACCACCGCAATAATGGCAACTACCACACCAATTAGCTTTGATTTTAAATCATCTAGATCATCCACCCTAAGCCAGGTTGGCACATCAATCTCAGCATCAATAAATAACTCATATATGCCATAGCCAATTACCAAAAGTACTGTTCCCAGCAAGATGGCATCAATTGCAGTTAATACATCCACAATTGATTCTTTTAAGCTCAACTCATTTGAGATCGCCTGCATTACCACCATCACCATCTCAATTGATCCCTGCGCCATCAAAAGAAGTGCTCCTAATATGGAGGCAAGGGCTGGAACAACTACGGCGTAGCGAGTCATGCTGAGTAATTTATTCATACGCTAAGTGTAGTAGATCAACTAGTGGAGGTGAGAAATGCCACCAGTATTAAAAAGAGATTACTATCTAGTATGCCAAAAAGTGTGAGCAAGCAAGTAGAAATGAAGCAGATCATAAAACAGCTGCTCAAAACAGATCCCACTTTTAAAGCGGTGGTCAAAGACTCACCCCTATGTGATATCGGCTTAACCAAGCCTAAGTACTCTCACTTTGAAACCTTAACCCACTCAATTATCTCCCAGATGATCGCCACCAAAGCAGCTGCCACCATTAGCAATAGGTTAATTACCACCTGTAATAATAAGGTAGAGGCGAAGGTAATATTAAAACTTGGGCATAAAAAACTCCAAGCAGTTGGCTTATCAAATGCCAAGACTGCTGCCATATTAGATCTTGCAACTCTCACCCAATCTAGCGCCTTAAACTTTGATCACTTTAGTAAATTATCAAATGCAGAGATAGAAAAAGAGCTAATACAGGTGAAGGGCATTGGCAGTTGGACTGCGCAGATGTTTTTAATCTTTCACCTTGGCAGATTAGATATTTGGCCCATCTTAGATCTTGGGGTTAGACGTGGTTGGATGAGGATCCACAAGATGCGCAGTGAAATAAGCCCAGATAAGCTGGCAACGCAGGGGCAAAAGTTTGCTGGCTATGAAAGTGTGGTGGCTTGGTACTGCTGGCGAGTGGTTGATAATTAAGAGTTGCGGGAAGATAGTCACCCCTAAGTATGCATCAGTTAATTTTGGTAGAAAAAGTTGCAAATACTGTGCTGGGATTGCAGTTGACCAGCAGTCTTTATAAGCGAATTAAAAATTAATTACCTACGAATAGTTTCAGAAGGTAATTCGCCGAAACGTTCGTGATACATCTTTGCAAAACGTCCAAGGTGAGTGAATCCCCAAGAAAATGCAACTTCAGAGATTGATGAATTAAAACTGTGATTTGAAATCAATTCTTCACGAACTCTAGTAAGCCGTACATTGCGAAGATAATCCGTAGGACTCATTCCTACATATTTCTTAAAACCATCTTGTAAGGACCTAATGCTTACGCCAGCAATTCGTGCCATATCTGTAACAGTCAATGGCTCTTCTGGGCTTGCTTCACATACTTGCATAGCTAAGCGGACTGATCTTGGTGCTGCTGGTTCAACGCTAGTTCCGATTGATTCGCTGTAGTTGTGACGTTGGGAGAGAAGTAGTCCACTAATAATTAAGTCCTGGAATTGATTTCGAACTCCACTATGCATCGAGAGGCCACCGCGATCAACATCTGCAACAAGTGTGTCAACAAGTGTGCGCCAACTTCTTGCTTCTGGGGTTGTAAGGTCCATTCCGAGATCAAAGCGAACTGGGAGATGTAACTCTCGGCCAATTAAATCTTCGAGTCGTTCTTCAAGCGTGCTGCGGTTGATGTAAACCAATAATTGCGGATTTCCTTCGTGCCAAACCATGTCTAATTTCTCTAACGGATTTGGAATCGATGCCATGTTCACATCAGAGTGAACCTTCTCTTTACCACACGAGATTTCGGCACTTCCAGCTAATGGCATTTGAATTAAATAGAATGAATTTAATTCTCCGGGAGTTATGTGAACTTCCGCGCCGTAATCCAAATAATTCAGAGTCACATCTCCCAGAGTCACGCGATTGTGAACGGTATTTAACTTGTCATTCTTATTTGTTGTAGAAAGCCCGTGCGGACAGAACACCCGCGCAACCTCACTCCGCGCCTCATCTAAGTGGGTAGTGCGAAATAGGTTATGTTTGCTAAGCAGCTCGGTTACTGGGACCATCTGCTAATAGTTCTCGCTGTCAGGACAGGCTGTCAATGGTTTATCCGGAATTATCGAGCGTTATTTGCGTTCTTTGGATAGCAAATGCGTGAGTGGGACACCTGTGAGAGCTGGGTCTGCCTAACCTTTCGCATATCACTTTTACCTTCACAGAACTAAAGGGGAGATACATGAGTTCAGATTTATTAAAGGGCAAAGTTGCAATCGTTACTGGCGGCGGCACTTTATTTGGCGCTGCGGTTGTGAAGACTCTTATAAATGATGGTGCAAAGGTCATGATCGTTGAGATAAATCCTGAAAGTGGCGAGGCCGCAGCAAAAGCATGCGGTGCTACTTTTTTCCATGGTGATGTAACTGATGATTCATCAATCTCGAAGATGGTCGACTCAGTAATTTCTACCTGGGGCCGGGTAGATGTTCTGGTAAATCTTGCATGTTCTTATGATGATTCTGGTGCTAATAGCACTCGCGCCCAATGGACCAATACTTTGAATGTAAACATTGCAAGCGCGGCTATGTTGGCTGCTGCAGTGCGACCTCACATGGCAAAGCAGGGTGGTGGATCAATAATTAACTTAACAAGTATTTCTTCAAGCGTTGCTCAAACTGGCCGTTGGATTTATCCAGTATCAAAAGCCGCGCTTGTTCAACTCACTCGCAATATGGCGATGGACTATGCCGGCGATAAAATTCGCGTGAATTCAGTTTCCCCGGGATGGACCTGGTCTGCAATTATGGATATGTTGTCAAAAGGTGATCGCAGGAAGACTGATCGAGTAGCCGCACCATTCCATTTAACCGGACGTGTTGGTGATCCAGAAGAGGTTGCTAATGTAATTTCATTTCTTGCTAGTGACAAAGCATCTGTTGTTACTGGCGCAGATTGGGCCGCAGATGGTGGCTATTCTGCAATGGGACCGGAGCAAGCTGTGCCCGCGATCCCATTACTAGAAGCGTAATTACTTACTAATTACTTTTTGCCAAACGCTTACGAAGCTTTGGACCAATCTTCGCGTAGCTCTTTGGATTGATTGGTAATAACCATTGATTGAATCGAACTGGTGCTGGAATTTGCAGATCCAAGTCCAGAAGTAATTCATCGATGTTGTGAACAGAGAATGGAATGATGTTTGTTCCGCGCGCATGCTTATTCTCGGTGCGCTTCTCCATCCAAGCAAGACGTTTATCAATCTGAGACAACATTTCGCTGCGTGAAGGCAATTTGATTGCATTTGCAATATTTGCCGCGATCCAGATTGCTCCGACTTCAGCATTTAATTGTGAGAAGAATGAGGAGTTATATCCATTAAATGCCAAGTTCTTAACATCCAGTGGGATCAATTGACGATGGAGACGAAAGTTTCCGCGCTCATCATTGATTGATTTCATAACTGAATCATTAAGGAATGGTACGCGTTGGTGGAAGCCGGTTCCACAAATTACGTAATCGGCGTCCAAAGTCTTGCCATTTGAAAGGGTTACCTTTCCAGCCGACATACTTACGATTTCAGTATCGCGTTCTACGAATAGATTTCCATTCTTAATGTTCTTAAAGAAACCATCAGTAGCAAGTGAAACTGTGCTTCGAACAATTGTGTCGAGCCCGGTCTTTGGGTGTAGTCCAAGCTTCTCAAGTTTGAATTGCTTTTCAATAACACCTTGAACACTTCCAAGCATTCCCGCGCTAACTTTCTTGCCTTTTCCGTGCAAGAAGGCTTCTGCGCCCTTTAGTTCGATATAGGGAAATAGTGCTTCGCCCATACGAGTAAGCAGGAGCATCTTGTAGTTAAGAACATTGTTGAGGCGCTTTGGGACCTTCCAGATCAAATGGCGCGCAACAATTGTTGTCATTCTTGAAGTTCCGACGGTTGCATTTGCTGCATCACAGGAAGACTTGCCATAACCAACTACTACAACATTCTTTCCGCGGACATCTTCGAGTCGATGGAAATCAACTGTGTGCAGAATCTTTCCGCCCCCGGCTTTAAATGCATCTGCGCCTTTCCATTCAGGGATAAATGGATCACTGAAAATTCCATTAGCAACAATGAAATAGTCGAAGTCGTGCGAATCTTTCTTGCCATTCGAATTTGTTTCAACAGTCCATGAACCATTTGAGTTCTGCTTTGCACGAGTTACCTCAGTTTTAAAGGAAATATTGTTGAATACATTAAATTTTTTGGCATAACCTTCCATGTATTGCTGGACTTGTTCGCCACTTGGCCATTCTGGCGTTCCCTTTGGATATCCATAATCGCTCATCGCATAAGTGCTACGAACATTCTGAGTTCCGAGACCTGGATATCGGCGTGAAGCAGACCAAACACCACCAACATCAGATTCTTTTTCAAAGATTTGAACTTCATGACCGAATTCAGCTAAAACTTTCGCCGACGAGAGTCCGGCAAAACCGGCTCCTACGATTCCAATTTTCATCCGATAAAACCCCTGTCTCCCCAGCAACGCCAGGATCGTTAGTAAGTGAGATTAGGAATCAAACCTTGAATTACTTATCCAAAGCGCGCGATGGATATCCAATTGACGCTCGTGTTTGCGCTTTTAGTCGATAATCGAAGTAAGCAAAGGAGATCAGAGACTATGGGCGACCAATTGCTACGGCGCCAAGCCTGCGCTAATGACAATCGCGAATGGGTGCGGCATCATCGATATATGAAGAAAATCAGCGCATGGCAGGTGGTTATTGCCCTGACGCTAGGCGTTGGAATACATGTAAGTGGCGTAGGAATGCAAAGTGTTTCTGGCGTTGGGTTAAATGCGCTCGCTGCGATTGAGAAATTGCCGGTTAAAGGTCGCGCACCGAAAACGGGATATTCGCGGGCCGAATTTGGGAGCGCATGGGCTGATGTAGATAAGAATGGTTGCGATACTCGGAACGATATTTTGCGTCGAGATTTAACTGCGGTTATTTATAAAGTTAAGACGCAGGACTGTGTGGCACTTACTGGCGTATTAATCGATCCATATTCGGGAACGACTATTTCTTTTGTTCGGGGAAACGTTACAAGTTTGGAAGTGCAAATTGATCACGTGGTTGCGCTCTCTAATGCTTGGCAAACTGGTGCATTTGGGTTGAGTGCTGATCTGCGAAAGGCATTTGCAAATGATCCGTTGAATTTATTGGCAGTAAAGGGATCGCTAAATCAACAGAAGAGCGATGGTGATGCCGCAACATGGTTGCCACCGTTGAAGAGTTTTAGATGTACATATGTGGCGCGACAAGTTGCGGTTAAGTTGAAATATAAATTGTGGGTAACTGCGCCAGAAAAAGTTGCAATGGTGAAAGTGTTAAGTAGCTGTCCTAAGTTAGCGCTACCAAATTAGTTTTACGCTTTGCTTTAAATAGTGGGGTGAGCGACGGGGCTCGAACCCGCGACATCCCGGACCACAACCGGGTGCTCTACCAGCTGAGCTACGCCCACCATGTTTCGTTATTAAGTTTTGTAGAAGTGCTGATTGTACCTGTTACTTTTCGGAGCTGGATTTGCTCGCGAAAATCACGCTCCGGTAGTACTTCAACTCCTCGATCGAATCTTTCACATCGCCCATTGCGCGGTGATTGCCGGTCTTCTTTGGCGCATTGAAATAGGCGGAGGCGTACCAACGGCGCGCGAGCTCCTTAATAGAGGAGACATCGATGATTCGGTAATGGAGGAAGGCATCGAGGAGCGGCATATCGCGGGCGATGAAGTTCCGGTCGGTCGCGATGGAGTTGCCAGCGAGTGGGGATTTGCCGGATTCAACGCCAACTGATTCGAGGTGGGCGATAACTTTCGCTTCCGCATCGGCGAGGGTGGTTCCGCTAGATATAAGAGGTAAGAGCCCAGATTCGGTATGCATATTGGTTACGAACTCGTTCATCCCGGCAAGTTTTTCGGGGGTAGTGGCGATGAGGATGTCGATGCCATCGCCGATTGGGTTTAATTCAGAATCGGTAACTTGGACTGCGATTTCGACGAGGGCATCGTTTTCAAGAGAGAGCCCGGTCATCTCGCAATCGATCCAAATTAGGTGCGGATTGTCGATAGCCATGGGGAAACCTTATGGGGTGGGAGCGGTTTTGCTCGACAAGTTAATTCACTATTCGTTCACCTGGTATTAACCAACGAGACAGGCGGCGCAACCTAGTTGGGGGCAGTATCGCGTCGTGAGCATTAGCGAAACGACCAAAATCGCGATCCCGGAACCACGCGAAATTTCAACAGTTCCGCGGTTTTCAGATCGAGTTTTTAGAGTAGTGGTCTCTCTAGGTGGAATTTCATCTTTGGTAATTCTTGGAGCAATTGCATTCTTTCTTGGCATACGCGGCTTTGATGTTTTATCAAATACTGGAATCAAATTTATTACACAATATGAATGGTATTCCGCGATTAATACTGATGGCACCGCAGGGGAGCAAGCTTCTACATTTGGCATTGGCGCAATGTTGGTTGGCACAATTATTACAGCTTTAATAGCGGTGGCAATCGGCGTGCCAATCGCTGTGGCATCTGCACTATATCTAAATTTCTACGCTCCAACCGCGGTTCGTGGCTTCTTAGTTTCAGTTATAGATCTAATGGCTGCTTTCCCTTCCATTCTCTTTGGCTTATGGGGTTTCAATGTTTTAATGCCAGGCGGTGAGTATTGGGCTAAGTTGCTTCACAAATATTTGAGTTTTGTGCCATTGTTTGATGTATCGGCACCAGTTTTTTCGCGCTCGCCTTTTATCGCTGGTGTTGTATTAGCGATAATGACCATTCCAATCATCACTTCAGTCTCACGTGAAGTATTTTCTCAAACACCATTAGATCGAATTCAAGCTGCTTATGCACTTGGTGCAACTAAGTGGTCAATGATTCGCGCAGTGGTATTGCCATTTGGATCCTCGGGAATTGTTGGTGGAGCCATGTTGGGGCTCGGTCGAGCAATGGGAGAAACCGTTGCGGTATTTACTGTGCTAAACATTGTTTTCCAAGCAAATTTTCAAATTTTGCTCGGTGCTGGTGGCAACGTCGCCTCCCTAATAATTTTGAAATTTGGCGAAGCTTCTGGGGAGGAAATAAACGCTCTCATGGCTGCTGGCTTAATTCTATTTCTGCTCACTCTTTTAGTTAACACAGTTGCAGACTTAATTGTGAATCGCTCCGGCAGAAAGGGGCGCTAATAATGTCAAATGTCACCGCCCCGAAGCCAATGAAACCGTGGCGTGCCACTCCAAAAGAGTTGCTACCAAATTTATTTGCCGGCATTTTTGTTTTGTGTGGATCTTGGATTTTAATTGAATTTACTGGACTGAGTGGAAAACTTGGTGCTTTTTTATCAGCGTCAATATTGACTTTAATTTCAGTTACGTTGATTGCAAATTATAAGAGCGGCACAAACGCCGGCAAGAATGCGTTTTTTGGAACCTTGGTTGCAATTGGTGGAATTTTAGCGATATTGCCGGTAGCAAGTATTATTTTTACAGTTCTAGTAAAAGGAACTAAAGGAATCTATCTTGGTTTCTTTACAACCGATATGTCTTTAGCGAGCGTCAACGATGAATTGACTGTTGGTGGCATCCTCCACGCAATTATCGGTACCGTATTGCTAATTGCCCTTGCGATGGTTATCTCAGTACCGCTTGCAATCCTTACTGCGCTTTATCTCACGGAAATTAAAGGACCAGGCTCTCGTCTAATTAGATTCTTAGTACAGGCGATGAGCGGTGTACCGTCAATCGTTGCTGGTTTATTTATTTATTCTGCGTTTATAACCGGAACGGGTCGCGGATTCTCTGGCTTTATGGGCTCGTTAGCGTTAGCAATTTTAATGCTACCAACTGTGGCACGAACAGCTGAAGAAGTTTTACTTTTAATTCCATCTGATTTAAGAGAAGCCGGCTTAGCTTTGGGCGGAACTCAATGGCGCACCGTTGCAATGGTCGTAGTACCTGCCGCAAAAAGCGGTTTGGTGACGGCAATTATTTTAGGGGTTGCTCGAATTGCTGGTGAAACCGCACCATTGCTTTTCACAACTGGTGGTGGCGACACTGTAAATGGAAATCCTTTTAACGGCGTAATGGGATCAATTCCATTTGCTATTTGGAAAGCTTTAATTTCTGGTTCAGATGAATCAAACGCGCGGGCTTGGGCGTCAATATTAGTTCTATTGAGTTTAGTAATGGTGCTTTTCTACACTGCACGAAAACTTGGAAAGAGGAAAATATAAATGAGTGAGACCGTTAAACCATCCTCGTTAGCCAGCATTGCTGCTACGAAAAGTGCTAGAACCCCAGGTAGCGCTCCGTTAGGGACTGGACTCGAAGCGCGGAATCTCCATGCGTGGTTTGGTAAAAATCATGTGCTCTCGGACATCTCGTTGGATTTTGTTGCTGGAACTGTTACGGCGTTGATTGGACCATCTGGATGTGGAAAATCAACTTTTATTCGTACCTTAAATCGAATGCACGAATTTATCCCTACCGCGGCGATGGCTGGACAAGTTTTATTGGACGGAAAAGATATTTATGCTGCAGGTGTAGATGTCACGAAAATTCGCCTAAGAGTCGGCATGGTCTTTCAAAAACCAAATCCGTTTCCATCTATGACAATTGGAGAGAATGTACTTTCGGGATTGAAGCTCGCTCAATTAAAGCGATCTAATAAAGAAGATTTAATGGAAGAATGTTTAGTACGGGCAGGACTTTGGAATGAAGTTAAAGATCGATTAAACGCCCAAGGCGGCTCGCTCTCTGGCGGACAACAACAACGTCTTTGTATCGCTCGCTCACTTGCAGTTAAGCCAGATGTACTGCTAATGGATGAGCCATGTTCGGCGCTAGATCCTGGGTCAACGCTACGAATCGAAGAAACTATTCGAGAACTCTCGAAAACCATGACGATTATCATCGTGACCCATAACATGCAACAAGCTGCTCGAATTTCAGATTACACCGCATTTTTTCTAGCAGATGGCCATGCAGGTGTAATGGTTGAAGTTGGTCCAACCAGCGAGATATTCGCCCGTCCAAAAGATCAAAGGACGGAAAATTATGTGACTGGCAGATTCGGTTAGTACTTAACCATCTGTTCATCTTAATTTTCACTGCTGTTTATTCGCTTTACCTCAAAAGTTTCCATTAAAACTTTAACGTTACCCTCAATCCCACCTAGGGAAAGTGTCTAGTTAAAGGAGACCAATGTGGTCCGCAAGAATTTTGTAAAAATTTTTTCAATATTAACTGCAATTGTCTTAATTTCGACAGGCTCTGCTAACGCTGCTGGAGTTAACTTAATTGGTGGCGGCGCAACTTTCGCAAACCCAATCTTGGATGCTTGCAAAGCAGAATATGCGCGCGACAGTGGAAATAGTTATATTTATAACTCTTTAGGATCAGGTGCTGGACGATCTGGAATTGATAAGGGTGATTTCGACTTTGGTTGGTCAGATACACCTCACCTTGGTACATCTGCGCCTGCTGGAATGATGCACCTACCTGTGGTCGCTGCGCCTGTCGCAATAATGTATAACTTGCCAGGTGTAACAAAGCAGCTTAATTTATCAGCAACAACTCTTGCAAAAATTTTTTCTAGAACTATCACAATGTGGAATGACCCAGCAATCAAAGCTGATAACAACCGGGTGGTCAAGACACCAATATTTGAAACGGTTAAAACCAAAGTTACAATCGATGGCAAAGTTTCATATACCGAAGTTGTTAAAAAAGATGCAAAAAGTAACCCAATTGTGAAGCGCTATACATCGAAGCGGGAAGCTATTTCTCTACCAAAGACCGCAATTACGGTCGTGTATAGAAATGACTCATCTGGAACTTCAGGAATTTTTACTAACTACTTAGCTGCTACAGCTCCAACGGTTTGGACCAAGAAGGGTAATAATGATTTTCCTTCGTCATTTCCTGGAAACATAAACGATGTCTCAAACCTTGGAAAAATTCAAGGCGCTAAAGGTTCTGAGTTAACTAGTGCTTTAGTTGCTAAGACCGTTGGTTCGATTACATATGCAGAAAAAGATTATGCGACTAAGAATAAGCTTCCAGTAGCAAAATTATTCAACAATGTAGATATTGCGGTCGCGCCTGGCGCAGCTGGCGTATCAGCATTTTTGAGTGGTGCTACTTTTAATACGAATGGAACTTTAACTTTGGATTACGCAACCTTAAGTCCAGTTGCTTACCCATTAGGTTCTACATCGTATGCCCTCGTACTAACTAAATATAAGGATGCAGCTAAAGGTGCAGCTGTTAAGGAACTCATGACATACATCCTTGACAAATGCGCTGCTAAATTTCCTGCAACTGAATTCGCAGTTATAGATGGCGGTTTATATGACTTTAACAAATCTTTGATTGCGAAGATTAGTTAATTCCTAGGTAGCAAGAATAAAAAAGGACCGTCGAGGGGCGGTCCTTTTTTAATCCCTAAAATTTCTGCAATTTAATACTTTTATAACGCTATGTGCGCCTGGCAGGAATCGAACCTGCGACAACCGGCTTAGAAGGCAGGTGCTCTATCCAACTGAGCTACAGGCGCATTGCTGTGAAATGGAACATGCATATTGTACCGAGAGATTCCGATAAGGTTTCTCCTCGTGGCAGAGTTTATTTATACGATGAAGAAGGCGCGTAAAGCGCACGGCGATAAAGTCATTCTCGACGATGTAACGCTTGCCTTTTATCCAGGCGCGAAGATCGGCGTTGTGGGCCCAAATGGTGCTGGTAAATCAACGGTGCTACAAATTATGGCTGGAATACAAACAGCATCAAATGGCGAAGCTTTCTTATCTCCTGGATATAGCGTAGGAATCTTGTTGCAAGAACCAAAACTGGATGAAACCAAAACAGTTTTAGAAAATGTACAAGAAGGCGTTGCTGAAACGATTGCTTTGATGGCGCGCTTTAATCAAGTTAGCGAAGAGATGGCCAGCCCAGATGCTGACTATGACAAGTTGCTTGCCGAGATGGGCGCGCTGCAAGAAAAATTAGATCATGCAAATGCTTGGGATTTAGATTCACAATTAGAACAAGCGATGGATGCGCTTCGTTGTCCGCCATCTGATTCCGATGTAAAAGTTTTATCTGGCGGAGAGCGCCGACGAGTTGCACTTTGCAAATTGTTATTGCAGAAACCCGATTTATTATTACTCGATGAACCTACAAACCATCTCGACGCTGAATCGGTACTCTGGTTAGAACAACATTTAAGTAAATATGAAGGTGCCGTAGTCGCGATCACTCACGACCGATATTTCTTGGACAACGTTTCGCAATGGATCTTGGAACTCGACCGCGGTCGCGCATATCCATATGAGGGTAATTACTCGACCTATTTGGAGACAAAGTCGGCGCGGTTAAAGGTTGAAGGACAGAAAGATGCCAAGCGCGCCAAGCGGTTAACGGAAGAGTTGGAATGGGTCCGCCAAAACGCAAAGGGTCGCCAAGCTAAATCAAAGTCACGCCTTGCTCGATATGAAGAGATGGCAGCTGAAGCTGAAAAGACTCGCAAATTAGATTTCGAAGAGATTCAAATCCCAATGGGGCCACGTCTAGGTGACATTGTGGTTGAAGTTAACGATCTCTCTAAAGGTTTCGGCGATCGCCAATTAATCGACAACCTTTCATTCTCATTACCGCGTAACGGAATTGTTGGTGTAATCGGACCTAACGGTGCTGGTAAAACAACGTTATTTAAAATGATTCTTGGCCAAGAAACACCAGATTCAGGTGCAATTAAAATTGGTGAGACTGTAAAAATTTCTTATGTTGATCAATCTAGATCTGGCATAGATCCAAAGAAACCGCTCTGGGAAGTTGTTTCAGATGGTTTAGATTTCATTAAAGTAGGAAATGTTGAGATGCCATCTCGTGCTTATGTATCTGCATTTGGATTTAAAGGTCCCGATCAACAAAAGCCAGCTGGCGTACTTTCTGGTGGCGAGCGAAACCGATTGAACTTAGCTTTGACTTTGAAAATCGGCGGCAACTTATTACTTCTCGACGAACCTACTAACGATTTAGATGTCGAAACTTTAGGTTCTTTAGAAAATGCGCTTTTAGAATTCCCAGGTTGCGCTGTTGTGATCTCGCACGATCGCTGGTTCCTGGACCGAGTTGCGACTCATATCTTGGCTTACGAAGGTGAATCAAAATGGTTCTGGTTCGAAGGAAACTTTGAATCTTACGAAACACATAAGTTGGAACGATTAGGACCGGAAGCGGCGCGACCACATCGCGTTACATATCGAAAGTTGACCAGATAATGCGCCACATCTATAAACAAGAAATCCGCTGGGCTGATATTGATTCGTTCGGCCATGTAAATAACGCAACATATTTAACTTATGTTCAAGAAGCGCGCGTAGATTTCCATTGGTATGCACCGAAAGCTCGCGGCGAAAAAGCGTTGTTAATGGATATGGTGGTTGCTCGTACCGAAGTGGATTACATAGAGCCGCTAAAAGAACCACACATTTTTGTTGATGTTGCAGTCTGGGTAAGTCGAATCGGAAATTCATCCTTCACTCTCTCTTATGAAATTAGCTATGAAGGAAAGCTTTACTCGCGCGCATCCTCAGTTCAAGTAGCAGTAAGTATGGAAAATGAACGATCCCGTCCGTTAAGCGATGAAGAACGAGCTTTCCTTACTAAACATTTGGAGCTACCTAAATAATGCAAGCCCAAAGTGCAATGACTTTGTTACCTCGAGGCGAACGTAAATGGTGGCGAGATGCCGTTACTTATCAGGTTTATATTCGCTCATTTGCGGATGCAAATGGTGATGGTAAGGGAGATGTCGAAGGTATTCGCTCGCGGTTGCCATATTTAAAAAAACTTGGCATTGATGCAATTTGGATTACACCTTGGTATCCATCGCCACAAAATGATCACGGTTATGACGTTTCTAATTACATGGATATCGAACCAGATTATGGAACTTTGGCTGATGCCGAACGTTTAATTAAAGAAGCCCATGAGATGGGAATGCGAATAATTGTAGATATTGTGCCAAACCACACTTCAGATCTGCACGCTTGGTTTCAAGCTGCCTTAAAAGCTGCGCCGGGTTCGAAAGAACGCGCGCGCTATATGTTTAAAGATGGCAAAGGCAAAAATGGTGAATTACCACCAAATA
>Ga0208960_1000697_pt1 | contig 18635 bp, 10 predicted proteins | sample GreLakmeON33MSRF_FD_187703 | JGI IMG/M metagenome (GOLD analysis project Ga0208960, IMG submission 187703) | Freshwater lentic microbial communities from great Laurentian Lakes, MI, USA - Great Lakes metaG ON33MSRF (SPAdes) | ecosystem: Environmental > Aquatic > Freshwater > Lake | place: Great...
AGGCCGAAAAAGGAATTGCCCCAGCCCAAGCCAACCTCGGCTTCTTGTATGCCAATGGCTACGGTGTGCCGAAGGACGAAGCCGAAGCGGTGAAGTGGTATCGCAAGGCGGCAGACCAAGGATATGCCAAAGCCAAATACAACCTCGGCGTCATGTATGCCAATGGCCGAGGTGTGCCGAAGGACGAAGCCGAAGCGTTGAAGTGGTATCGCAAGGCGGCAGACCAAGGATATGCCCCAGCCCAATTCAACCTCGGCGTCAGTTATGCCAATGGCCAAGGTGTGCCGAAGGACGAGGCGGAAGCTTACAAATGGTATTTGCTGGCCGGGGCGAAGGGTGATGAAATGGCCAAGAAGGCCATTCCGCTCTTTGAGCGCGAGATCACGCCTGCGCAAAGGACCGAAGGCCAGCGGCTGGCTCGTGAATGGAAGCCACGAAAGCCCTAGGCCGTTGGCAGCCCGGTCCCAAGGCAGGGCATTGTTCAATCGCGGTCCGAATCCATCGGCACCGGCTTCTTTATCACCAGCCGGGGCATCCGGCTCGGGGCCACTGCCGCCACCGTCGGTTTCCCGAACATCGGCTTGCAGGGCTTCGCGCCCAAGCTGGCCAGAGGGGAGATTGCCAGCCTCGCCGGGGCGCAGGATGACGCGCGGCATTTCCAAATCAGCGCGCCCATCCAACCCGGCAACTCCGGCGGCGCGCTGTGAGCGGCGGCATTCCGAAGGAAAATTGATTCCGCTCTGTCCTCCCGGCTGGCACGCTGCCGGCATGGAAAAAACGCTGCCGCCGCTGGCTCCCGGCACGCTCTATCTCGTCGCCACGCCCATCGGCAACCTCGAGGACATCACGCTGCGCGCGCTGCGCACGCTGCGTGAGTGCGACGTGGTGGCTGCTGAGGACACTCGGCGCACCGGGCAGTTGCTCAAGCACTTTGAAATCTCCAAGCCGATGTTGAGCTACTTTCAGTTCAACGAGGCGAAGCGCTCGGAGCAAATTATCGAACGACTCAAGGGCGGCGAAAAGGTCGCTCTCGTCACAGATGCCGGCACGCCCGGCATCAGCGACCCCGGCGAGCGCGTCGTGCGTGCGGCGGTCGCAGCGGGGTTACGCGTCGAGTCGGTGCCCGGCCCGTGCGCGCTCGTCGCGGCGCTGACGGCGAGCGGGTTGCCGACGGACGAGTTTCACTTCATCGGCTTCCTGCCACACAAGTCGGGGCAGCGGCGCAATCAGCTCGTGGCCTTGAAGGAGTTCGCTGGCACGCTCGCGCTTTACGAGTCGCCCTATCGCATCGAGAAGCTGCTGGGTGAGTTGAACGAAGTTTTTCCTGACCGCACCATCGTCCTCGCCCGCGAGCTGACGAAGAAGTTCGAGGAGTTCCTGCGCGGCAAGCCCGCCGAGTTGCTCGCGCTGGTGGCGAAGCGTTCGCTGAAAGGCGAGTTCGTCGTGCTGGTGAGCGGCGAGGAGGAGTTGCCCGCGGATAAAGCGGATGACGCGGATGGAACCCACTGACGCGTGCGCGTTGTCTTCATCCGCGTCGTCCGCGTTATCTGCGGGCAGCCTGTCTTCCGCCGAATAGCTCAATACTTCGCCGCGTCGCCCATTGGCCCGCGCCGCGATTGGCTTTTTCCCGCCGTCCGATACGCTGGCCCAGACGCATGACCCAAATGCTTGCCATCGTTCGCCTCGCGCTGCTCGCCAGCGCGTTCGCCCTCCGTGCCGCCGCTGCGGACAGCGCCGCCGGCCACGACTTCTTCGAGAACAAAATCCGCCCGCTGCTCATCGAGCATTGCCTCAAGTGCCACGATGGCGGCTCGCCTGACAAACCCAAGGGCGGCCTCGCCCTCGACACCCGTGCCGGTTGGGAAAAGGGCGGCGAGCACGGCTCCGCCATCATCCCCGGCCAGCCGGACAAATCGCTCCTCATCCGCGCCCTCCGCTACACGGACAAGGACCTGCAGATGCCGCCGAAGGGGAAGCAACTGTCCGCGTCGCAAGTCGCGCTCTTTGAGGAATGGGTCCGCATGGGCGCGCCCGACCCGCGCACCGGCAAGCCCGCCGGCCCGCCGCTGTCCAACCCGACCGTGGTGAAAAACCACTGGGCGTTTCAGCCGGTAAAGGAACCGTCGGTGCCGCAAATCCGAAATCCGAAATCCGAAATCCGAAATCCCATCGACGCCTTCATCCTCGCCAAGCTCGCCCCCAAAGGCTGGACGATCTCTCCGCCCGCCGACCCGCGCACGCTCATCCGCCGCCTGACCTTCGACCTCCACGGACTGCCGCCGCCGATGGCCGAGGTCGAGGCGTTCGAGCGCGCCTGCCAAATGGGCAATCGGCAATCGGCAATCGGCAATCTCATCGACCGCCTCCTCGCCTCTCCGCGTTACGGCGAACGCTGGGGCCGCCACTGGCTCGACGTCGCGCGCTACGCGGACACGAAGGGCTACCTCGCCGGCGACGAGCAGCGCCGCTTCGCCTTCAGCTACACCTACCGCGACTGGGTCATCAACGCCTTCAACGAAGACCGCCCTTACGATCAATTTCTCACCGCCCAGATCGCCGCCGACCGGCTGGTCGAGGAAGCCGAGTCCAAAGTCCAAAGTCCAAAGTCCAAAGCCACCGAAGCCGACTCTCAACTCTCAACTCTCAACTCTCAAACGTCGCGCAGCGACTTGGCCGCGATGGGCTTCCTCACTCTGGGCCGCCGCTTCCTGAACAACGCCAATGACATCATTGACGACCGCATCGACGTGGTGACGCGCGGCACGATGGGCCTGACCGTCCAGTGCGCCCGCTGCCACGACCACAAATACGACCCCGTCTCCACGGCGGAGTATTACAGCCTCCACGGCGTCTTCGCCTCCAGCCAGGAGCCGACGGAGAAGCCTTTGCTCGGCACGAAGCCCGACGCGACGCAGCACGCCGCTTACCTCGCTGAGAAACAGAAGCGCGAGGGCGAGGTGGAGAAGCACCGCGTCGAGCAACTCGACAAGCAGATCGGCATGCTCCGCAAGCGCACCGCCGATTACCTGCTCGCCGCCGACGAGGTGGACCCGAAAGTTGCCCGCGCATCCGCCAGTGCGACGCGCCAGAACCGCGACAAGTATTTCCAAGAGCGCAAACTCATCCCTGCCGTCGTCCACCGCTGGCAGGACTTCTTAGCCAAGTCCGCGAGCGCGAAAACGCCGGACCCGGTCTGGTCCGCTTGGCACGGCTACGCGAAATTGCCCGATGAAAAGTTCGGCGAGGAAGCCGCGAAGGTTATCCTGCCGCCCGGTTCGCATCCCGCCGTCGTCGCCGCATTCAAGACGCCGCCGAAGTCGGTGAAGGAAGTTGCCGAGCGTTACGGCAAGCTGCTCACCGACGCCGACGCGGCCACGCCGCACTCGGACAAGGACAAGGAAGCCCTTCGCCTCGCGCTTCGTTCCGCCGACGCCCCGCCGAACCTGCCCGCGCCGGAGAACGACACGCTTCTCGAAGACGCCCGCCCGCGCCTGCGCCAGTTGAAGGCCAAGGTGGATGAAGTGGACGCCACGCATCCCGGTGCGCCGCCGCGCGCGATGGCGCTCGTGGACCGCGATGCGCCCACGCGCCCCTATGTCTTCGTGCGCGGCAATGCCGGCAATCGCGGCCCCGATGTCGAACGCGGCTTCCCGCAAGTCGCGGCCCTCGGCAAGCCCGAGCCGTTCCCAACGAAGAGCAGCGGTCGCCTCGAACTCGCCCGCGCCATCACCAGCCGCGACAACCCGCTCACGGCGCGCGTCCTCGTGAACCGCATCTGGACCTGGCACTTCGGCGCGGGCCTCGTCCGCACGCCCAGCGACTTCGGCTTGCGCGCGGACCCGCCGACGCACCCCGAGTTACTCGACTGGCTGGCGACGCGCTTCGTCGCCGACGGGTGGAGCATCAAGAAACTGCACAAGGTCATCATGCTCTCCGCGACCTACCAGCAGGCCAGCGACGACCGCGTCGAGTGTGTGAAGGCAGACCCCGCAAACACCTTGCTCTGGAAATTCAACCGCCAGCGCCTCGACTTCGAGCAACTCCGCGACTCGCTCTTGCTCGCGTCCGGCAAGCTCGACCTCACGCCCGGCGGCCTGCCGGTGGACCTGACCGCGCAGCCCTTTGCCACGCGCCGCACGGCCTACGGTTTCATTGACCGCCAGAACCTGCCGCCGATGTTCCGCACGTTCGACTTCGCCAGCCCCGACGTGAGCGCATCGCAACGCTTCCAGACAACGGTGCCGCAACAGGCGCTCTTCCTGATGAACGCGCCCTTCGTCCTGCAACAGGCCCAAGCCCTCGCCGCCCGCGACGACTTCAAGAAGTTCACCACCGACGACGCGCGCCTTCGCTTCCTCTACGAGACGATTTATCAGCGCCGCCCCGCCGCTGCCGAAGTGACGATGGCGCGCGCCTTCCTCGCTTCCCCGACACAGGAATCAACCAAGAACCTGACCGCGTGGGAGAGACTCACCCACCTCCTCCTCATCTCCAACGAGGCGGCGTTCGTGGATTGATGGAGCACGGACGCCCACGTCCGTAATTCCCCCGCTGCCCCGAAGGCTACAGACGTGGGTGTTCTCGCTCCAATGGCGCATCAGGCATTTCCCTGACCTTCTCAAATTTGACCGGCACGAGTTGTGCGCTACGTTGTCACCAGACAGAGATACAGAATGGGCAACACAAACAACTCAGCCTTCAGTGGCAGCGACGACCGGCCCAAGGGCCGACTAGGTTAAGACGTGGATGGTTCCGCGGCGGCCGTCGCTCAGAAAGCCGGCAATGCCTGCGTCGTATCCAAACGAAAAGTCAGTGTGGGACCAGCGAAGGTCCGAACTCCTCTCCTCGCTCGCCCGTCCGCCCCAAGCTGCTTTCAACCCCTCTGGGCGCCTCACGACCCTCGCCTCCGCCTCCCGCCGCGTCCCTGACCGTCTGGTCGCGGAATCCCTCGCAGAGATGCTCGAGTCTGTCACCGGCGAGCGGGTGCTGTTGCTGCAACTGGTGCCCTCGGAAGCCGATGCGACGGCGAAGGTCTGGAGCCCGCTTCACTCGCTGCCGAACAACGGTTTCGCCTTCGCGGACCAACTTCAGCACCTCGGCAATTTTGACCGACTTGCCCTTCGCGTCTCGAACCATTCTGCCGAGCGGCAATTTCTCTCCGCCTTCCTCGGCCACTGCGCGCGCCACTTCGGCCATGTGATTGTCCATGTGGACGCGAACGCTCCGCGCCAGGCGCTCGCCGAGGCGGCGTCCCGTTCCTCCGCGACCTACGTGCTCGCGCAGCAAACGGTGGACAGCCTCTTCGAGTTCAACCAGCTCGACCGCGAGTTGCGCGTCGCGCGCGATGGCACGGCGACGGACTTGAAGCTCGTGCTCTGCCTGGAGCACGACGAGGTGCCGCAGTCGGCGGAGGATTTCATCAAGCAAATCGGCCAGCCCGCGCACCTGAACCTCCACGAGTCGCCCGCGACGATGGACGCGCTGCACTCGCACTGCGGCGGCGTGTGGCCGGTGGCGTTCAAGTTTGACCTGCGCCGGCTCGCGCGCGAAATCGGCCGCTGCCGGGTGGGCCTCGCGCTCTCCAGCGGCGGCGCGAAGGGCCTCGCGCACGTCGGCGTGCTGCAAGTGCTGGAGGAGAACGGCATTGAGGTGGACCTCATCGCGGGCACGAGCATGGGCGCTTACATCGGCGCGCTCTGGGCCTTCGGGCACGACGGCCAGTTCCTCGAGCGCAAGGCCCGCGAGTTGGAAGGCAAGTGGGGCTTGTTCAAGTTGATTGACCCCGCGTTCCCGCCGCGCCGGGGGTTCATTCATGGTCGTGCGATTCGCGAACGGCTGGAGCGCAGCATCGGCGACGTGCGCTTCGAACAACTCGCGCGTCCGCTCCGCGTGGTCACGACGCACTTCGACACGCTTGAACGCATCGTGTTCAGCACTGGCCAAGTGTCCCATTCCGTCCACGCGAGCTGCGCGATTCCAAGCGTCTTCGTTCCCGTGAAACTGAATGGCGAGACCTACATTGACGGTGGCATCTCCGACCCGCTGCCCGTGGACGTGCTGCGCGAGGCGGGCATCGAGCACGTCATCGCGGTTAACATCATTCCCACTTCCGCCTTCCTCCGCTGCACTCGCGAATACGAGCGCGAGCAAGTCGATGTGAAGCGCAGCCGCTTCGATTTCCTCCGCCTGCTCAACCGGCAGATCAACTATTTCGCCTACGGCAACATCCTCGATGTCACCCAGCGCGCCGTCATCGGCGGGCAGATTCGGGCCGCCGAGGATGCCTGCCGTCAGGCAGACGTTGTCCTCCGTCCGCTCGCGTGCGACTCGCGCTGGCACGACTTCTCCAATCCCATGAAATACATTTCCCTCGGTCGCCGCGTGGCCGAGGAGAACCTCGCCGACATCAAAAAACTAGTGAACCGTAAGGAGCCATCCTATGAGCACCAAACTCCTCACCACGAACTGGCAGCGGCTGCCTGAAGCCACCGTCCGCGCGCTGCAAGCCGAGCGCCTGCACCACTGGCTACGCGACACCGTGCTGCCCTTCTCCGCGCACTACCGCGAGCTGTTCCGCCAGTTGAAGCTCACCGCAGCCGACTTCCGCTCGCTCGACGATCTGCGCCGCCTGCCCTTCACCAGCAAGGCCGACTTGCTCAACACGCCAGACAATCCGCAGAAGGCTCGCGACTTCCTCCTCATCCCCGACCGCAACATCCTCTCGCGTCGCCCGTCGTCCATCCTCCGCGCGCTGCTCCACGGTCGCGAACACGTTTTGCAAGGCTTCGAGTCCGAGTTCCGTCCCATCTTCCTCACGAGCACCACGGGCCGCAGCGCTGACCCCGTGCCCTTCCTCTACACGAACCACGACCTCGCGAATCTCCAACTCGCCGGCGAGCGCGTCTTCGGCGTGTGCGGCGCGCGGCGCGAGGACAAGCTCCTGAACATGTTCCCCTACGCGCCGCACCTGGCGTTCTGGCTCGCGCACTACGGCAGCACGGCGTTCGGTGTGTTCACCGCGAGCACCGGCGGCGGCAAGGTCATGGGCACCGAGGGCCAAATTCGTTTCCTCCGCAAGATTCGCCCCGACGTGCTCATCGGGATGCCGACCTTCGTTTATCACGTCTTGCATCAAGCGGCGGAGGAAGGCGTCCGCTGCGAAAACCTCCGGCGCATCGTCCTCGGCGGCGAGAAGGTGCCCGACGGGATGCGCTTGAAACTCCGCAACCTCGCCCTCGAACTCGGCGCGCGCGAAATTGACGTGGTGACGACCTACGGCTTCACCGAGGCGAAGATGGCCTTTGCCGAATGCCCCGTGCCGGTGGATGAACCTTCCTCCGGCTACCATCTCTATCCCGACCTTGGCGTCGTCGAGGTCGTGGACCCGAAGACTGGCGAACCCGTCGCGAACGGCCAGCCCGGCGAGATTGTGTTCACCCCGCTCGACTCGCGCGGCACAGTCGTCCTGCGCTACCGCACCGGCGATTACATTGATGGCGGTCTGACTTACGAGGCCTGCCCGCACTGCGGTCGCCAGCTCCCGCGACTCGTCGGCAAAGTCTCGCGCAGCTCAGCTTTCAAGGAAGTCCAGCTCGACAAAATCAAGGGCACGCTCGTGGACTTCAACGAGCTCGAGCACGTCCTCGACGACGCCCCGAACGTCGGCGCCTGGCAGATTGAACTGCGCAAGCTGCACGACGACCCGCTCGAAGTGGACGAGCTCGTCCTGCACGTCCAGAAAATCAACGGAGCCGACGACGACCATCTCATCCACGACCTCCGCACCCGACTCGCGACGCGTTGCGAGATTTCCCCGAACCGCATCGCGTTCCACAGCGCGGAGAAGATGCGCGACCTCCAAGGCGTCGGCGTGCAGCTCAAGGAACAGAAGCTCGTGGACCATCGCCCGAAGAACAGCGTGCCTGTCGCGGCCAGTCCGCTTAGAAAGGAGCCCGCATGAGCACTTCTCGCCTCGTCATCGTGGACGGCGTCCGCACGCCGTTCTGCAAAATGGGCACCGACCTCGCCGCGCTCAGCGCGGACGAACTCGGTCGCATCGCCACCCAAGCCCTCCTCACCCGCACCGGTCTCGACCCCGCGCTGATTGACGAAGTCATCTTCGGCTGTGTCGGCCAGCCCGCCGACGCCGCTAACGTCGCGCGCGTCATCGCCCTGCGCGCCGGCATCCCCGAGCACGTCCCGGCCATCACCGTGCATCGCAACTGCGCCTCTGGGCTGGAGTCGCTCACGCAGGCTTACGAGAAGATGACCGCCGGGCGCGGCTCCATCTTCCTCGTCGGCGGCACGGAGAGCATGAGCAACTATCCGTTGCTCTACACGAAGACCGCTGCGGAGAAGCTCGCCAAACTCGGTCGCGCGAAATCCTTCCTCGAAAAAGTCTCCGCCCTCACCGCCTTCCGCCCTGCCGACTTCAAGCCCCGCATCACCCTCCAGCTCGGCCTCACCGACCCCGTCTGCGGCATGAACATGGGCGACACCGCCGAGTTGCTCGCGCGCGAGTCCGGCCTGAGCCGCGAGGAGCAAGACGCCTTCGCCCTCGAATCCCACCAGCGCGCCGCCGCTGCCAAAGCCAAGCTGGCCGAAGAGATTTGCCCTGTCTTCCCCACATTGGCCTCGGGCAAAAGCACCAAGCCCATCGTCGCCGACAACGGCGTGCGCGAATCGCAAACGATGGAAGCTCTCGCGAAGCTGCGCCCCGTCTTCGACCGCCACCACGGCACCGTCACCGCCGGCAACGCCTCGCAAATCACCGACGGCGCGGTTGCCTTGCTCGTGATGACCGAGGAGCGCGCCGCCGAACTGGGCTTCACGCCGCTGGGCGCGTTGCTCGGCTACGCCTACGCCGGCTGCGACCCTACGCGTATGGGCCTCGGCCCCGTGTATGCCATCGCGAAGGCGGAGGAGAAGACCGGCCTCGCCGTGAACGCCGCCGATCTCATCGAAATCAACGAGGCCTTCGCCGCGCAGACGCTCGCGGTGCTCAAGTGCTGCGAGTCGGAGCAATTCGCGAAGAAGATGTTGGGGCGCTCCAGTCCCGTCGGCGAAATCCGCCGCGACCGGCTCAACGTGAACGGCGGGGCCATCGCCCTCGGCCACCCCGTCGGCGCGACCGGCGCGCGACTCGTGCTGGCGAGCCTGAAGGAATTGAAGCGGCAAAACCTGAAACGCGCGCTCGTGTCCGTCTGCGTCGGCGGCGGCCAGGGCGCGGCCATCTGGCTGGAGGCGTTATGAGCACTGCAATCCTACCCGCACCCGAGCAACTCAAACTCGACGTGATGAACGCCCCCCAACCCGACCCCGCGCCACGCGAGTTCAAGAACCTCCGCCGCGAAGTCACCGCCGACTCCATCGCCGTCCTCACCTTCGACCGGCCCGACTGCGCTGCGAACATCTTTGACCGCGCCACGCTGGAGGAGTTGAACGCCCACCTCGACGCCATCGAACGCGACTCCACCTTGCGCGGCGTGGTGCTCACCAGCGCGAAGCCCGGCATCTTCATCGCCGGCGCAGACCTCCACTCGCTCTCCACCGCGCCCATGAACGTGCTGCGCGAGATGGTCGAGTTCGGCCAGCGCGTCTTCAGCCGGCTCGCCGCGCTCCCGCTGCCGACCGCCGCCGCGATTCATGGCGCGTGCTTGGGCGGCGGCTTTGAGGTTTGTCTCGCCTGTGACTTCCGCTTCGCCACGCCGGACAAAGCCACGAAGCTCGGCCTTCCCGAAGTGCAGCTCGGCATCCTGCCTGCGTGGGGCGGAAGCACACGACTCCCACGCCTCATCGGCCTGCCAGCGGCACTCGACCTCATCCTCGCCAGCAAGACCGTCGGCGCGAAACAGGCACTGAAACTCGGCTTGGTGGACGACCTCGTGCCGCACGAGAGCTTGCTCGTCGTCGCGCTGTCGAAGGTCGCGAAGGCCGGGCGCAAGCCGCGTCGCTCCACCCCGCTCGCGATGAAGGCCACGAACAACGCCTTCGCCGCGAATCTCATCTCCATGTGGACGCAACCGAAGCTCTTCAAGAAGACGCGCGGCCATTACCCCGCCGTGCTGAAAGCGCTCGAAGTCGTGACGCTCGGCGTGGGCTGCTCCGAGGAACGCGCGTTGAAACTGGAGGCCGACGCCATCTGCCAGCTCGCGCAGACGGAGGCGGCGAAGAACTTGATTCGCATCTTCTTCCTCCAGGAGCGCGCGAAGAAGTTGACGTTCGATGCCAAGACAAGCGGGAAACCTGCTCTGGCGAGCGTCGCGCACGCCACCGTCATCGGTGCGGGCGTGATGGGCGCGGGCATCGCCCAGTGGCTCGCGGCGCGCGGGGTCTCCGTGATGCTGCGTGACATCAACACCGACGCCGTCGGGCGTGGCATGGGCACCATCGCCAAGCTCTTCGCGGATGGCGTGAAGCGCCGCACCTTCACGCCCGTCGAGGCGCGCGCGGCGATGGATAAGATTTCTCCGGTCGTCGAGTTGCCTTCGCTGCGCCGCGCCGATGTCATCATCGAGGCGGCGGTGGAGAGGATGGACTTGAAGAAAGACATCTTCCGCAAGCTGGAGCAACTCGCCGGGCCGGACACGATTCTCGCTACGAACACCTCTGCCCTCTCCGTCACCGAGTTGGCCGAGAGTCTCTGCGCCAGCGAGCGCGTCGTGGGCATTCACTTCTTCAACCCGGTGCATCGGATGCAGCTCGTCGAGGTCATCCACACGCCGCGCACCGATCCCGAGGTCACGCGGCGCGCGCTGAAGTTCGTGCAGGCGATGGGTAAGCTCCCCGTGCTCGTGAAGGACAGCCCCGGCTTCGTCGTGAACCGCGTGCTGATGCCGTATCTCATCGAGGCGGCGCGGCTCTTCGAGGCCGGCGCGGAAGTGACGGACCTCGACGAGGCGATGCTCGACTTCGGAATGCCGATGGGCCCACTGCGCCTTGTGGATGAAGTCGGCACGGACGTTTCCCTGCATGTGGCCGAGACGCTCGCGAGCCATTACTACCGGCGCATGGCCGTGCCGGAAGTTCTCAGCAAGCTGGTGAAAGGCGGTCATCTCGGGCGCAAGTCGGGCGAAGGATTTTACCGCCACCAAGGCAAGGACGCCTCCGTGGGCGAAGCCGCCAAGCGCTACGTGAAGGACGACTCCGCCGCGAACTTCGACCGCACGGCCCTCGCGCTGCGCATGGTGTTGCTGATGGTCAACGAGGCCGCGCGCTGCGTGGAGGAAGGCATTGTCAGCGGCCCCGAGGACGTGGACTTCGCGATGATTATGGGCGCGGGCTTCGCGCCGTTCTGGGGTGGCCCACTGCGTCATGCGGACACGCTGGGCTTGGCGAACGTCGTGCGCGCGATGAACGAGGTGGTGGACGAAGGCGAGACGCGCTTCGACCCGTGTGGGCTGCTGAAAGATTTGGCTGCGAAGGAAGGTAAATTCTATCCCGAGAAAGGAGTGTTGTTATGAAAACCCTCGAACCTCCCACTATGGAAACACGCCCCACGCCCCCCAGTGACGACGCCGCGCAAGTCATCGACACCTCGAAGATGAACGCCGGCCAGCGTGCCGCGCTGGAGATGACCGAATCCGCGCGCGACGCCGCTTCCGAGAAGGGCAGCTTCGCCGCGAACCTCTTCATGGGCCGCTACGAGCTGGACCGCCTGCTGCCGTTCCCCGCGCAATCGCACGAGGACCGCGACCAGGGTGACGCCTTTCTCGCGCGGTTGGAGGCGTTCCTCCGCGCCAACGTGGACCCCGACGAGATTGACCGCACCGGCGAGATTCCCGACGAGGTCATCGAGGGCCTCGCGAAGATGGGTGCGTTCGGCATCAAGATTTCGCCGCAGCTCGGCGGGCTTGGGCTGTCGCAAACTAACTACTGTCGCGCCGCCGTGTTGCTCGGCAGTTATTGCGGCAACCTCGCCGCGCTCGTCTCCGCGCATCAAAGCATCGGCGTGCCGCAGCCGCTGATTCTCTTCGGCACTGACGAGCAGAAGGCGAACTGGCTGCCGCGCTGCGCGAAGGGCGAGATTTCCGCCTTCGCCCTCACCGAGCCAGGCGTCGGCTCTGACCCCGCGACGCTGCAGACGCGCGCCGAGCCCACGGCCGACGGCCAGCACTTCGTCATCAACGGCGAGAAGCTCTGGTGCACCAACCTTCTCAAGGCCGGCGTGCTCGTCGTGATGGCGCAGACTCCCCCGAAGCTCGTCAACGGCAAGGAACGCAAGCAGGTCACGGCGTTCATCGTGGACATGGACACACCGGGCATCGAAATCGCGCACCGCTGCCGCTTCTTGGGCTTGCGTGCGCTCTACAACGGCGTCGTGCGCTTCACCGATGTGAAGGTGTCGCGCGCGAACATCATCCTCGGCGAGGGCAAGGGCTTGAAGGTCGCGCTCTCCACGTTGAACACGGGCCGCCTCACTTTGCCCGCCGCCTGCACCGGCCTCGCGAAGCGTTGCCTCGAAGTTTCGCGCAAGTGGTCCGCCGAGCGGGTGCAGTGGGGCGCGCCCATCGGCAAGCACGCCGCCATCGCCGACAAGCTCGGGCGGATGGCCGCGAACATCTTCGCGATGGAGGCGATGACGCTCTACACCGCGAGCCTCGTGGACCGCGACAAGAAGGCCGACATCCGCCTCGAAGCCGCGATGTGCAAACTCTGGGGCAGCGAGCGCGCGTGGGAAATCGTGGACGACACGATGCAAATCCGCGGCGGACGCGGCTACGAGACCGCGCAGTCGCTCAAGGAACGCGGCGAGGAACCCATCGCCGTCGAGCGCTTCCTGCGCGACTGCCGCATCAACACCATCTTCGAGGGCAGCAGCGAAATCATGCGGCTCTTCATCGCGCGCGAGGCGCTGGACCCGCACCTCAAAGTTGCGGGTGCCGTGCTGAACTCGCAGTTGCCGCTCGGCGTCCGCGCCAAAGCTGCCGTTGGAGCCGGCCTCTTCTACGCAAGCTGGTATCCGCAGCAATGGCTGCCGTCGCTCGCGCCGGTGAATGCCCAGTCCGCACTCACGAAGCACCTCAAGTTCGCCCGCCGCACCGCGCGGAAGCTCGCGCGTTCGCTCTTCCACGCGATGGCCTTGAATGGTCCGAAGCTCGAGAAGCAACAAGTCTTGCTCGGCCGCTTCGTGGACATCGGCACGGAAATATTCGCGCTCACCGCGACGTGCGCGCGAGCCGAGGCGAAGTTGAAGGAGGCGAAGAGTCTCGAAGAGCGCGAGGCGCTGCTCCAGCTCGCGGAATGTTTTTGCCAGCAAGCCCGCCTGCGCATCGCGCGGCACTTCGACGGCTTGCATCACAACGCCGACCGCGCCGGCTACAAGCTGGCGCAAGGCGTTCTCTCCGGTCAGCTCGGCTGGCTGGAGGAAGGAATTGTTGCTCACAAGAAGTGAGCGAGCCTAGCCGAGCGGCTAGCCCGGCACCCGGTCGCGTTCTCTGTCCCCCGCGGCCGGGTTTCCTTTTTTGCCACAGATGAACACAGATGAAACACAGATGGCTCCAAGCGTGAGCCGCTTAATGCTGCCCGTTTTATCTGTGTTCATCTGTGGCTAAAGCTCCGGCGTGCTGGCCGAAAGCGGTGTCGGCGTTGCGCTCTGCCACCGCACTCCAAATCACACCTTCGGTTCCCAGCCGGGGCGATACTCGCGCTTCCAAAGCTTTTGAGCATCGGGGTTGCCGATGATATGGCCGTTCTTTGGGTCAAGGTTCAGCACGGAGTTGGTGCGGTAGGCGATGTTGGCGAGGTGGCACATGAGGGAGCCTTTCTGGCCCTCGCTGATGGGCGAGTTGAGCGGTTTGTTCTCGCGGATGGCGGCGGAGAAATTCGTGAAGTGCGGGATGTCACCGCCGCCGGGGCCGCCAGACTTTTTGTCCAGTTCCACGCCCTTGGGGTCGAAGACCGTGTAGTCGTTGCCGCCGCTCATGGTCATCGAGCCTTTCGTGCCGTAGAACGAAACGAAGGGCAGTTTCTCGCCGCCGCGCGGGTTGCAGGAACTGTCGTCCCACGATGCGCCGCAGTGGCCGAAGTCAAAAACCGCCGAGCCGGTGTCGGGCGTTTCCTGATCGTCGTCCCAGTGATAGCGGCCGCCGAGGAAGGTGACCTTCTTGGGGTAATCCACACCGAGGCCCCAGCGCGACACGTCGAGTGCGTGAATGCCGTTGTTCGCCATCTCGCCGCCGCCGTAATGCCAGTGCCAGTGCCAGTTGTAGGGATGGATGTTGCTCTTGTAAGGCCGTTCGGGTGTCGGGCCTTGCCAGAGGGACCAGTCTAGCGTCGCGGGCGGGGCGCCGGGTGTGCCTTTGTTGATGGAGGGGCGGGCGCCGTTGTAATAGCAGCGGGAGAAAAGAACTTTGCCAATCACGCCCTCGCGCAGTTTCTGAATGCCTTCCATCACGTTCGAGTAGCTGCGGCGCTGGTTGCCCATCTGACACTTGCGGTTGTATTTCGCCGCTGCGGCGACGATGGCCTCGGCCTCCCATGGATTGTGGCTGCCGGGCTTTTCCACATACACGTGCTTGCCGGCCTGCATCGCCATGATGGCCGCGGGGGCGTGCCAAAAGTTCGGCGCGGCGATGGAGATGGCGTCCACGTTTTTGTCGTCAAGCATCCGGCGGAAGTCGCCGACGCCCTGCGGCTTGCGGGTGGCGTTGGGCTGCTTGGTCTCGGTGGTCTTCAAGCCGCTGGCCAGCCGCGCGGAGTCCACGTCGCACACGTAGGCGACCTCGACATTGTTGACGCCGAGGTGGCCGGCCACATGCGCCATGCCGCGCGAGAGGCCCATGACGCCGACGACGACGCGATTGCCGGGGCTTTCGGCCGGCAGCAGGGAAGGCGGCTTGCCCAACGCGAGGATCGCGCCGAGCGCACCGGTGGCTTGAACGAAACGACGACGGGGAACAGGCGAGGAGTTCATGTGTGGAGTTTTCGATGCGAGGAGCGGACGCTGAATTCAGCGCAACAAAAAGCGGCAGCGCCAAGGCGCCGCCGCTTTTCACTCACGGAGAAAAACGGGTCACTGCTTCGGGTTCGCGACGCCAATGGTGCCGAAGCCGATGCGCGGGCCGGCGTTGCCGACCGGTTGGCCGCCGTCGTCCGGCTTGGCGTGGACGATGACGCCGCGGCCGACGATGGGACTCTTCACGCCGGTCATGGAGATGTTCTTGAACTCAGCGCGATAGACCGCCTTGCCCTCGGCGTCGGCCTGGAGGTTGCCGAGGTCGCCCGCGTGGCGCTCGTCCGTGCCGGGCAAGCCGTGGGGCTTCTCGCCGGGATTGTAATGCCCGCCCGCCTTCGTGCCATCAGCCGAGGTGCCGTCGCCAAACTCGTGGACGTGCATCGCGTGCTTCTGGTTGGGCGTCAGACCGGAAATCTCCGCATAGACATACACGATGCCGTCCACCTCGGTGAAGCGCACGACGCCCGCGCACTTGTTCGTGCCGGTGGGCTGCACCACGGCGACGAGCTGCTTGATGCCGTCGTAGCCGTGGTTGTGGTTATGCTTCGAGTGGTCATCCCCGCCGGTGGAGGCGCAGCCGGAGGTGAAGACAGCGCAAGCTGCGGCGAGGACGCCGGTGGCGAGGGAGAGCGGTTTGTTCATGGAGGAAACGAGTTGAGCGATGGTTAATTTATTGTTCGCGCGGAAAGTAGCGGCCAGACCGGCGGCAAACAAGCGGGGAATCCCTGGACGGGTGACTGCGGTTCATCCTCCTGCGCATCCTCCGGTTGCCCGCAGCTTAGTCTGGACATAGCAGGTGGCCAATGATGGAAGGGCAACGGCGCATTCTCCGCAGCGCGGCGGCAAGCGCTCCATGGCGACGCGTCAGTGCGCGCCGACCTGCTGCGCGCGCTCGTTCAGGAAATCCGCGAGCACCTTGCCGGGTTCCTGATCGGTGATGACTGCGCGATAGTCGGCGTTAAATTCGAGGCAGGCTTGGCGGAGGCGCGCGCGGTGTGCGTCGAAGGCGCGGAGGTATTCGTCGCGCACCATCGCCGGCTCGGTCACGAGGCTGAAGGGGCTTTCCAAATCCTCGAAGCGCAGCGGGCGCTCGAACTTGAACTCCGTCTCCATCCGGTCGAGCAGGTGAAACACCGCGAGGTCGTGCTTCTGGAAACGCAGGTGCTGCAGGCAGGCGAGGAGCGGCTCCAGCTCGCAGAAAAAGTCGGAGATGACGATGACCAGCGCGCGGCGGCGGATTTTCTCGGCGAGGTCGTGCAGCGATTGGAGGAGGGTGGTGGGGCCCTGCGGGGCGAGGGTTTCGAGGGTGCTGAGGATTTCCTGGAGGTGCGCGGGGTTGCGGCGTGGCGGGAGTTCAGGTGGGGCCTGCTCACCGACGCAGTAGAGGCCAGCGGCGTCGCCCTGCTGGACGGCAAGGTAGGCGAGCGTGCCGGCGATCTGGCGGGCGAAGGCGAACTTGCTCGCACCGGACTTGCCCGCGAAGGCCATCGACGCGCTGGCGTCGAGGATGAGACAGCAGCGGAGGTTCGTGTCCGCCTCGAACTCCTTCATGTAATAGCGGTCGGTGCGGCCCAGCACGCGCCAGTCGAGGCGGCGGAGGTCATCGCCCGGCACGTAGCTGCGATACTCGGCGAACTCGACGCTGGAGCCGCGGTGCGGGCTCTTGTGGTGGCCGGAGACGCTGCCCTCCATCGCGAAACGGGACACGAGCGGCAGGTGCGCGAGCTGGGCGAGCACCGCGGCGTCGAGGAAGGAATGGGGTTTGGTTTCCACGCGAGCTTCAGGCAGCCACGGATTCACGCCCTCGAAGTAGGGCGGCGTGGAACGCGGTTTCGTTCGGGCTGTGCTGCACGGCCAAAGAGTCTGCTCGCGACTTCGGCGAGTCAACGCCCGGTTCCTCGCCAGCCAATCCCCTTGACCCGCCCCCCCGCTGCTTGCGACAACCACGCGTATGAAGCCGTTTGCTTTGCTCTTCGCCGGACTCGCTGTCGCCGTGTCCGCCACCGCCGCTGACCTCTCGCTCACCACGTTCAAGAAGCAGCACCTGGAAAAGCACTACTGGTCCGAGGGCGCCATCTTCGGCGACCTCAACAAGGACGGGAAGCCCGACGCCATCTCCGGGCCTTACTGGTGGGAAGGGCCGGCCTTCACGAAGCGCCACGAGATTTATCCCGCCACGCGCACGACCAAGACGAAGAAGGACGGCGCGGATGTGGAGTTCCCCGGCTTCGAGGGCGCGATGGGCAGCAAGAATTCCTACTCGGGGGACAACTTCTTCGCGTTCGTCCACGACTTCGACGGCGATGGCTGGAATGACGTGCTCACCTACGGCCTGCCCGGCACGCCGGCCTTCCTCTACCTCAACCCGCAGGGCAAGGAGCAGCACTGGGCGCGGCATCAGGTCTTCGACGAGGTGGACAACGAGTCGCCGACGCTCGCGGATATTGATGGCGACGGGAAGCCGGAGATTATCTGCAACTACAAGGGCAACTTCGGCTACGCCAAACCCGACTGGAAGAACGTCACCAACAAGTGGGTCTTCACGCCCATCAGCGAGAACGGCAAGTGGGGCAAGTTCACCCACGGCCTGGGCGTCGGCGAAGTGAACGGCGACGGGCGCATGGACTTGCTCTGTGGCAGCGGCTGGTTCGAGCAGCCCGCGTCGCTCGTTGGCAACCCGGTGTGGAAGTTCCACAAGACCTTCTTCGCGCCGAGCAGCTCGCAGATGTTCGCCTACGATGTGAACGGCGACGGGTTGAACGACATCGTCACCGCGCTCGCGTCGCACGGCTACGGCCTCGCCTGGTATGAGCAGCTCAAGGAGCGCGACGCCGCCGGCAGCCCGCAGTTCAAGGCCCACGTCTTCATGAACAAGGAAGCCCGCGAGAACCGCTTCGGCGTCGCCTTCTCGCAGCTCCACGCCATCGAGTTGGTGGACTTGGACGGCGACGGGCTGAAGGACCTCGTCACCGGCAAATGCTTCTGGGCGCACGGCCCCGGCGCCGACCCCGGCGGCAACGACCCCGCTGTGCTCTACTGGTTCAAGCTCGTCCGCCACGCCGACAAGTCCGTGGACTGGGTGCCGCAGCTCATTGACAACGACTCCGGCGTGGGCCGCCAAATCGGTCTCGCGGACGTGAACGCCGACGGCCGCCCCGACTTCATCGTCGGCAACAAGAAAGGCACGTTCGTCTTTACCAACGAGGCGAAGAAGGTGACGAAGGAGGAATGGGAGAAGGCGCAGCCGAAGGTGCTCTTCGCCGACGCCGGGAAGAACGCGGTGAACCCCGCCGCGGTCATCACCCGCACCACCGCGCCAGTCGCCAAGGTGGACGCCAAGCCCACCTCGCCGCATCCCGGCGGCGTGTTGCCCGTCGGTGCCGACGGTAAGCCCCTCAACACCGACTTCGAGACTGGCGACTTGCGCGACTGGACCGCCACCGGCGATGTCGCGAAAGGCCAGCCCACCAAAGGCCCCATCAACCCGGCGCGCAAGTTCGGCGCGGGCAAGGTCGCGAACCATGTCGGCGACTTCTGGTTCGGCGGCTACGAGAAGTTCGAGGACGTGCCCACCGGCACGCTCACCAGCGCGGCGTTCAAGGTCACGCAGCCGTGGGCCGCGTTCCTCCTCGGCGGCGGCAGCCTCGCCGGCACGCGCGTCGAGTTGGTCGCGAAGGAA
>Ga0208960_1000698_pt1 | contig 18626 bp, 15 predicted proteins | sample GreLakmeON33MSRF_FD_187703 | JGI IMG/M metagenome (GOLD analysis project Ga0208960, IMG submission 187703) | Freshwater lentic microbial communities from great Laurentian Lakes, MI, USA - Great Lakes metaG ON33MSRF (SPAdes) | ecosystem: Environmental > Aquatic > Freshwater > Lake | place: Great...
CCATGGAAACAAAGAACCTGGAAATAAAGAACCTGGAAACAAAGAACGCAAATGCAACTGGACCGGCTGCGAGTACAAAGCAAACAGCCGCGGCGGCAGCTGCAGCGAAAGCAACCGCAGCAGAATCTGCTGGTCGAACGCGCGCACTCGAAGCCGCAGTTGGACAGATCGAGAAGGCGTTCGGTAAGGGATCGATCATGCGATTCGTCGGCGACAATATTCCAGACATCCAAGGCATCAGCACCGGGACATTGAGTCTCGATCTTGCTTTGGGAGGTCGCGGACTTCCGAAGGGTCGTATCGTCGAAATCTTTGGCCCAGAATCTTCTGGAAAGACCACACTCGCGCTGACGGTGATTGCCAACGCGCAGAAGAATGGCGGCAACGCTGCATTCATCGATGCTGAGCATGCGCTTGATCCATCGTGGGCAAAGCGATTGGGAGTTGATTTGGAGGAGATGCTCATTTCACAACCCGATACTGGCGAACAAGCTTTGGAAATCTGCGAACTTCTTGTGCGGTCAAATGCAGTCGATGTGATCGTCATTGATTCGGTTGCTGCGCTGATTCCACGCGCGGAAATCGAAGGAGAAATGGGCGATAGTCACGTTGGATTGCAGGCTCGATTGATGAGTCAGGCGATGCGAAAGTTGACTGGTGCTATTGCCAAAAGCGAAGTGATCGTGATCTTCATCAATCAGTTGCGCGAGAAGATTGGCGTGATGTTCGGCAGTCCCGAAACAACGACGGGTGGACGCGCGCTCAAGTTCTATTCGACCATTCGTATCGACATTCGCCGTATTGGCGCTATCAAAGATGGTGAGAACAATGTTGGAAATCGCGTGCGCGCAAAGGTGGTCAAGAACAAGATTGCACCGCCATTCCGTGAAGCAGAATTTGACATTATGTTCAACGAAGGAATCAGCGTCTCGGGAGATCTCATCGATCTCGCTGTGAATCATGGAGTTGTCGACAAGGCCGGATCTTGGTTCAGCTATGGCGATGTTCGTTTGGGACAAGGTCGCGAAGCATCGAAGCAGTTCATTCGCGAAAATCCCGATCTCGCGGCGGAGATTCGCAGTGGGATCATTGCCAAGCGTGCACTCAATCCAGATGCGGCGATCACACCTCGAACGCCACGCGGCGGGGAGTGATTCGCTAGAAAATCGAAGATTTCGCTTCGGAGGCTTCGCGTTGTTCATCATGAACACGTGCTTGCCTCCGAGGCAAGATCTCGCAGTTGGAATCTGAAGTCGGTCGACGCATGTTGAACACAAAGTCGACAAGAGGCCAGGGCGTCGACCGACTATTTTTATAATTCCAAATATTTCAACAGTATTCCGCAAAATTCATCAATTTCTCAGAGTGCTACAATGTTCAACCGTCGCGGGCGTGGCGGAATTGGCAGACGCGCAAGATTCAGGTTCTTGTGGGGTAAAACCCGTGGAGGTTCGATTCCTCTCGCCCGCATTCGCTTGCTTTCGACCGAGAAGATTTTGATGCAGAAATCAAATCTCAATCACCGCCCAGATGGACCTGATGGACCAGATGGACCAGATGGAAGTGAAGGTCGCGACGGTGAAGACCGAGTGCAGGTGAAACTGTGATCTATCTGGACAATAATGCGACCACTCGACCTGCCGAAGAGGTCGTCTTGGCAATTCAAGAATCATTGCGTGAAAATTGGGGGAATCCATCGAGTCTCTATATCGGCGGAGCGCGTGCAAGAGAGGCAGTCGAACTTGCGCGCCAACAAATCGCTCAACTCGTCGGGTGTTCGCCACGCGAGATCATTTTAACTTCGGGCGGAACCGAATCGTGCAATCTTGCGTTGGCTGGATCGCTGAGCGGATTTCTCGCAGCCGATGCTGGCTTGCGTAAGGTCATCGTGACAACTCGCTTCGAACACAGCGCGGTTCGAGAATGCGTGCAAGAATTGGTAAATCGATTTGCCAATGAAGGGGCAGAAGTTGTGTGGATTGAAGGTGGTCGAGATGGAGTGATAGACCCGAAGACTCTCGAGCATTTACTTCAGAAACGTGCAAGAGAAATTGCAATTGTTTCCGTGATGTGGGTCAACAACGAGACTGGGGTTTTGCAACCGATTGCACAATTGGGATCAATGTGCCGTCAGTATGGAGTTCGTTTTCATACAGATGCAACGCAGTGGGTCGGACGAATGCCAACCGACTTGTCGTCGATCGAAGTTGATTTGCTCACATTATCTGCTCACAAATTTCAAGGGCCAAAGGGAGTTGGCGCGTTGTACTGTCGTCGCGGCACCATGCTGCGATCGGCAATGATCGGCGGTCCACAGGAACGAGATCGTCGCGGAGGCACTGAAAATGTTTCGGGAATTATCGGGATGGGAGTCGCCGCAGAATTGGCGCTGAGATGGCTGAATGAGGAGCCCATTCCATGGTTGCATTTCGAATCAATGCGCAATCGATTCGAGGAGTTGGTCTGCGCGGGAGTACCAAATGCAATCGTCTTGGCGAATCAGAATCTTCGGGTGTGGAATACGAGCAACATTGCATTTACAAATCTGGAAGCCGAAGCTGTGCTCGTGAATCTTGCAAAGCATGGGGTTGCCGCATCCGCAGGTGCGGCGTGCTCATCTGGATCGCTGGATCCATCGCCAGTTTTGTTGGCGATGGGAATCGCACCAGAAATCGCGCATGGAGCTGTGCGGTTTTCGCTTTCGAGGCATACGACGGAATCGCAAATCACAGAAGGCGCACAAGCGGTCATCGAATCCGTGAGAAATCTCTCGCGATCAATGCCAACAGCATAAAGAAGTCAACCTCCTGTGACGGGGCAGCTCTCGCATGCGACTATCGACCGCGACTATCGGCCGCGACCCGCGCGATATCGGCCAATCAACTGCTGAGTGCTCGAGTCATGCGCAGGCTTTGGTGCAGCGCCAGAAAGTTCTGGAATGATTCGCTGTGCCAAAACTTTGCCGAGTTCAACGCCCCATTGATCGAAGGAGTTGATTCCCCAAATCGTTCCTTGCACGAAAACTTTGTGCTCGTACAACGCGATGAGCCTGCCCAAAGTTGCGGGCGTCAGTTTGGGGCACAAGATTGTTGTTGAAGGTCGATTGCCATCAAACTCGCGATGTTGAGCAAGCCATGGAGCAGAGCCTTCCGCTTCGACTTCACTCAAGGTCTTGCCGAATGCCAATGCTTCCGCTTGTGCAAGCACATTGGCGATCAACAAATCTTGATGCTTGCCGATTGGATTGAGCGGTTCGCAGAAAGCAATAAAGTCGCATGGAACAAGTGGCGTTCCTTGATGGATCATTTGATAAAACGCATGCTGACCATTCGTTCCAGGCTGACCCCAAACAGCGGGGCAGGTGGACCACTGCACGCGAGTCCCATCAAGCGTGACATGCTTGCCGTTGGATTCCATTTCAAGTTGTTGCAGATACGAACTAAATCGATCGAGGTATTGATCGTATGGAAGAACCGCAAGAGTTTGCGCTCCCAGAAAATTCGTATTCCAAATTCCAACAAGCGCCATCAGCACTGGAAGATTCTTTGCAAATGGAGTCGTTCGGAAATGTTCATCCATTTCATGGAAACCGCCAAGCATTTCCTTGAAAGCTGCAGGTCCAACTGCAACCATTGTCGATAGTCCGATTGCAGAATCCATCGAGTATCGCCCGCCGACCCAATCCCAGAAACCAAACATATTTGCAGTATCGATTCCAAAGGCTTTCACCTTTTCTGCATTGGTTGAGACCGCAACGAAATGCTTTGCAACCGCGGCAATATCGCCACCGAGTGCCTTCAGCGCCCAGTCACGCGCCGTGTTCGCATTGGTCATTGTCTCGAGCGTGGTAAACGTTTTCGAGCAGACAATGAAGAGAGTCTCAGCAGGATCGCAGTCACGCGTCTTCTCTGCAAAATCTGTTGCGTCAACATTCGACACAAAGCGGAATGAAATATCTCGTGCGGTGTAAGCGCACAGAGCGTCATACGCCATTGCAGGTCCCAAGTCACTGCCACCGATGCCGATGTTGATGACATTTCGAATTCGCTTTCCAGTGTGACCCTTCCATGAACCGCTGCGAATGGAATCAGCGAAGGCACCCATTCGATCGAGAACTTCGTGGACGGCAGGGACAACATCAATACCGTCGACCATGATGCGACTTGTGCGCGGTGCGCGAAGTGCAACATGCAGCACCGCACGATCTTCAGTCACATTGATCTTGTCTCCACGAAACATCGCATCGATGTGCGTGCGCAGTCCACTCGCGTCTGCGAGACTGAGTAGCAGTTCCATAGTCTGCGTGGTGACACGCTGCTTGGAATAATCCATAAACATTTTTCCAGGACCTTCGATGCTGAGAGATTTTGCACGTGCGGTATCGCTCTTGAACATGTCACGCAAATGCGCATTCGCTTGCTGAGAACAATGAGCCTGCAAAGCTTTCCATTGTGGAAGGCTGTTCAGAGGAGTGCGTACGGCGTGTGCAGGGGCGGATTGTGCGGTTGTCATCGCAGGAATATAGCAGTGCGCTTTGGAAAAAATGTAGCGCAATCGACTCTTGACTAATCCTTAGTATTGCCAAGTCAATTTTCGTTATGCTTACACCTTCGATTTAATAAGTACATCAACACTAAGGAGATTCTGCAAATGCGCTCAACTGCTTTACTTGCCATGACCGGCCAATCCATCTGGCTCGACAACATCACTCGAAAATTGCTCGACTCTGGTCAGTTGGCAACTTGGATCAAAGATCTTTCCGTGGTTGGCCTAACATCCAACCCATCGATTTTTGAGAAGGCAATTGTTGGCAGCAGCGATTATGACGCGCAGATTCGTCCATTGATGTCCAAGGGAATGAAGTCTGAGCAGATTTTCTTCGAATGCGCAATCTCAGATCTGATCCGAGCATGTGATCTCTTCAAACCTATTTACGACCGTACTGGCGGAATTGATGGATGGGTTTCGCTCGAAGTTTCTCCACTCTTGGCTAACGACACGAAGGCAACAGTTGAACAAGCGCGCGACTTGCATGCGCGGGCGAAGCGTCCAAATTTGTTCATCAAAGTTCCAGGGACTCCAGAAGGAATTCCTGCGATTGTAGATTTGATCGCAGACGGAATCTCGGTCAATGTCACGCTGCTCTTTTCCAAAGCGCACTTCGATGCTGCGTCAGATGCTTATCTGCGCGGTCTTGAAAGACGTGCTGCCGCTGGACTGCCCCTTGGCGCTGTGTCGAGCGTCGCAAGTCTTTTCGTTTCACGATGGGATCGCAAGACCGCGCCAAAGTTGCCTGCGGAATTGAAAAATACCGTTGGAATCGCAGTAAGCCGTCAGTGCTACAACGCATACTGCGCGCTGTATGCATCCGATCGATGGCTTGCCCTCGAAGCGAAAGGCGCGAGACCTCAACGCTTGCTTTATGCAAGCACAAGTACGAAAGATCCAGCTCTTCCACAGACTTTGTATGTTGAAGGTCTTGCTTCGCCTCGCACGGTCAACACAATGCCAGAGGAGACGCTTATTGCCCTAAGCAAAGGCGCAGCGATCAAGAATGTTCTTGCACCAGGTGATACTTCGTGGCAGAACACACTCGATGCGGTAAAGAAAGCTGGCGTTGACTTGGATGCATGTGGCAAGGAACTTCAGATCGAAGGTCGTGATTCGTTCGACGCAAGTTGGAACGAACTCATTACCAAGATCGAAGCTAAGGCCACAGTCTTGGCGAAGTGATTTTAGAAAAAGTGATTTAAGAAAACAGTTTCGCTTTTTTCGCGCGGTTTAGTTCGACCATGCCGAAAGCAAGTTTGTCATGTCGGAACCATTGACGGATCCGTCCTGATTTATATCTGCATTCGCATCATTCGTGTCCCATGCTGACAAGAGCGCTGTCAAATCTGGACCGCCAACGCTGCCATCCCTATTGATGTCTGCACGGTTGATGGTGCCGCCGTTACTGAGTCCGCTCGCAGGGATGAGAGCCTTCGAAGTATTTGGCCCAGACCACGAGACGAGTAAACCTGCGCCGCCACCATTTTCGAAGAATTCGACACGCACAGCATGCTTGCCAGGGGCAAGATCGACGGTCCCACTTTTTTCAACCATCCCATGCAGTCCATCGTTGAACACAATTTGAGTTGTTCCAATGAGTAGCCGCGATCCGTCATCCGAATTCGTATAGAGAGTCCATGTTCCCGCAGTAGGAACATTCAGCCAACCTGTGAAGACCGCGCCGACTTCATTCGCTCGATTGCTTGTTGCAAAGTTTCCGCTTGTGCTATCGAAATTCATTTGTGCAACGCTGGTTGTGCTATATGGAGTGAGCGCATTAAAATTTGGAAGGACAGCAGGTGCGCTCAGTATGTAGTACTGAGTCGCCATTCCTGGCGTGTCACCAGTTGGATTTTCAGGCAAACGCATTGGTGTGAGATCGATGGTCACAGTTGCAGTTGCTTGATTACCGCTTAATTCTGCAATTGTGTAATTGAAAGTAACAGTGGTTGTAGTAAGGTTTGGAGAAGTAAATCGCACAATGTTTCGCCCGCTTGGTCCAGCGCCAACAACGATCATCGCCGAGCAACCTTGATCAGGCTGAGTGATTCCAAGCAATGAAATATTTTCGCAATTGAATTTTACGTCGTTGCCCATCACGTCGATATCGATTGTGGTTCCAGGAACTGCGCTCATACGCTCAGGTACGGCCATGGCGGGTTGAGCTGCAGCAGAGAAAGGGCATGCAGCAGATTGCAAATACGCCTGAATCGATCCAACATTGAGCGCGTGAAAATACAAATTCATATTTGCCATGCCGCCTGGACAGGTATGGCAGTAACTCATGATCGTTCCCAGATCATTCGTCGCTGCGGAACAATCTTGCGGACTCGATCCGCAGCCATCTGCTGGTGGCGTGTAGTTATGAGTATGGGGCGCACCATAGTTGTGGCCAAGTTCGTGAGCAACCACCATGATGTCCCAGTTCGAACTGTTGTTGTCGAGCAAGGGATATGGGAAAGAACCGGCAAGATTGGCAGAAACGGAGTAAGCAAATGAACCACATCCCGAGTTCAGCCACGCAACTCCTCCGCCAAGTCCACGACCAGAAAGTAATGCCGCAGATTCACGTGGTGATGTCTCGGGTTGGGCTTCCCAGAAGTTGCGAAATTCTGTGAGCTGATTTGAAGTGCTTGTCGCATTCCAAGGGTCAGTGCCATTCGTCCAGAGTCGCAACGATGCCATGCCTGGTCGCAAATATGTATCGCGAGGATAAATATCCGAGAGCGCTGCAAAGAGTGTTCCGACATATCCAATCGCAGCTGCTTGATTGTTTGCAAAGAGTGCGAGAAACTCAACATCCGTATCGATTGCAATTCGCGATTGCCAACAGGGCTGCATCGAATCGGCGATGCCACCTTCGGAGCCAGCGCCTGCAATCGAATCAGGTGGCTGAAGTGCTTCGCAAGTCCACTTTGGAATATCAAATGTTCCTGGCGGCACATCATCCATTCCATAGGAGACGATCGGTCCATTGCCACCTGTGCGTTCGTTGGACACAATCCATGTCTTTCCATTTACCTGAACATATCCAACAAGAAAACCATCGCCGCGCGAAAGCAGCACGCGAGACTCTGGATCATTGAGGAGTGATCCGACATAGCAGTCGATCGCTGGAATTGCGATTGGAGTTTCGATGACCACGCCATTTGCTGAGATCGTTGCGCCAACGATTCGCGGATGATTCTCAAATGGATCGGCTCGATGCACAACCAAAGAATGAGTTTGGGATGGTCCAAATGGAACAGATTCGATCAGTACATCACGATGCGCACTGAGTGCTTTCCATTTCGACTCATCGATCGTTATCGCAGTGACAGATTCTTGAAGGTGCTTTGGAATAAGTGTTTGATCTTGACTGCGCACCAGTGGCGAATCGACTCGAACAACCTCGCGAATTTCGATTGGTGCGGGATCATTCGGCTGGATCTGCCCAGCTGACGAAGCAACAGAGACGACGGTCAATTGAACAAACAAAAGTGAGAGTGATCGAAAAATATTTTTATTCATAGGAGTATGTTTGTTTGAGGTAATTAGAACACGAAAAACCTGAAATCCAAATCAAATCTTCAAGATTCAGAAATCGCAAGTCGGCAGAATGCTTCTATGCCTGTCGAAATTGCATCATCGTTGAAATTGAAAGATGGATGGTGCAAGGCTGGCATGCTTGGGCGACTTGGATCTTGTATTCCAAGCAGAAAGAAACTTGCGGGAATCTCTTTGCCATAAAAGGCGAAATCTTCTCCGCCCATGAATGGGTTTTCCATTTCAACAAGTTGAGCTGCAGGAATCTGGTGCGCAGCACGTCGGACTGCATCCGTCGCAGTGGGGTGATTCACAGTTGGTGGGCATCCCGCAGAAATTTTTGTATCTGCAGTGCAACCATGCATTCTTGCAGCGTGATCGACAATTTCTTCGATTCGCTTGATCGTGTTCGCGCGGACCTGTTCGTTGAGTGTCCGAATCGTTCCTTCAAGCGCCCCATCTTGAGGAATAACATTGAACGCATGTCCTGCCATGACGACACAGACAGAGACAACCACGGCATCGTTGGGATCTGTGTTGCGACTGACAACCGTTTGGAGCGCAGTGATAATTGCGGCCATGGCGATCACTGGGTCATGTGATAAATGCGGCCATCCCGCGTGAGAACCGCGTCCATGCACAGTGATCGAAAAATAATCTGTCGAAGCGAGAAGTGGTCCATTTCGAACTCCCACCGAATTCACTGCAAGCCACGGCCAACAATGCAATCCGTATATCTCACTGATGGAAGGCCCGAGCAGGCCATTCAAGCAACCGTCGGCGATCATGCGTGTTGCACCGCCGAGATTTTCTTCTGCAGGTTGAAAGAGCAGAGTGACTGGGCGGGGTAAAGGAGCGATCTTCGCCAACTTTGCCAGCACACGAGCGACACCTATGAGTATTGTGGTATGTCCGTCGTGACCACATGCATGCATTATTCCAGGGGATTGTGATGAGTATGAGAGTCCCGTCTCTTCGATGATCGGCAGCGCATCAATATCAGCTCGCAACCCAATTGACTTATCGCCTAGGCCAGGGAGATGTGCGATCACTCCTGTTCCTCCGCCCACTCCACTTTGGAATTTTATTCCAACAGAATACAATTCACGCTGAATCACTTGCGAAGTTCTTTTTTCATTCAGGCCAATCTCAGGATGCGTGTGCAAGTCGTGTCGTAACGCAATCAGAGAGGGAAGTTCGTTCTGAATCAGTTGCGAAAGTTGTGAGCTGTGAGTCATTCAAAGAAGGTTAGCGCACGCTCTCGCTTTAGGATTCTCAATCCCATCAAGCACATCAGTCGCGCAGAGGTCCTAGTCCAGCTGATTTTCGACCTGCATTCAACTTTGCGGCTGCGAATTTGTCTTGTCGAATCAATCGAGTCAGCTGACTCATCGAAACTCCCAAAGTTGCGGAAGCTGCAGAAACATCAAAATTCAAGGCAGTTACCAAATCGAGAGCTTCAGCAAGAACTATTGCGTAATCCCAGTGATCAATGCTGACCTGAATTCTTCGATCCCGTCGTCTGCTTTGCCAAAGCGCACTCGGTTGATGTTCCGCAGTGACTTCGAGTATTCGCACCAGAACTGCGAGCCGAATGCGAAGGCGGCGAATCGCAACACGACGATTTTCAACTTGACTGCGACGCTCGGTTCCTTGTGCATCTACTTTCGTTGGATTGTGCGTGACGAAAACTGCAGTCTCGACTCGATTGCGATGCTGACCTCCTGGACCCGAGACGCGTCCAGTCTTCAATTCGCATTGCCGTACAAGTTGTTCTTCATCAAGAGAAACAGGATGTCGTCCCGAAATAAAAATCGAATAAGATGCAGAGGGGAGATCGCTCAAGTGCCTCGTCTCCGAGCTCCGCGATCGCCCCGAGCGATTTCGGAGAGCGGATGTGCAGCGAGATCCCATCCATCGCATTCCCCACGAGCGATTCTCAATGCTCCTGCGCCAGCGATCATCGCGGCATTATCTGTGCACCATCGAAGATCGGCGATTCGAAGTGTGACGCTGCGCTGTGTACATGCGATGGCAGCTTCGCGTCGCAAATGAGAATTTGCAGCGACACCGCCTCCAATTAAACAAGACGGTGTGGAATGCTCATCAAGTGCGAGCGATAAATTGCGAATGATTTGTGCGATGACAACTTTACGAAATGATGCAGCCAAATCTGCAGATTTCATAGCGTGCTGAGGATCTCTCGCGGCAATCGCAAGTGCAGTCTTGATTCCGCTGAAAGAAAAATCTCCTTTGTCCAGTCTTGTCATCGGCAGTGCAATCGCAGCAGCATCGCCAGTTTCGGCAAGCGCATCCAGTTTCGCACCGCCTGGGTATCCGAGTTCCAATATGGACGCTGCTTTATCGAATGCTTCGCCTGCAGCGTCATCGATTGTTGCGCCAATCAATTGCGCTTCCATTGGAGAGCGCATAAGAAACAGGCTCGTGTGTCCACCCGATGCGACAAGTCCAATCGCCGGCCACTCAAGCGCAACTTGATCGAGCAAGCCTGCGACAAGATGTGCCATCACATGATCGACTCCAACGAAAGGAATGTCGAGCGACCATGCGAATGCCTTCGCTGTGCTCGTTCCAACAAGTAAAGACCCGATCAATCCAGGGCGATGACCCGCGGCGACACCGGTGATTTCATTCATCTTGATGCCGGCATCGGCGCACGCGCCTCGAATGACGGGGATGATTCTGTCCAAGTGTGCACGACTGGCGATTTCAGGAACAACCCCCCGATATTCCGCATGTAAATCATCTTGTCCAGCTGTGCGGCATGAAAGAACCCGCAGTTGATCATTCTCAATACTCACAAGCGCCGCGGACGTTTCGTCACAACTGCTTTCGATACCAAGGATGATTCGCGGCGGCATATGTGTCAGAGTATCGCCGTTCATGCGTAGACTTGCTGAACTATGGAGACAGGTCTGCGAAGTGCATCAATTCAGGCGGAGCGAGCTATTTTGGCTGCGGTCATCTTGAGTTCTGATGATGCAGCGCTGAATAATCCCGATCCACTCAGCGAACTTCGAGCACTGGCAGAGACAGCGGGGGTGCAGACCGTTGGACAACTGATCCAGAATCGCCACGGTATGGATGGAAGAACATGTCTTGGTAAAGGCAAGATTCAGGAATTGAACGCAGCGGTCAAAGAACTGCGTGCGGGAGTTGTCGTGTTCGATCACGATCTCAGTCCGAGTCAACTTCGGAATATTGAAAAAGAACTTTGCTGCAAGGTGATTGATCGAAGCGAATTGATCTTGGATATTTTCGCCAATCGAGCAACATCCCGCGCGGCACAATTACAAGTCGAGATCGCACAACTTGAATACACCGCACCGCGATTGCGTGCGATGTGGTCGCACTTGGGACAAGTCACCGGCGGATCTCCGATGGGAGTTGGAACGCGCGGTCCAGGTGAACAACAACTCGAAATCGATCGTCGTCTTGTTTCACGGCGCATTGTCGCTCTGAAGCGCGAACTTTCGGAAGTACAAGCGCGAAAGACGCGCGAAGTTCAGACTCGCCGAGCAGAGCATTTCACAGTTGGAATTGTGGGTTATACGAATGCAGGAAAGAGCACGCTCTTTAATGCGCTGACAAATGGAGGCGCATTCGCAAATGACCAACTTTTCGCGACGCTCCAAACTCGAACTGAGGCTTGGAATCTTGGTGGTGGCAATATTGTGATGCTCTCCGACACAGTCGGATTCATTCAACGACTTCCGCATCATCTTGTCGCAAGTTTTCGTGCGACTCTCGAAGAGACTGTGCATTCCCATTTGTTATTGTTGATCGTCGATGCGGCAGATCCAAATGCGCATGCACAACTTGCGACTGTTCGTGAAGTTCTCGACGGGATTGGCGCAAAGAATCAGCCTCGCTTGGTTGTTCTGAACAAGATCGACAAGATGGGCGCAGCAGTCGGTCCCATTGGAGAACGACCCCCATCTCTCGAAGAATGGCGCAAGAAAGAACCAACTGCCATCGCCGTTTCTGCGCTGACATCGGCAGGATTCGATGAACTTCGCAAAATGGTTCGCGGGAATTTGCTTGGCGAAATGCGTGAGGCGGTTCTTCGAATTCCGCTTCGTGATGGTCGCGCAGTCGATTTTCTGGAATCTCGTGCGACCGTCACCAATCGCGATTATGACGAAACAAATTGCATCATCACTGTCACTTTAGGGCGGCGGCATATTGAACAACTTATTGCGATGGGGTCTCGATTCACCGTCAATGATTTGCCTGTTCACGAAGGTCTACTTGCTCTTTGGCCACCTCCGAAAGAGACTTTCGTCGAGCGTATTCCGCCGCATGAACGACTCGTGGGCGACGGCGCATAGTTTTCTTTAGCGGTTTGTCGGCAGGACTTGCCGAAAAAGTTCGGCGCATGCGCCGCGAACGACGGGGGTGACTCCACTTCGAATCCATGCGACTGAATCATCGCGAACAGAGTCGAGTGATGCCCAGACTGCAATTCGACTGAGAGTGCCGCTTGCGCAACCACTCTTTCCTGCGCCGGTCCAGAAACCATCATCTGCATTGCCCAAAGCAACGCGCTCTCCGCGACGTGGATATTCATCCCATCGCTCGACTGGTGTTCCTAGAAGTGCCTGTGAAAAAATCCATTTTGCAGACTTGGGTCCGAAGACCACAATAATGTTTTCTCCACCCGCAAGAAATTGATCGCGCGCTTTGCGCAGAAGTCGACGCACGCGATCGACTGCAAGTCGATGATCATCGGTGATACCGCTGGTCAATGAGACACCACCTGTATCACGCGGTGACCGCACTCGACATCTTCCGCGAATTTCACCGCTTCGACTTCGTACGACGCATTCATCTCCAACTGCCGCACGACCGAGAAAATTTCTCATCGCATCTGCAGTTGTTCGCAGTGCGCTTGAACTCAATCCATTTTTCCACTCGACTTCAATCAATAGTCGGCGATCGACATTCTCTAGAGATCGAATCGCAGATGGAATGCGCGGCGACCGTGGTTGAGTCAGATCATCGTCTGCGTCCATGCACTTCACATGCAAGTGCAAAACGAGCGATCCTCGGACTGCGACAAGATCGCAGGATCGACCTGCTTGCGTGGGGATTTCGCTGCGCACGCTGAAGCCCTCAGCGCTGAGTCGCTTTGCAAGCAACACTTCCCGAAGGAGTGATGTGTGCAGTCTGGAATTGGGTATCGATCGAGTCAATCGCTTAGACATTTGCCCCATTCCTGCAGCGGCGGGGGACTTGAGCCAACTTTGGGCGTTATTTGAAAGCGTATTGATTCGCAGATTCATAAGTTTTTATGTCGGAATCGAGTGTATTCGCCAAATGATGTTTCGATAGCAACAAATTTACAAGCTTGCGAAAGTCGCCCCTTAACTCATCCGATGAGCCTTATGAGAAAGAGACCTGAACAATGAGACACATTAATATTCACCCGCGCATTCCACGACTTGGAGAACTTCTTGTTGCACAAGGATTGCTGAGACAAAGCGAAGTCGATGCTGTCCTGGCTCGCCAAGCCGAGATCGGTCGCCCATTCGGACTTCTGTGCGAAGAAATGTTTGGCATCGATCCAGAATTCATCGAAGCAGCGTGGGTCGATCAATATCGCGCGCTCTCAGCATCATTCGACGCAGATTTCACTTGTGTAAATCCGGCAGCAACTGCACTCGTGACTGCTCGACAAGCGTGGCAATTTCGAATCTTCCCGCTTCGGATTGAAAATGCAACATTGATTGCAGCGACAACGCCAGGTCATTTAGCACGCGCTTCGAGATTTTGTAGCGGAGTATTGTCTTTGCCCGGGCTCTTCGTCGTTGTTGATACATACGAACTTTCCAGCGCGTTGGAGACGCATTATCCGATTGATGGAATGGGAGTGGAGACCGTTCGGTCGATCCACAAGCGTTACGGAAAAACTGCGTAAGAAGTAAGCCCCAACGAAACCCGGACCAATGGCAACACCCGGACTTGAACCGGGGACACCCGCATTTTCAATGCGGTGCTCTACCAACTGAGCTATGTTGCCTGCGGCACCCGTTCGGAAACGGAAGCGTCACAACCGAGAGTACGCAATTGGGGCATTGTGTCAAGAATGGCATCAACACTCGAGCCCAAAGGCAGTGCTTCAATCTGAGTCAGAATCTGCGACAGCAACCACCGAGTGAGCATCTGGCCACCGCGATAATTCTGCATTCGCAGTCCGTTCGAGCATTGGGAGTTTGCCGTGCGGGAATTGGTGCGTAAAACCCTCCAGAAACGCTCGACCAAGAGGCTTGCTTTTTCTGGGCTGAGTCGCAATTCGGCTGCTTCGCGCAGTCTCCATGTATTTGCAAATTGCACGTGATGCCATGCTTGCTGTTCGCCTCGAATACATGCGCATGCAATCACGACATCTTCCACCCATTGTTCTGGTTGAGAATCTCGCTTGCAATCAATCCAATTGACTTGAGCGATCACGCATTCCACTCCGACATTCCAGCGAGAGTGAGATGTGGAACTTGCAAAATATGCACGACGAAGAGAGTTCGTGCGATCAACAACAGTGATCGTCTTGTGCTTCTTCAGCTTTGCAGATGGCAATGCAAGAGTGTTCATTACGTTGATTGACTTTGATTGAGAACTACAATAAATCTTTCTCGACCGACCTATGAAACGTGGGGGAAGTTTACGAACTCTGGTACAGCCGTCAATGCAATCAGACGAAATTTTACAGTCCAAGGAATTTTCTTTGGATGTCCGATATGACTTTGAACTTTGCGCGGAAAGTTCGCAGATCATCCAAGTCGATCGCGTGACTGATAAAACTTGGGTCGCTTGCGCAAAGTGCCTTGGTTTCCCCAAGAAAGTCGACGATTGTCGATCCGCCAGAATAATTCGTATTGGGCTCGTTTCCGGTTCGATTGGCAGCGATAACCCACGCTTGATTTTCAATTGCACGCGATGCAAGCATGGCGTGTTTCTGACGCAATCGCAACGAGGGCCAGCACGCGCTCATCGTAAAAACTTCTGCGCCGCCCAAGAGTGCGTGACGCCATAACTCGGGGAACCGCAAGTCGTAACAGATCATTGGCGCAATTTTCACCCCGCCACAATCAAAGACAACTGGGCCGGAGCCAGGGGAGTAGGAACGATCTTCGCCACCAGGTGTAAAAAGAAAACATTTTCGATACTGGCCAACTTCCGATCCATCTGGCGAAAAAATTGTTGCAGTATTGGCGATGCCTCCATCGGGTTGCCGCCGAGCAAGTCCACATTGCAGCCAAATTTTATGCGTTTTCGCAACGCGCGATCCCCACTGCACCGAATCCGCCGTTGCAGCGAGATCGCTGCGCATCGTAAAACCAGTTTCGCAAAGTTCTGGAAGAACAATAAAATCGCCAGAATTCGGCGAGCATTGTTGCAGCGCACGCTCGATTTCCGCACGATTCGGGATCGGTTGTTCCCAAATGGGATTCGTTTGAATCGAATGAAAACGCATATTGAAACTCGACAAGGGCGGCCGACGGGATTTGAACCCGCGACATCCAGGATCACAACCCGGCGCTCTACCAACTGAGCTACGGTCGCCAACTGATGAGGGAAGATAGTAGGAAACTTATGCCGACTCCGCAAAGGAGCGAAAGGCGATCCCGTGCTAACCTATATGGCTCACCCATAAGGAGTCCAATATGAGCACTATGACAGCCGTTTCGTCATCACAACGCCACGCATTTGGCACCGCCAAAATTCTAAACAATCTTTCCGCAGCGATTCTTGTCGAACACGCACTTGCCCGAGGCGAAGGAACTCTTGCAGCCAACGGTGCGCTCGCATGCGATACAGGAGATCGAACGGGGCGCAGTCCAAACGACAAATTCTTGGAAGATTCCGCGGGCATTCACGACAACATCGACTGGGGGAAAGTGAATCAGCCGATGTCTCCTGAACATTTCGATGCACTTGAAAAATTAGTTTTGGCAACTCTTGGTCGTCGAGAGCATTTGTACCGATTCGATGGATATGCCGGCGCAGATCCTGCATTTCGCCTGAAAGTTTCTGTCTTCACTGAAGAAGCATGGCACAGTCTCTTTGCAAAGACTTTGTTCATCAATGCGGCTGCGACAGATTTGAACAATTGGAAGCAAGATTGGACGATCATCGATGCGGGAAGTCTGCGACTTGATGATCCAGCGAAGTATGGCGCGAAAGGTCCAGTCTGTATCGCACAGAGTCTTGAAAAGCGAACTGTGTTGATCGTTGGAACGCGATATGCGGGCGAGATCAAGAAGTCGATTTTTTATGCGATGAATTATGACCTGCCTGACATGAAGGTTTTCCCGATGCATTGTTCGTGCAATGTCGATCGTAAAGATCATTCAAATGTTGCGCTCTTCTTCGGGCTTTCTGGAACTGGCAAGACCACGCTCTCGGCTGATCCAAATCGAGATCTCGTTGGAGATGACGAACACGGTTGGAGCGAAAAGGGCGTCTTCAATATGGAAGGAGGTTGCTATGCGAAGTGCATCAAGCTTTCGCGCGAAGGAGAACCGGAAATTTGGGATGCAATTCGATTTGGAAGCGTGCTTGAAAATACGGTCATTGATCCGACGACTCGCATTCCAGATTATGACAGTTCTGCAAAGACTGAAAATACGCGCGTCACATATCCCGTCTCGTACATCAAGAATGCTCGAATGCCGAGTGTTGCATCGCACCCACGCAATGTGATCTTCTTGACTGCTGATGCATTCGGTGTGCTGCCACCAGTTTCGAGACTCACTCCAGAACAGGCGATGTATTACTTCCTCAACGGATACACATCAAAGCTTGCAGGAACCGAAGCGGGAGTCACCGAACCAATGCCGAATTTCTCCGCATGCTTCGGCGGCCCATTCATGCCTCGGCCTCCGATGCGATACGCAGAAATGCTTCGCGACCGAATCGCAACACACAAATCGGATGTTTGGTTGCTGAATACGGGATGGACTGGCGGTCCATATGGAACTGGATCGAGATTCAAGTTGGCATACACCAGAGCATTCGTCACGGCAATCTTGGACGGATCGCTTCGTTCTGCGAAATTCGTCAAGCATCCAATTTTTGGATTGCAGATGCCGACGGCAGTTGTAGGCGTCCCTGCTGAAGTTCTCGATCCTCGAAACACTTGGGCAGATAAAGCAGCTTACGACTTGAAGGCGAAAGACTTGGCGATGCGATTCCGTGCAAACGATGCAAAGTTCGCAATCACTGACGAGGTTCGTGCTGCTGGCCCAATCACTGCATAGGAGATCACATGTCCGCCATCATGACTGCGACCCCAACATTCGATCAAGTTGTTGAAGCTGCGCGTCGGATCGAGAGCGGGATTATTCGAACCCCATGCGTGCGAAGCGCTGCGCTTTCAGAGTTGTGTGATGCAAATGTTTGGTGCAAGTTGGATTATCAACAGTCCACAGGTTCCTTCAAAGAACGCGGCGGTCGAAATGCGTTGATGCAGTTGGATGCAGCGACACGCGCCAAGGGAGTGATCGCTGCAAGCGCTGGCAATCATGCGCTCGCGCTTGCGTATCACGGCCGTGCGCTTGGAATTGCAGTCACAGTCGTCATGCCACGATTCGCGCCGCTTGTAAAGCAAGTTCGATGCCGCGAATTTGGTGCGAAAGTGTTGGTGCATGGCGAAAACATCGCCGATGCGCGTCATCATGCGGACGAACTTGTTGCTTCGCAAGGCATGACATACATCAACGGATTTAATGATCCGCACATCATCACAGGAGCGGGAACGTGCGGGCTGGAAATCTTTGAGCAATGCCCCGAGCCAGATGCGATTGTCGTTCCCGTTGGTGGAGGCGGATTGATCGCAGGCATCAGCCTCGTCGCCAAGACTCTGCGCCCCGCAACAAAAGTGATCGGTGTTGAATCCTTGCGCTGTCCCAGCATGTCTGCTGCGCTTGCAGCGGGCCATCCAGTGCGAGTGACCTCTGAATCTTCACTTGCCGATGGATTGGCGGTTCCAGAAGTTGGACCGCTCGCATTTGAAGTGGCACGAAGCAGAATCGAACAAGTTGTGACTGTTTCTGAGGAAGCAATCACGCGAGCAATTTTGCGCATTGCCGAATTGGAAAAAGGAGTGGTCGAAGGCGCAGGCGCCACTCCGCTTGCGGCACTTCTGGAAGGAAAATTGCCTCAACTCGCTGGCCGCAAAGTTGTGCTTGTTCTCTGCGGAGGAAATATCGATCCAACGACTTTGTCGAGAGTCATCGAACACGGTTTGATGCTTGATGGACGTCTCGTGCAATTTCTTGCAGTCATTCGTGATCGACCAGGCGGCTTAGCAGATCTTGCGACTGCAATCGCTTCGACTGGCGCAAGTATCAAGCAAGTTTCTCATGAACGTGCGTTTGGCGAAGCAGACGTCTCGAAGGTTCAAGTGCTTTGTCAGATTGAAGTGCGGGGTCCGGATCACTGTGAAGAAGTCTTTCACGCTTTGCGAGCCCGCGACATCGAAGTTGTCGCTCGTGGTGGCCTGCGAAATATCGCAGCGATTTAAATGC
>Ga0208960_1000700_pt1 | contig 18609 bp, 9 predicted proteins | sample GreLakmeON33MSRF_FD_187703 | JGI IMG/M metagenome (GOLD analysis project Ga0208960, IMG submission 187703) | Freshwater lentic microbial communities from great Laurentian Lakes, MI, USA - Great Lakes metaG ON33MSRF (SPAdes) | ecosystem: Environmental > Aquatic > Freshwater > Lake | place: Great...
TCGTGAGCGCCATGCCGACGACGATGTGGCCCTCGTATTGCGGGATCGCGCCGCCCTCGTAATAGAGCATCGCCTGCGGGAAGCGCGGCTCGTAGCCCTTGTGCGCCATGTGCTCGAACCATCCGAAGCGATACGGGCTCATCGCGGGGCCGTGCTTGGACCAACCCTTGATGTAGAGCGCGCCTTGGGCGTAATGCAGGCCGCGCGTCTGGCCGTAGTTCGAGCCGGAGAAGACGCGGCCCTGCGCGTCGAACTCGACGGAGAAGGTGTTACCACCGCCCTCGGCGAAGACCTCAAAGTCGCCGCTCACCGGATGATAACGCCAGATGGCTTGACCGAGGAATTTCACGCCCTTGATGTCCGCCGTGCAGGTGCTGCCGTGCGCGCCGTAAAGCCAGCCGTCCGGCCCCCACGCGAGCGAGTTCGCGCCGCTGTGCGTGTCCTCGAGGCCGAAGCCGGAGAGCTTCACCTCGGGCGGGCCGTCGGGGATGTCGTCGCGGTTTTTGTCGGGGTAGAAGAGGAGGTAAGGCGGGTTCAACACCCACACGCCGCCGCGTCCGGTGACGACGCTGCGCGCGATGTTCAGGTCGGAAACAAAATCCTTCGCCTTGTCAAAGACGCCGTCGCCGTTCGTGTCTTCGAGGATGGTGATGCGGTCTTTGCCCTTGATGTGGTTCGGAGGAGCAGGAGGAACTTTGTCGTAAATGGCGCGGAGGTATTGGTCATACTTCGTGACCTTCAGCCCAGCGGGGAAAGGGTATTGGAGATACTGCACGACCCACATCCGGCCGCGGTCATCGAAGTGGATGTTGAGCGGTTGGCGCACCATCGGCTCGGTCGCGGCGAGGTCCCAGCGCAGGCCGGGGGCGACTTGAAATTGCGCGAGCGACTCAGCGGGCGTGGGCTTCGCGGAGCCGTCCTGGAGCATCCCGCCGCCCTTGAAGCGCTTCACGAACTCGGCCATCTCGGGGGTGAAGCGCGGGTCCGGCGGCGCGTCAGCGGCGCGTGGCGAGAGGATAGCGAGGAAAAGAGAGAGGCTAGCGAAGACGGAGCGGGCGAGCGTTTTCATGCGTGAGATGCGCGTTCGTGATACGGGCTTCCGACGTGTGGAGCAAGTGAGGTGTTCGTGCCGACGACTTGCAGTCGCCGTGCTGCGGCACGGGCGTCAGCGCAAGCCCTGCTTCGCGGCCATGGAGGCGAAGATGCCGCCGCGTTTGATGAGCTCGTCGAACCGGCCTTCCTCCACCACCCGCCCGTCGGACAGGACGAGGATGCGGTCCATGTTCGCGAGGGTGGAGAGGCGGTGGGCGACGCAGACGACAGTCCGGTTCTGTTCGAGCTTCTCAATGGCGGCCTGCACCTCGGCCTCGGATTGGGAGTCGAGCGCGGCGGTGGCTTCGTCGAGCAGGAGGATCGGGGCGTTGCGGACGAAGGCGCGGGCAATGGCGAGGCGTTGGCGCTGGCCGCCGGAGAGGGTGACGCCGCGTTCGCCCACGCGGGTGTCGTAGCCCTGCGGGAGTTGCGTGATGAAGTCGTGGGCGTTGGCGGCGCGGGCGGCGGCTTCGACCTCGGCTGGGGTCGCACCCGGTTTTCCGCAGGCGATGTTCTCGGCGACGGTGAGGTCGAAGATGACAATTTCCTGGCTCACCAAGGCCATGAGCTGCTGCAAGTCGCGCGAGGCGACGGCGCGGAGGTCGTGGCCGTCAATGCGGATGGTGCCGGAGGTGACGTCGTAGAAACGGAAGAGGAGATTGACCAGCGTGCTCTTGCCGGAGCCGCTCTCGCCAGCGATGCCGAGCTTGTAGCCGCGCGGGAGGGTGAGGGAGAAGTCGCGGAGGACGGGCTTTTCCGCGTAGGCGAAGGAGATGTTCTCGCAGCTGATTTCGCGGGCGAAGGACTTCAGCGGCTCGGGTTGGGCGGGTTCTTTGACGTGGGGCTGCTCGCTCATGATTTGGGCGAGGCGGTCCACGCCGACGCTGGCCATCTGGAAGACGACGTGAACATTGGCGAGCTTCTTGAACGGGGTGAACATGAGGACGACGCCCATGAGGAAGCTGGCGAGGTCGGGGACGCTGGTGTCACTCATGAAGATGACGACGATGAGCAGCCCAAGGCCGAGCATCGAGATGGTTTCCACGAGCGGGTTCACCAGTTCGCGCGCTTTCATGGACTTCATGTCGTGGTGGATGATGGCCTGTGAAAAGGTGCGGAAGCGCGCGAGCGAGCCGCTTTCCATCCCGAAGGCTTTGATGACGCGGATGCCGCTGAGCGCTTCGACGAGGAGGCTCGATTGGGAGATGTTGGCATCGAGGCTGGCCTTGGCGGCGCGCCGGACTTTGCCGCCCAGCACGATAATCGGGATGCCGCAGAAGGGCAGGAAGATGAGGGCGACGAGCGTGAGTTTTGGGCTGAGTAGAAAGAGGCCGAAGATGACGCCCGCGATGGTGAAGGGTTCCTTCACGATGTCGGAGAGGCCCAGGGACATCGCGCGGTGCAATGCAGCGGCATCGTTGTTCACGCGCGCGAGCAGGTCGCCCATCGTCGAGCGGTTGAAGAAGTCGAGCGAGAGCCGGTAGAGCTGGGCCAGCACGTCGTAGCGCAGGTCGTTCATGATGCGCGCGCTCACCCAGGCCATGCAGTAGCTGCTGAAGTAGCCGATGAAGCTGCGCAGCGCGACGAGCACGGGCAGGAAGAGGAAGCCACCGAGGATTTGCCGCCAGTCCTGATCGCGGCCCATGAGCGGAAGCCAAGGGTCGAGGAGCGTGATCAGTTTCGCGTTGGCGTCCTTCCCAAGTTGGCGGATGCCGCCGGGAGACGAAGGGGCTTCGGTGGTTGGCGCAGGACGCGACTGGAGGCGGATGTCCATAGCCGCGCTCGCCGGTGCGGCATTGCTGAGGACAAGCGCGGAGGTTTGCGGAGTCGGTGCGAGCCGCTCGAACAACGTGCCCGTGGCCCAGATGAAGGCGGCGTTGGACAGGCCGAAGAGAACGCCCAGAAAAATCCCCAGCGCCATCCGCCCCCAGTAGCGGCGCAGGTAGGGCGCGCCGAAGCGGAGGATGTTGGCGAGGTTCTGCATGACGGGGTGAGTGTTGGCGGCGGCGGCGCGGAGTTCAATAAGATTGGTTTTGCACGGGCAGTCTGGCTGTGCTTTGGTGGCGAAAATGCAAACCAGTTTCACTTTTGCACTGCTCGCCACGCTGCTCACTTTCGGGAGCGCATCCGCCGCCGAGGTCCGAATCCAGCGCGTGCCCGGCGGCGGCCTGCAACCGCAGGCGGTCACGGACGCGCGCGGCGTGCTGCACCTCGTTTATCTCAAGGGCGACCCGAAGGCGTGCGATGTCTTTTACTCGCGCCGCGAGGCGGGCAAGGCCGACTTCTCCGCGCCGCTGCGCGTGAACAGCCAGCCCGGCAGCGCCATCGCCATCGGGACGATTCGCGGCGCGCAGTTCGCGCTGGGCAAGGCCGGGCGCGTCCATGTCATCTGGAACGGCTCCGGTCAGGCCGAGCCGAAGCCGGCTACGAAAAGTTCACCCCTGCTCTACACGCGGCTCAACGACGCCGGGTCTGCCTTCGAGCCACAGCGCAACTTAATCAAAGGAACCCTGCATCTCGACGGCGGCGGGACGGTGGCGGCGGACGCCGAAGGCAACGTCTTCGCCCTCTGGCACGGCGCGCCGCCCGACAACAACGCAGGCGAGACGGGCCGCGCGGTTTATCTCGCGCGGTCGCGGGATGAGGGCAAAACTTTCGAGGGCGAACGGGTCGTCAGCCCAGAGGCCAGCGGGGCGTGTGGCTGCTGCGGGATGCGGGCATTCGCGGACGCGCAAGGGACGGTCTTCGCGCTCTTCCGCACCGCCTCCACCGCGTTGGACCGCGACATGATGCTGCTGGTTTCCCGCGACCGGGGCGAACGCTTCACGGGCGATTACGTCCACCGCTGGCGCGTCGGCCAGTGCCCGATGAGCAGCGAGGCATTCACGGCGGCGGGCGGGCGCGTGTTCGCGGCGTGGGAGACGGCGGGCGCGGTGCAGTTCGCGGCGCTCGATGCCAAGACGGCGAAGGCCGTCACCCCGGCTGGACCCGCCATCATGGTCAAGGGCAAGCATCCAGCCGTCGCGGTGAACAAGGCTGGTGAGACCCTCCTGGTCTGGACCGAGGGCACCGGCTGGCAACGCGGCGGCGCGCTGGCCTGGCAGATGTTCGGCGCAGACGGCAAGCCGGCGGGCGCGCCGCAGCGCCGAGACGGCGTGCCCGTGTGGGGCCTGGCCGCGGCGGTGGCGGAGTCGGACGGCAGCTTCACGGTGATTTACTAGCCAAGCCGGACGTTGACACCCCTCCGATCAGCCGTTAACTATCCCAGCTGATTTAACCGAACGAACCCGACTCAAAACCATGCTCGCTCTCAGGCTCATCCTCGTTTTCGTCATCGCCGCTAGCGCCGGGGTCATCGCGCTGGGCGAGATGAAGCTCAAGCCCCACCTCGATGAACTGAAAGCGAAGGAGAAAAAGGTCACCGAGGATCTGAAAAAGGAAGAGACCGAGCGCACCAAGCAGGAAACGCGGGCCAAAGGGGCCGAGCAGGAGCGCGACGCTTTTAAAAGCGACCTCGACGCATCCAAGAAATCCGAGGCCGACGCGATTGCAGCGGCCAAGGCCGAGAAAGACAAAACCGTCGCTGCGCAGCAAGCAACCAACTTGGCCAAGCAGGAGACCGACGCCGTCAAGGTTCGGAGCGTTGACTACTTCGCACTCGAGTCGCTGGGCCTGACGCCGCCGGTCATCCGCATCATCCACACTGAGCTGCCCAAGGCCACCAACGAACTCAAGGTGCTTAAAGACGAGCAGCGCGTGCTGATGACGCAGCACATCAAGGCCAGCGGCGAGTTGCAGTCTTTCCTCAATCCCAAGGGCGCGGTCGCGCTGCCCAGCCTCAGCGGCAAGGTGCTGGCGGTGGACCCCAAGTGGGACTTCGTCATCATGGACATGGGCGCGAACCACGGCCTCCTCAAGAACGGCGAGTTGAGCATCAGCCGCGAGGGTAAGCTCATCGCCCGCGTGAAGGTTTCCCGGGTCGAGACCGACTACGCCATCGGCAACGTGATGGCCGGCTTCAAGCGGAGCGACATTCAGGAAGGCGACGCCGTCCTGACGCCCTCCTCCGTGGCCCTCCCTCCCCAGAAGTAACATGAACTCCCGCCTGCTCCAACTCGGCCGCTGCTTGGTCGCCGCCATCGGGCTCAGCGCCGTGCTGCTGACCGCCGGTTGCACCATGGCGGATCCGGACAACCAGTCCACCCGCCCGTGGAACGCGGCGAAGAGCTGGGAAGGTGGCGTGCCGGGGATGCTTTACGACCGGCGTTGAGCCTCACCTTTGCGTCCCCCGCTGGTTCACTTCCCCTTCGACTGCAGCTGGCGCGCGCGGTCAATCCTCAGTTGATAGACACCGCTGCGAGCGGGGAACATCCCCTGCAGCCGCTGGTAAATCGCCACAGCCCCGGCCCAGTCCTCTTGTTTCTCCAGCAGTTCGGCCAGATTTCCACCCGCATCCCGGATGGCTTCGAGAGAAGGAACCTCGTTCGTCCGGAGGTTGGTCTGATAAAGCACATTGCTCCAGTGCTCCGCAGCCGGCTTGGGCTGGCGCTGTTTTTCCCGGACCGTGCCCAGCAACACCTCGGCAAGGCTGCGCGTCTCGGCGTCGGCTCCCGGCCACGACATGGCGCGTAGCAGCGCGCTGGCGGCGAGTTCATATTCCTTGGCATCCTTGGCCGCGCGTTGGTAATGGCACGCGCCGATTCGGCCCATCGCGCGCGCCGAGATGGGGTTCGTCGGGAAATTGTTCGTGATGCGGCTGAACGCGATGATGGCGTCGCCCAACGGGTCGGCCACGAGGGCCGCGCCCTTCTGCGCTGCGGTCAGATAAGTGTCGCCCAGCGCGAAGAAGGCCTTCGCCTGTATCAGCGGGGGCGTTTGGAGGTCGTTGATCAACTGGGTGAAATAGTCCGTCGCGTCCTTGTAGCCGTCCCGCTCGTAGGCCGCGATGCCCGCGTGGAGTCGCGCCTGATGCCGCAACTCCGCCGCGTTCGCGTTCGTGCTCTGCGCGAGCAGTTGGTAGATCGCCTCGGCGAGGTGGAACTGCTGCTGGTTCAGGTGGTAGTCCCCTACCCAGAGCTGCGCCAGCGGCGCCTTCGGATGCGCGGGGAAACGGGCGACAAAGTTTGTGTAGAGCATGAAGGCGTTGGTCACCCGTCCGGCCTTCTCGTTGAAGTTCGCCTGCTCGAACTCCACGTCCGCCCGCGCGCTGTTCGTCGGGAAGAGCCGCACCCACTGGTCGTATTTGCGCGCCGCGCCCACCCAGTCGAACTCCTGCTGGTAAGTCCGCGCAATGGCCAGGTGGACCTGCGGCGCCAGCGGAGATTGTGGGAACCGATCGAGCTGCGCCTGGAAGTGGCCGCGCGCCTCGGCGGGCTTGCCCATGCGGTTCAACTCCCGCCCGTGCAAGAGCGTCGCCTCGTCACTGAAAAAGCTGTCGGGAAACCATTGCGTGATCGTGCGGAAGGCCTCGTCCGCCGCCGTCTGGTTGGACACCGCCCACGCGGAGCGCATCGCCAGGTAGAGGGCTTGGTCCAGATACGTCTTGCGCACGCGCTCCATGTCCGCGTATTGCGCCACGACCTGCTGGAAGTTGCGCAGCGCGTTCGTGTGGTCCTTCTGCAACGCCTGCGCCTCCGCCAGCTTGAAGCGCGCGATGGCTTGCTCCTCGGACTTCGGGAGTCTCTGCGCGGCCTCGCCGAAATCCACGGCGGCGGGCGCGGGCTGGCTCAGGTGCCAGAAGCACCAACCGCGCTGGTAGTGGGCGCGGCCACGCAGCGGGCTGTTCGTGAAGTTCAGCAGGACGAGATTCAAGTTCGTCAGCGCGGTTGCCAGAAGGTTCGTCTGCGCCGGGCCGTTCGTGTTGCCGGTCAGCCCGTGAAATTCCTTCAGCCGCAGCTCGCCCAACGTGAGCTGCGCGAGGTCGAGCCGTGCGTCGCTGGGAAATTGTGCGGAGTAATTCTCCAGCAGCCCCACCGTCTCCGCGTCCTTGTGCTGGCGGTCGTTGAGGTCCACCACTCTTGGCAGAGCGCGGTGGCGGAGCAGGATGGGAGCGTTCGTGCTGAAGTTGTTGGTGAAGGAAGCCACCGCCGCCGCCAGTTCACCGAGCTTTTCCAGCACGGTGCCTTGCAAGGCGAAGGATTCCGCCTGCATGAGCGGCTGCCGCAGCGCGCCGGCCAGTCGCACCAGATTGGTCACGACCGGGAGCGCCTCGGCGGGCCGGCCCGCCTCTGCGAGCACGCGCCCGAGCAGGAAGCGCCGCTGCCAGTCCACCTCCGGCGCCAGCCGCCGGTCCTCGAGCGTGCGCGCCGCCTGTTCCGCTGCGATGAATTCCTTGCCCGCAAGCAAGGCCTCGCCGAGCAGCAGCGTGCCGCTCACCGCGAGGTTGTTCGTGGGCGCGGCCTTCGCGGCGCGCTGGAACGCACCGGCTGGATCGCGCAGGAGCGCCACGACTTTCTCGCGCTGGTTGCCGAGCTTGAAGCGCGCGAGCGCCTCGTGGTGCGCGGCGGCGAGATAGTGCGGCGAGTTCGTGAAATCGCGCACCAGCAGCGCGTAGATTTCCGCGGCCTTGTCGAGCTGTCCGGCCTCGAAGCGCGCCTCGCCCAGCCAGAACTGGAACTGGTCCGCGAGCTTGCCTGACTGCGGCAACCCGGTGGTCAGCAACTCGATGGCCCCCGTGTAGTTCGTGCGCGCGTGTCGTGCCCGGGCCTGGTAGAGCATCGCCTCCACCCGCCGCGTCGAGTTCGTCCAGGTGCGGACGAACGCATCGAACTCGCGCTCGGCCCGCTCGTGGTTGAGGTCTTGAAACGCCTTTGCAGCGGCCGTGAAGTCCCGCTCCTCCAGTGGGTCAGTGAAGTTTTGTGCGGAGACAGGCAGACCGCTTGCGAGCAGCCAGAGCAGGCAGAGCAGGCGAGCCAGGCCCGAACCGAACGTGGGCCAGGCGCGAATCCCTTCTCCCCTCCTCCGCGGAATGGAGAGGGAGAAGAAGCGATGGGTGTCCTCGCGCCGGAGAGTGTTCATGGCCGCTTGCGAAGGCCCCAAAGATTTGGGACGGACAAAGAAGGCCGGACGCTCGGCCCCATCTTTGTCCGCCCCAAATCTTTGGGCTCCTGTTTTCCGCTCGCTCTTCACTTGCTCGTAGTATTCGTCTCCGGGCGGAGGATTCGATTCAAAAATTCTCCCGTGAAACTCCCGGGAGTGGCCGCGACCGTCTCGGGTGTCCCTTGCGCCACGATGCGTCCGCCCCCCGTCCCGCCTTCGGGACCGAGGTCCAGAATCCAGTCGGCGCACTTGATGACGTCAAGGTTGTGCTCGATGACGAGCAGCGTGTTCCCCGGCGCGCGCAGCTTGAAGAAGACTTCTAGCAGCTTGGCTACGTCGTGGAAGTGCAGGCCGGTCGTCGGCTCGTCGAGGATGTAAAGCGTCTTGCCGGTCTGTCGGCGCGAGAGCTCAGTCGCGAGCTTCACGCGCTGCGCCTCGCCGCCGGAGAGCGTCGTGGCCTGCTGGCCGAGGCGCAGGTAGCCGAGGCCGACTTCCGCGAGCGTCAGGCACGGCTCGTAAATCTTCGGCACGGCACGGAAGAACGTCACCGCCTCATCCACGGTCAGGTTGAGGATGTCGGCGATGTTCATGCCCTTGAAATTGATTTCCAACGTCTCGCGGTTGTAGCGCCGGCCCGCGCAGTTTTCGCACGTCACATAGACGGGCGGCAGGAAGTGCATCTCAATCTTCAGCAGGCCGTCGCCCTGGCACTTCTCGCAGCGGCCGCCCTTCACGTTGAAGCTGAAGCGCCCCGCCTCGTAGCCGCGAATCTTCGCCGACGGGAGCTGCGCGAAGAGGTCGCGGATATGGTTGAAGATGCCGGTGTAAGTCGCCGGGTTGCTGCGCGGCGTGCGACCGATGGGCGCTTGGTCAATGACCACGACCTTGTCCAATAACTCGGTGCCGGTGAGGGTTCGATGCGCGCCGGGCCGTTCCTTCGAGCCGAAGAAGGTGCGGAAGAGCTGCCGCTGGAGGATGTCGCAAATCAACGTGCTCTTGCCCGAGCCGCTCACGCCGGTAACGCAGGTCAGCGTGCCGAGCGGAATGCGTGCGGTGACGTTCTGCAAGTTGTTCTCCCGCGCGCCGGTGATTTCCAACCAGCCGGCTTTGCCCACGGGCGAAATGCGTTTTCTCGGCACGGGGATGCTCAAATCGCCGCTCAGGTAACGGCCCGTGAGCGAGCGCGGGTTCGCCATGACTTCCGCCACCGTGCCTTGCGCGACGACTTCGCCGCCGTGCGTGCCCGCGCCGGGACCGAGGTCAATGACGTGGTCGGCGCGGCGGATGGTGTCTTCGTCGTGCTCGACGACGAGGACGGAGTTACCGAGGTCGCGGAGGCCTTCGAGGGTTTTCAGGAGGCGCTCGTTGTCGCGCTGGTGCAGGCCGATGCTGGGCTCGTCGAGGATGTAGATGACGCCGACGAGGCCCGCGCCAATCTGCGTCGCCAGCCGGATGCGCTGCGCCTCGCCGCCGGAGAGCGTGCCGGACTCGCGGTCGAGCGTGAGGTAACCAAGGCCGACGTTCTTGAGGAAGCCCAGCCGCGCGCGAATCTCCTTCACCAGCTCGCCGGCGATTTTCTGCTGGAAGTCCGTGAGCGGCAGCGCGGCGAAGAAGAGGTCGGCAGTGTCCACGGAGAGGGCGCAGACGGAGGCGATGCTGAGGCCAGGGATTTTGGAATGCGGAATGCGAAGTGCGAAATGCGGAATGGGGGCGCCGTGCTCCGATTCCGCATTCCCCAGCGTCACCGCCAGCACCTCCGGCCTCAACCGCCGGCCGCCACAAGCATCACAAAACTCCGGGGCCATGAAGGCTTTCAGCCGGTTCTTCGTGAACTCGCTTTCGCTCTCGGCGTAGAGGCGTTCGAGGTTTTTCAGCACGCCCTCGAACGGGCGCAAGAGTTTGCTGACCTTCCCCGCGCGCATGAAGTTGAAGCTCACTTCGACCTCGCCCGAGCCGTGCAACACCACGCGACGGAAATCTTCGGGCAGCGACTTCCACGGTGTTTCCAAGTTCTGCTCGAAGTGCGCCGCGAGGCCGCGCAGCAGGGCTTTGTAATAGACCACCATCCGCTTGCCGCCGCGTCGCCACGGCAGCACTGCGCCGGACTCCAGCGACTTCTCCGCGTCCGGCACGATGAGCGCGGGGTCGAAGACCATCTTCTGCCCGAGGCCGTGACAGGTCGGGCACGCGCCGAACGGGGAGTTGAACGAGAAGTGCTTCGGCTCTGGCGGGTCGAAGGTCTGGCCGGTGGCGGGGGAATACATCCGGTTGGAGAGGAGAGACTCCTGCCAGATTGCGGCTTGCGGCTTGCGGCTTGCGGCTTGCTCCGTTCGCACAATCTCGGCCGCCTTCGCCCGCGCTGCTTGACCGCTGATTGCGGATTGCTGACCGCTGGCCCCCTCCGGCGCTTGCGACAGCAGCAGCAACTTCCCACTGCCCCACTTCAGCGCCGTCTCCACGGAGTCGCCCAGGCGAACGCGAATCTTGTCATCCACCACGAGACGATCCACGACGACTTCGATGGTGTGAGACTGCTTCGGGTCGAGCTTGATGCGGACGTTGGCAGCGAGCTCGACGAGCTCTCCATCCACGCGCGCGCGGACGAAGCCGTCGCGGGCCAGCCGTTCGATGACATCGCGGAACTCGCCCTTCTGCTTCTCGACGACGGGGGCGAGCAGCATCACGCGCGTGCGCGGCGGCAGCTTGAGGATGGTGTCCACGATGTCGCTCGTGGTCTGGCGCGAGATGGGCTGGCCGCTCGTGGGGCAGTGCGGCTGGCCGACGTGCGCGAAGAGCAGGCGCAGGTAATCGTAAATCTCCGTCGTCGTCGCGATGATGGAGCGCGGGTTCGAGCCGGAGCTGCGCTGCTCGATGGCGATGGTCGGGGAGAGGCCTTCGATATAGTCGGCGTCCGGTTTCTGGAGCTGTTCGAGGAACTGCCGGGCGTAGGCGGAGAGGCTTTCCACATACTTGCGCTGGCCCTCGGCGTAGATGGTGTCGAACGCGAGCGAGGACTTGCCCGAGCCGGACAAGCCGGTGAGGACGACGAGCTTGCCGCGCGGAATGGCGAGCGTGACAGCCTTGAGATTATGCTGCCGCGCGCCGCCGATGCGGATGGAGTCGGTTGCCATGCTTGCCGGATTTCGCTTCGCGAGTGAGGGGTGAGCTTAATCAAAGCCCGCGTCCGCTGCCTAGCGCACTCATCTTAAATTCTCCGTATGTCGCGGACGAAAGGACTTTTGGCGTGACAAGGCAGCGGCAGAACCGCCTAAATGCACCCCGTCCGAAGGCCGACCCTATCGTCCAGCGGTTAGGACACTGCCCTTTCACGGCGGTGACCGGGGTTCGAATCCCCGTAGGGTCGCCACTTCAATCCCTCCTCCCCCGCCGCCTTTCCCATTTTCAAACCGGCGGGCTTGGCGCTACGCTGCGAACACATTCGCACAGCGCGACCGAAACCTAACCCACAGCCGCCATGCCCAACCCCTGGACCGGAAAAGGAAATCCCTACACGCGCAAGGAAGTCCGCGACCGCTTGATGTCCACCATCAATAAGGGCGACGCCATCATCGCCGCCGGCGCGGGCACGGGCATCAGCGCCAAGTTCATCGAGAAGGGCGGGGCCGACCTCCTCATCATCTACAACTCCGGCCGCTTCCGCATGAGCGGCCACGGCTCGACCTGCGGCCTCATGTCCTACGGCGATGCGAATGCCATCGCGATGGAGATCGGCGAATACGAGGTGTTGCCCACCGTGGAGGACATCCCCGTCATCTGCGGCGTCCACGCCACCGACCCGCGCCGCCGCATGTGGCACTGGCTGGGGAAGGTGAAGGAGATGGGCTTCAGCGGCGTGAACAACTTCCCCACGCACACCATCGTGGACGGCCACTTCCGCGGCGTGCTGGAAGAGACCGGCATGGGCGTGCAGAAGGAGTTCGAGATGATCGCACTCGCCCGGAAGATGGACCTCTTCAGCATCGTCTATGTCGCCACGCCCGAGGAAGCGGTGGAGATGGCGAAGGCCGGCGCGGACGCCATCATCGCGCACGTCGGCACGACCGTCGGCGGCAGCATCGGCGTGAAGAAGGCGGTCGTGACGTGGGACTTCACGCTCAAGCGGACGCAGGAAATCATTGATGCCGCCAGCCGCGTGCGGAAGGACATCTTCTTCCTCTGCCACGGCGGCCCCATCAACACGCCCGAGGACGCCCACCGCGTCATGCAAGGCACCGACGCCGTCGGCTTCGTCGGCGCGAGCAGCCTGGAGCGCATGGGCGTCGAGGCGTCGCTCACGAACCTCACGCGCGACTTCAAGAGACTGAAAGCCCCGGCGGCGAAGAAGTTCGGGAAGCGCGGGAAGCCGTGAAGTTGACCGCCGCGACAGAAGCCGCTTACTGTGAAGCCATGAACACGGGTTGCATTCTGGGCGAGTCGGGCGAATTCGCCCCGCGCAGAGTTGTGGGCCGGCGGCGTTCCCAATCTGAAAACCTGGCCTGGGTGGAAGACATGGCGGGTTTCGTTCACCGATACTTTGATGGCACCCGAACCCAAGTCCGAGTCCAGGGCGATTATTTCCCGGTTCGAAAGACTGTTGGCCGCGCTCGCGCGAAGTGACGTGGACTTCTGCGTGGTCGGCGGCTTGGCAGTCGTTTTGAACGGCTATGTGCGAGTCACGGAAGACGTGGACATCCTCGTCAATCCGGAGCCGGGGAACTTGGAGCGAATGCTCGGGGTGTTGCGGCAGTGGGGCGAAGGCTGGGCGCGCGAGCTTACGCCGGCCGATTTCCCCGCGCAGGAAGGCGCGGTTCGCATCGGTGAGCAGGAGTTCGACCTCGACATCTTCGTCCAGATGCGGGGGCACACACTCGACAGCTTTCGAACGGAGCTGCGCTGCTTCGAGTCGTCTGGAGCGCGGATTCCGTATCTGAGTCCGACCAGTCTGATTCTACTGAAACAGGATTCATGGCGGGACAAGGACCGGCACGACACGCAAGCCATGCGGGAAGCACTCCATCGCGAGCAAAACACAAGTAGCCAACTATGAAACTGCACCTCCTCTTCCTCCCGCTCCTCGCCACTTGGCTTGCCGTCACCGCGTCTGCCGCCGAACCGCTGCGGGTGTTCATTCGTGGTGGGCAAGCCAACCGCGGCACCGAAGTCCACGCGCACCCGCGCTTTCTGGGCGAGTGGACGACGCTGCTCACCGAGCGCGGGCTGAAGGTGGACGGCGGCCTCGAATTGCCCACCGCCGAGCAACTCGCCAAGACCGACGTGCTCGTGATGTTCGCGCAGGACGGCGGGGCGTTTCCGAAAGGCCCGCTGCGCGATGGCTTCGAGGCATTTCTCAAACGCGGCGGCGGCGTGGTGGTGCTGCACACGGCGGCGGTGCCCACGCGGAGCATCGAGGACGGTTCGGACTACTGGAAATCCGTCATCGGCGGCTCGTGGGTGCATGGGAAGACCAAGTGGCTCGAAGGCAAGATGTCCTTCTACTACGTCAACCGCACGCATCCCATCTCCACCGGCACGGCGAACTTCGACCTCGACGACGAGATTTACTACGACCTCGACATGGACTCGCGCGTGACCGTGCTCGGCGCGGCTTACACGCCCAATATGTCCGAGAGCCGTCGCAACCAGAAGAACGGCCAGCCTGCCTCGGGCAAAATCAGCGTGTATGACATCCAGCCGCAGATGTGGACGTTCGAGAACCAACGTGAGGGCGGGCAGCCGTATCGCGCGTTCACCAGTCTGCTCGGGCACAAGATGGCGACCTTCAGTCACCTCGCCTATCGCGCCGTGCTGCTGCGCGGCATCGCGTGGGCGGGCAAGCGCACGAACCTCGACGAGTTCGCCAAGCCGACCGAAGTCGCCGCGCTGCGCTACCCCGAGGGTGGCACGCCGAGGCCGGAGCAAATCCCGGCCGCGCTCGACATCCACCCTGAGTTCAAGCTTTCGCTCGTCGCCAGCGAGCCGCTCATCAACAAGGCCATGAACATGGATTGGGATGCGCAGGGCCGGCTCTGGGTCGCCGAGACACCCGAGTATCCCGATGGCCGTTACGCGCCTGCGCCGAGCGATTACGTCCAGCGCTGGCAGCCCGAGGCGAAGATTGGCGCGGACAACCGCTACGACCGCCCGGCCTATGACCGCATCTCCATCCTCACCGACACCGACGGCGACGGCGTGATGGACAAGAAGCAGGTTTTCTTCGAGGGCCTCGAACTGGTCACGAGCTTTGTCTTCCACAAGGACGGCGTCATCGCCGCCGCCGCACCGGACGTGTGGTTCCTCCGCGATACGGACGGCGACGGCAAGGCCGACAAAGTCGAGAAGCTCTACACGAACCTCGGCCACGGCGACACGCACGCGGTGCTGAACAATTTGCGCTGGGGCTACGACGGCTGGATTTACGGCACGCACGGCTACAGCGGCACCAGCAGCGTGAAGAGCGGCGACGGCTCGAAGGACTTCGGCGGCGTCGGCTCCGGCGTGGTGCGCTTCAAGCCGGACGGCTCGGCGTTCGAGCAGTATTCCTCGAAGGGCGGCAACACCTGGGGCCTGCAAATCAGTTGGGACAACGAGGTGTTCTGGACGCAGCCCACGAGCGGCGACTTGCTCATGCACACCGTGATGCCCGAGAGCTTGCTCGCGAAGGCCGGCGTCAAGGGCGTGCCCAGCTTCCGCGTCGTGCGCAAAAGCCCGAAGAGTTTCTCGCTGATTCCCTACGACTCGCTGCCGTATGTGCAGATTGACTGGGTGGGCAGCTTTACGGCGGCGGCGGGCGCGGTCATCTACGACGGCGGCGCGTGGCCGGCGAAGTGGAACTACAGCTACTTCACCACCGAGCCGACCATCAACCTGCTGCACCACGAGTTCGTGAAGGCCGACGGCGTGAGCTACGCGGGCGAGAAGGAAGCGTCGCGCGAGGAACTGGAATTCATCGCCGGTAAGAACCTCTGGTTCCGCCCCATCGAAGTCCGCACCGGCCCGGACGGCGCGATGTATGTCGTGGACTTCTGCAACCAGGCCATCATCCACAACGACACGCGCGGCCCCAAGCACGGCCCCCGCAACGCCGCCATCCGCCCCGACCGCGACCACTACTACGGCCGCATCTGGCGAGTGGATCATAAGCAGGCGACGAAACTCACGGTGCCGAATCTGGCGAAGGCTTCGTCTGCCGACCTCGTGAAGGCGCTCGAAAGCGTGAACGACAACAGCCGCGCCACTGCTGTGCGCCTGCTCGTCGAGGGGAATAACGTCACCGCCGCATCTGCACTGAAGCAACTCATCACGTCACAGAAGTCGCCGCAGGCGCGCGTCGCCGCGCTCTACGCCTTGAGTCGCAGCGGCCAACTCGACGCCGCCACGCTCACTGCCGCCGCGAGCGACAAGGACGCCGCCATCCGCAAGAACGCCGTGCGTGTCGCCGCCGCTGCGACTGCGCCGGGCAGCAAAGCCACCGCGCTCAAGCTCGTGCAGGACGCGAATGCCCGCGTCCGCCTCGAAGCGCTCAACGCCCTCGCGGCGCAGGACGTGGACGCCGCCACCGCCGCCGCGCTGGTCGCCGCGTATCCCTCACTCGATGACAACTGGTCCAAGGCCGCGTTCATGGTCATCGCGGGCAAGTCGCCGGAGCTGTTCCTCGACGCCGCGTTCAGCAGCGGCAATCTCGCGCAGTTCACGCCGCTCGTCACCGCGCTCACGGACCGCCTCGGCGCAGGCAGCCCCGAGGGCGCAGCTAAACTCGTCATCTCGCTCGCCGCCCGACCCGCGTCCGCCGACGGGCTGAAGGTCTCCATGCTCAACGCTCTCGCCTCCGCGTCGAAGGGCAACCCCACCGCCAGCGCTCCGCTCTCCGCCGCGCTCAAGTCGCTGCTCACCTCGCCGAACGGCCGCGTCGCCGCCGCCGCGCTGCCGCTCGCCGTGCGTTGGGATGCGAACGCGCTCGCGAACGAAGTGCAGTCCGTCAGCGCCGCGCTCATCGCCAAGCTCGGGGACAAAGCCCAGCCCGACGACACGCGCGTGGAGCTCGCGAACACCCTCCTCACCGTCCGCAGCGCCGTGCCCGCCGCGCAGGCTGCGGTGTTCAACGTCCTCGCCTCCGGCGCGAGCGCCGCCTTGCAGACGCGTGTGGTCGAAGCCATCGGCGAGCAGACGGACACTTCGCTCGCCAAGGACTTGGCCAAGGCGTTGCCGAAACTCTCCGGCGAGGCGCAGTCCGCCGCGCTCAACCAGCTTCTCAAGCGCACGACTTGGGCCGCCGCCTTGCTCACCGCGCTGGAGACCGACGTGATTCCGCCCACCGTCCTCGGCCCGGCGAACATCCACCGGCTCCGCGTTCATCCCGACCCCGCCGTTGCGAAGCGCGCGAACGACTTGATGGACAAGTTGCGCGGCCCGGCAGCGAAGGAGAAAGCCGACCTCATCGCGAAGTTCACGCCCGAAGTGCAGAAGCCCGGCAACGCCGCGAAGGGCAAGGAGCTCTTCACGATGAACTGCGCCACCTGCCATCTCCTCGGCTCGCTCGGCAACAACGTCGGCCCCAACCTCACCGGCATGGGCGCGCACGGCCCGGCGGAATTGCTCGGCCAGATTCTCGACCCGAACAAGGAAGTGGACCTCGCCTACGTCGCCATCAGCATTGAGACCAAGGACGGCGAGCTGACCGACGGCATCATTGTCCGCGAGAACCAAGCCGTGGTCGTCCTCAAGAACGCGACCGGCGAAAAGGAAATCAAGAAGTCGGACATCAAGTCGCGCCGCAACACTGGCCGCTCGCTCATGCCCGAGGGCTTCGAGGCGCTCGGTGCGGAGGGCTTGCGCGACGTGCTGGCGTTCATCGTCGGCTCGGAGACGCGCTTTCGCTTCATTGACCTCAGCAGCGCTTACACCGCCAGCACACGCGATGGCCTCTACGCTGGCCCGCTGCCGCACGAAGGCTCCTTGCCGCTGACGAAGTCCGGCGCGGTGAACGCCTACGGCGTGCCGTTCAACATCGTTGACCCCGCCAAGCTGCCGAAGAACATCATGGTGCTCAAAGGCGGCCCGCCCAACAGCTACGCGCAACGCACCTTCCCCAAAACCGTCGAGGCCAAGGTCGGCTTCGCGGCGAAGCAACTGCACGTCCTCGGCAACGTCGGCGGCTGGGCCTTCCCGTATGGGCAGGACAAGGAAGACTCGCTGAAAGTCACCGTCCACTACACGGGCGGGAAGACCGAGACGCTTACCTTCAAGAACGGTGAGGAAATCGGCGACTACATCCGCGAAGTTGAGGTGCCCAACTCCAAGCTCGTGCGCGGCATCGTCGGCAACGGCGCGCAGGTCCGCCTCGCCAGCCGCAAGCTCACGGGCGAGGGCGTCATTGAGAAACTCACCTTCACCAGCGCCGGCCAAGCCGTCGCGCCCACCACGCTCGCCATCACCGCCGACCTCAGCGCGGAGGCCCTTCCCGGCGCAAACACGCCGCCGCCCGCGCCCGACAATGCGAAGGCCCCGGCGAAGAAGGCCGCGCCCGCGCCGTCCGCCCTCCCGCCCCGCGCTGCGAAGATTGAGTGGGGCACCGGCACCAAAGTCCTGCTCATCGGCGGCGGCAGCTCGCACGACTTCCAGCGCTTCTTCAACCTCGCCGACGTCGCCCTGCTCAAGGCCACCGGCAAGTTCTCCGTGAACTACACCGAAAGCCCGCTCGACTTCGTGGACCATGTGAAGACCGTGGACGTGCTCGTCCTCAGCGTGAACACGCCCGCCTTCACCACGCCCGACGCGCGCAAGGCGCTCTTCGACCACGTCGCCGCCGGCAAGGGTGTCGTGCTGCTCCACGCCGGCGTCTGGTATAACTACAAAGACTGGCCCGAGTATAATCGCGATCTCGCCGGCGGCGGCTCGCGCGGCCACGACCGCTTGGGCGAATACGAAGTCAAAGTGACCAACGCCACTCACCCCATCATGAAAGGCGTCCCCCCGAGCTTCCGCATCACGGACGAACTCTACTACTACCAGCCCGACGCGACCGGCACGCCCATCGAAGTCCTCGCCACCGCCACCTCGACGCAGCGGCCCGGCGACTACCCGCAAGTCTTCGTGGTGAAGCACCCGCAAGCCCGCATCGCCGGCCTCACCCTCGGCCACGACGCCCGCGCCCACGACCTGCCGGAGTTCAAGACCCTGCTCGTGAACTGCCTCGAGTGGGTGAAGAAGTGATCCCAAAGCCCAAGGCAAATCGGTGGAAGGCCCACACGAGCCTCACCGTCACGGCCACAGGCGCTGCCCCGCTGACCTACCAGTGGCGCAAGTATGGGGTGGCTCTCAGTGGGGCGAGCGGCGCCACCTTGACGTTGGTGCCCACCAACCGGGCGGGGTGATCGAGCGGTAGGCTCGCTTGACGCGTGGGCGCATCCTGCGGAGTGCGGACCTGGGTAGGGGCTCACCTGTTTTTATCCGCGTCATCCGTGGGCACTTCACTTCAGGTTC